>ERZ772880.2972-NODE-2972-length-12142-cov-3.797303_pt1 | contig 12142 bp, 21 predicted proteins | sample MGYA00580577_ERZ772880 | MGnify/ENA primary metagenome ERZ772880 (study PRJEB29015, sample SAMEA2737705) | human gut metagenome | biome: human gut; feature: human-associated habitat; material: faeces | place: China | collected 2012 ... | reverse complement strand
GCATCAGCAGAACGCACAGCAGGGGGAGAAAGCGGATTTTCTGCACAGAAATCCCTCCTTTCGGTGGAAGACGGGGAAAAGCTGTGGATAAGAGAACAGTCCAGCCGTGCAAACGCGCCAAGCTGGACTGTATTCTTAGAAATAAACACGCGGACACTGTATGAAAGTGTGCTCAACTCAATCGCGCGAAAGGGAGTCCAGAGGGTCGAAGACCCTTTGGCAGGGTCAAGGGGCAGCGCCCCTTGGGTTCTCCCTTAATATGCCGCGCGGGGATTTCTGCCGTAGAGCACCGCGAGGGTCTCCTGACCCGCGGAGCCGTCCACGGAAAGCCCGTTGCGGGACTGGAAGGAGCGAACCGCCGCGACGGTCGCATCATCGTAATAGCCCGTGACGGTTGCCAGATAGCCAAGCTGCTGCAAGCTGTCCTGCATCTGCACCACTTCGTCGCCGCGGTCGCCCTTGCGGAGCGTTTTGTACTCCGTCGTTTTCGCCGCTGCCGCAACCGCTGTGCCGCTGTACAGTTTTGTCAGCGTCTTGTTGCCCGCGATGCCGTCCACCAGCAGATTGTTGCGGTCTTGGAACGCGCGCAGCGCCTTCTCCGTCGCGTCGCCGAAATCGCCGTCAACGCTGCCGGTGTAGTAGCCCAGCTGCTTCAAGCGGCGCTGGAGCGTCTTGACATCAGCGCCGGATGAGCCTTTTTTGAGAACGGCAGCCGCAGTCGGCGTGGGCGTTGCGGTCGGCCGCGCGGTGGTGGCGATGCTGCCGGGCGGCGTGGTCACCACGGTGACAATGCCGTTGGACGTAATCACGCCCGGCTGTGTCGTCGGCATGATGGTGTTTGTGCCGAAATTGAAAACGGATTCAACCGTCGGCGTGGGCGAAGGAGTGGGCGTGGCGGTGCGCGGGGGCGCTGAGACAGCAACCGTATTGTAAACAACACCCTGATTGGACAGGTCGCCCGACAGGTCGTCCGGCGGCACAAAGCAGCCCGTCAGCGTCATGGACAGCGCCAAAACACCGCACAGGGCAGCGCCCTTGAGAATGCGGTTGCGAACAGTTGCAGCGGCATGATTCTTCATGATGATAATTCCCTTCCTTCACACTCAGGGCGAGCGGAGCAAGCGTTATCCTCCTGCCGGATTTGCCGGAAAGAGGCGTATGGGCAATCGCCCATCTATATTGTACACATTTATCGGGCAGTGTGCAAGGGCTAAATTGCACTTCCCCTGCCGGAAAGTGGCGAAAAGCCCACGCCTTCCAATGATATAACGAAACAAGCGGCGCTTTTCTTCCCTTTCCGCTGGATTAGACGGAGAAAAACGCGGATTTGTTCCGCTGAATCAATTATTATTCGACATGTGTGCCTGATTTTCCTGCTGCGAGAACCGTTTCGATATGAAAAACCCCGCCGGAGGATTCCGACGGGATTGGCTTATTCATGCTTGCGAACCTTGCATTTCAGCACGGCATCCACTGCTTTGCCCATTTCCGGCAGCTGAATGTCCATCAAGCGGCCTTCGTCGCACTTCTTGGCAAGTTCGGGCTGAATCGGCAATTGCGCCAGCATCGGCAGTCCATACTGCTTTGCGACATCCGCCGTGCGCCCTTCGCCGAAGGGATACAGGCGCTTGCCGCAGTCCGGGCAGGCGGGGCGGTTGCGGAGCGCCTCGACCTCCTTCCTCCAGCGTTTCCGGAAGACCGGCGCGGCGTCCTTCTCCGCGGTGACCCGGATGTCGTCGAAACAGCAACGCTGACAGTCGAACCGTCCCACGGGACATCCATTCTCGCATTGCGGCTGGTCGTCGTAGGAGAAGTAGACCATTCCGGTCTCGCTGTCGTATTCATTCACACCGACGGTCACGTTGCCGCCGCAGAACGGGCATTCACCCAAAGGAATCACGGACTTCATCGGCCTTCCTTCCCGTCCGCGAGATGGTTCCACGCCTCGACGAGGGACATGATGGACACCGGCCCGTCGCGGCGCTCCGGCTCCGCCCACAGTCCGCACCACGGGCAGCCCATGGCGAAATCGGAGCCGGAGCGCAGCCGTGCGGGCCGTCCGCACCGCGGGCAGGCGGGGCGGTTGTGGAACATGCGGACATCGCGCGCCCACGCCCTGCGGAACACCGGCGTCGGGTCGTAGTCGGAGGCGACGGTCCAGCCGTCGAAGAACAGGCGCGTCATGTCGAACCGGTCGATCGGGCATCCGTTCGGACACCCGGGCCGCAGGTCGTAATCGAAGGCGACGTACCACATGCCGATGGTGTGCTCGTCGAATCGTCTGACGGCGGCGGTCACACCGCCATTGCAGAACGGACACTGGCCCAGAACAAATGGCTCGAAACGTTCCATGCTCCAATTCCTTTCCTGTTGCATCCTGGCCATGCGTCCCGGCGCATGGCCTCCGGGCATGATTTACCGTTTTTGTTTTGGCGAGAAAGCCGCGTCATCTTCAGTGTCGCGGATGAATCGCCTCCGCTTGTTTTTGGTTGTCTATGTAGCGTTCGACTATGCTTTCGCTATTCCTTCCCACGGTTTCGCAATAGTATCCGGCGGACCATGGCTTGTGGTGCTTTCCCCAGTAGTAGCGTTTGAGATGGTCGGGGTGTTTGCTCCACAGTTCACGTGTGGTGAGCTGTTTGATTCGGCTGACTGTCCCGCTGATGGTCATGTCGGGTGGGATGCTGACGAGCATATGCACGTGGTTGCCGTCGCCCGTGTTGATTCGATGGATTGCGAACCGTGAGCGCCGTTCGGCGTCGCGGATGCTGTCGAGCACGTCCGCCTCTATTCCTGCGCGAGCGTGTTTGCGGTATTTCGGGGTATGTAAAAACGGAGGTTGAAACCTCCGTTGGATGAGATGATCTCTCTAACCGATGTTGAAGGTGGTCTCTGGTTGAAACGTCTCGTTCCTGACCGGGGTTTCAACCAGAGAATCACCAAACCATCGGTCTAGTATTCTCCCAGTGATTCCTTCAAGCCATTCGCTGTTGCAAGCATCACGGTCTGTTCTGCTGGACGGTGAATGAAGAATAGAACCTAGTAACGTAATTGGTTACTTTTTGGTTTACCAACTGGTATTATTAAGCTATGATGCTAGAAGATGAAATCTACCCCAATGCTCCCATTGTGGATATGATTGCGGAGATACGCTTTTCGCAATGCGAGCCGCTGGACAAAATAAAGCTGCGTGGATTTACCACTGCGCTCGGCGAACATCTCCCGTTGCTGACGGAAGAGACTGGGACGTCCGTGCAACTGTCGAGTCCGGATGGTCAGGTGGAGGTTCCAGTTACGAACGGGGAGACGTTCCCGCGCTGGTCCAGCAGGGACAAACGGACCGTACTGACGTTGCGGCAGAATATTCTCTCCTTGGAGACGACCGACTACCCGGGATACTTCAACGTGCGGGAATTGCTGGAGAAAGCAGTCACCGCCTTGGAACGGCTCATGGCACCGAAGGGCGTCACCAGAATCGGCCTACGCTACATCGACGAGATCCGCGTGCCCTCTGACGGGGAAGATCCGCAACCTAGATGGGAGGATTGGGTCAACTTGTCACTCCTTGGACCGAAAACGGTCAGCGGTCACCACGGACTGACGCTGTTGGGCAATCAGGGTACCGCCGTGTTCGGCGGGGAGGAGGGGACGACACTCGTGCTGCGCTACGGAGCCCAGGACGAGTACGTCATCCCATCCACGCCGCAGCTCCGCAGGCCCATGCCATCGCCCGGTCCCTTATTCAAACTGGACATGGACTCTTTCCAAACATACGACGACTACATTCCGCCATTCGAAGCAGGCGATATCCTCGAAACCGCGGATCTTCTGCATAAGCCGGTCAAAAACGTATTCGAGGACCTAATAACAGAACGACTCAGAGAGGAGGTGCTGCGCCATGAGTGAGCAGATCGCAACCGGGCTCCTCGAGCGTGACGCAACCGAAGGACTGACTATGTCCGGGACGCTTTCCGAAACAGGGAGCGCGACATCCGATCTGACGAAAGAGATCGGATACAACCGTGACGTGGCCCGTGTCCTCAAATCAGATTTCGACGATCTCCACCACCAATCATTGAACGTTGACTGGCGAAGAAGGACAATGGAACGGGGTAAAACCGACGTTCCCGGCCTGCTCGAAGAGCTATCTGATTTGGGATTCGCATGGACCGCCATAGCGAAACTGATCGGCGTGAGCGCACCCGCCATCCACAAATGGCGGAGAGGAGGCTCTGCGACAGGAGCCAGTAGAGGCAAACTGGCGGGCCTGCTGGCGGCGTGTGACATCATCCACGGATCCATCGGCGTCGACGATGTCGCGTCCTGGTTCGAGATGCCGGTGCTGCCGCACGTCCCCGTCACACCCATTGACATGTATGCGGCGGACAGGACGGACTTGGTCTTCGACTTCGCCAAGGCAGAGGACGATCCCGAAGCGCTCATGGACCAGTTCAATCCCGAATGGCGCGAACGGTACCGCACCGATTTCACTCCGGTGAAGATGTCGGACGGCAACTGGTCCTTGCAGATGAAGGACTGAGCGATGCCCGGACAACTGGAATGCCCGATGAGCGGGACAAACATTGACGCGGACCTCCTGTACTATTCCCGCGGCGAAGACAACTCCTCCTACAGGCCCGTCCTGACGGGTGACGTGTATGAGAACCTTCTCCTTCCCGGCTCAACCGGGACGGAGAGAAACCGCACCGTCATCATTCTCCAGCACCCATGTTCGATGCGAACCAACGGAGTGGATCTCGTCTGGCACATACTCGCCGCGGAGGTGACCAAGCACAAGCCGCTGACGCCACAGGAATGGGCCGGCGGAAATTTCCGCCTCATGCCGTTGCCTGATCTATACCCGGAAGTCACTTCCGGAAAGCGGGATCAGGCAGCGAACTTCGTGAACCTGTACACGCTCACGCCAACCCAACTGGAATCAGCCATGCGAGTCGCGTCACTGTCCGAATTCGGCATCAACCTGCTCCTGCAACGATGGGTCCACTATTCCGCCAGAGTAATCGTCCCGACGTTCCAGTTCCAAGAGGCAACGGCAGGCTTCTGCATGGAGGCGGATCTCCTCGAGGAATGGTGCGAGGCCCTATCGGACGGTGACAGCCCACAGGCCATCCATGAAGCCGGAACGGAATGCATGACATGGCTGAGAGAAGACCGCGGTGGATATACCTATCAGGGGATGCTGCAGGACTCCCAGACCCGCAGCGCCGTCCGCAGGGCAATGCGCAAGGAAATGAAGCAACGACTCCACGATTAACAGGTGTGAAAAGCGTAGGTATCAACTACCGCCGGGATCGTTCCGGCGGTAGTTGATACCGGAGAATCACCAAATCAGTCGAGTATTTCGCCGGTGGTTTCGTCTATCTCGTAGTCGGGTTCGGGGAACGGCTCCCAGTCGTCGTCCTCTTCGGGCTCGTCCGCGTCGATGGCTTCGGTGGTGAACAGGGGGCCCTGCGCGAGGGTGCGTGGGCCGATGTAGAGGCCGTTGCTGTCGATGATGCTTTGCAGGTTGGTTTTGCGGTAGAGGCTGCGGCCGCGCAGTGTCTCGAACGAGTATCCCCGTCCTTTCATGTTGGTTTCGCGGATGAGTCGGTTCGCGCATTCCGTGTACCCGTTGCTGATGGCGAGCGGGCAGTCCCAGTAGTGGAATATCTGTTCGTGGAAGTTGTGGACGGTCTGGGCAAGCGTGCGGAAGCTGTCGTATCGTCTGTCTTCGGGTATGCCGTCCTCCCATCGGTCGAATGCTTTCATCGCGTTGTCCTTGGATGAGGGGTTCTCGTCCCAGATGTCGAAGAAGTCCTCCTTGAGATCGAATGCGACGGCCAGTGGGGCGAGCGTGGGATCGTCGCGCAGAAGGCGTATCTTCATGGCCTCTTCGGTCGTCAGGTCGCGTCGGCGGGTCTTGAGGGTGTATGCGAGGCCGCGTCAAAAACAGACTGACCCGCCACGCGGGACAGGTGGTGGTGCTCTCCAAGTGGGAACCGACTACGCAACTGTGCCCTGTCTGCGGGGCGAAAACCAGAATCCCGCTGGGGCGGCGCATATACAAGTGCGCCGACTGTGGTTATACGGCCCCAAGAGACGTCAAAGCCGCTCAGGCCATGGTCTGGCTTGGACAATCCGAATATTCGGACAAAATACCCTTGGAACGAGGGGAATATAAGCCTGTGGAGAGCGCATCGGAGTCATACGTGGACAATCTGCATGTGTTCTCCATGCGTTCGGCGAAGCAGGAAACCGTGACGGCTTCAGCCTCACGGTAGTTCATCCATATGGCCCCGAGCCCTATCCAACGTTCGGCATGGTCGAGAACGACTGAACCGTCTGGACCGCCTCGCGGCGTCGGCGGACCGGTCTCGCCCTGGGCTTCGCGCTGGACGCGGCCGGCGTCGACGAGCCGGAGCGGTTCCTGCAGGACCTGTTCGCCGTCATGGAGGACAGGGCCCGTGGAAACGGGGAAAGGCTGGCCGCCGGACTGTTCGGGGACAAGCGTCAGTCCCATTCGTTCTTAAACCGATCAGGCCAGTAGGCGCGGTTCAGAATCGCGCATTCCGCCTCCAGCTCGGCCTGGCGCCTTCCGGCGCTCTCGGCCGCGGCCGCCTCGCCGTTCCACCTGACGACCAGCCCGAGCAGGGTCGTGTCCGCTTCGGACTTGACGAGCCCATCGTCGGGACAGCCGAAGCACAGGACCGCATTGGCCGCCACGAACGTAGGGCGGCCACCGCAACGCGGGCATGGGCGGGGATGCATGAGCGTCCCGCAGACGCCGGCCCACTTGGCGGCGAGGTCGGCCCCGACCACGTCCGAACCCAGGTCGCCGCCGTATCCGACGTGCAGATCGTCCCAACCGTCCGCCACCCTCCCGACGGGGCAGCCGTTTTCGCAGACGGGCCGCACGCACCAATAGGCGACAAGGGCGCCCTCGCGTCCGCTTTCGACGGTGGAGGACACCCTGCCTCCGCAGAACGGGCACTTGCCCAGCGTGATGTCATTCATCGTCATCCTCCTTGAACGTCAGATACTTGAGGCCGGCCAGCGCGTAGGCGGTGTCGTAACGGACGAGCCCGCCCATGTGGCGCGGCTCCTTGTCCATATCCTCGGCCAGCAGGCGCAGGTCGTTGACCACGCATTCGTACGGGTCGGGCATGTGCGGGTCGGACAGTTCGCAGGCCTCGAAATCGGCCAACTCCCAGTCGTCGCGGATGGCAAGCACGGACTCACCGAACGGTTCCATGAGTTGACGGCGCACGATGGCTGTGTCGGACAGGCCGAAGCGGCCGAGGTCGTCCATCGCGGCGACGAGGCGCCCCCACCATGCCGCATTGAGTCCGCGGCCGAACAGTCCGGCGGGGATCCAGTCGTCCCAGCGCCACGGGAGCCCGGCCACGGCCTTCAGATACTCCGGGTCGGAGAACGGCTGGTGCGGCTTCTTGGAGGCCTTCACCCAATGGCCCCACGCGCAGTCGAGCGCGGTGAGCACGAGCCCGTCAACCATCGGGTCGCCCGTGCCGCATTCGGCGAGCCATGGGGCGAGCTCCTCCTCGGTGTGGTCGTGGTCGGTCAGCGCGTATATCGGGTTGCTCATGATTCGCTCCTTTTCCTTGAACCGGACATGCGTCCCGGAGGAAAAGGGACGGCCCCGCCGGCTGAAGGCTCCTCTCCGAAGCGTTATGGGCATGCGCCGAGGGGAGCGGTCGGACGGCGGGGCGTCTTGATTGGCGGCTATGCGCCTAACGGAGGGTGTCGATGGCATCGTCGTAGATGTCGTGCAGGATGTCCCAACCCTCCTGTGTAAGCCGGTCGCCGAAGTCGTCCAGCCCGCCCGGCACGGCGGCCAACACCTTGTCGATGTTCTCCGGCGTGGGATTCTTGCCGTTATCCTCGATCAGCGTGCCGATGTCCTCGCGGCACCACACGCCACCGTCGACGACGCCGTCTATGACAATGGAGTTGCGGGCCATGGACGCCTTGTCCATGACCGACACCTTCACGATGGCGTCCTTCGACAAAGCCCTCAAGTATTCGATGATCTCGTCCACGTTCATAACTCCGGCTCCTTTCCGTGAAACTGGTACGGCCATGCGTCCCGGTTACGGCCGGACGGGCGCGAACGAGCCGTCGTCGGAAAGCAGGAGCATCGACCCGTCCCCGTCGGTCCATGTGTCGCAGAACCAGAGCCCCCCGGCGTTCGTGACGGTCGGCACGGGCGTGTGCCCGACCACCTGGATCCAGCCGGCCCACGGGTCGGCCTCCAGCTCCGTCCGGTCCGCCCAGACGGGCGATGGCACGGAGCGGCCGCCGCGCGCCGGGCCCGCCATGTCGAACAGGTGCAGCGGACTTTCGCGCAGTCGGCGGTCGAGTTCGCCCTCGAGCGAGTCCGACAGCCCCGCGTACGCGGCCCATGCGCCGGTCACGCCGGCGTGCGTGGCCAGGACGTGTCCGCGCCGCCACGCGAGCCTCATATCCAGTGGCTTCAGTGCCTCGTGCACGCCCTTGTGGGCGCGTGGTTTGAAGCCGTCCGCCTCATGTCCGAACCAGTGCGCCGCGTACGAGCGAGGGCGAGCCAGATACGGCAGGTCGTGGTTGCCCGCCAGCACGGTCACATCGAGTCCGGCCGCCCGGCGGGCGGCCACCCAATCGGCGAACATGCGGACCGCGGCGACCGCCTCGCGGGCTGTGACGTCCCAGTCGTCGCAGACGTCGCCCAGGAACACGACCCCGACCGCACCGGTCACGGCGACGGCCCGGTCGACGGCGGGCAGGACGCGGGCGGATTTCAGATGGACGTCGCCGACGAACAAGACGGTCATCACTTGTCCTCATCCTCTCCCATCAAACGGCGTCTTACGGCGTTGATGCCATCGATGCGGCCCGTGCGGTAGTGGGGGTCGAGTTTCGGGTCCATGAGTGTCTCGCGCACCTCGTCCGCACACCAATCATCCAACGCCCCCGATCCGGTCGGCGCGCGCAGGGCCTCCTCCAGCGTCATAAGCGGGAAGGCCCTATTGCCGAGCGTCCGGACGACGAGGGTCCAGTCGGTGGTGAGCCAGAGGGCTCCGTCCGTCCAGCTTGTGCGGTTGTTCGAGACGCCCTCGACTTTGGTGAGGCCCCAGCCGGTGCCGTCGGAGTGGAGCCACAGCAGCCATTCGCGGTCCGCGGTGACGTAGAAGCCCGATTCGGTCGGCTCGGCCGGCGGGGCCGAATACGGCACGCCCATTTCGGAGAGGGCCTTTTCGACGCGCTCCGGTCCGATGTCGAGCTTTTCGGCGAGAATGCCGGCGTCCAGGTCAGACATACATGCCCTCCTTCCAGCCGACGAGCACGCCCGCGTCGGCCAGGATGCGGAGCTCCCGCTCCACGTTGGCGGCCACCTTGCGGGCGTAGGCGAAGTCCGGGTCCTGGGAAAGGATCCACTGGTAGTCGTATGGCTGCCCGAAGTCCTCATCGAGCACGTCGATACACCAGTCTGAGCCATCCTTGGCGGCCGTGACGTCCAATGACGTCGTATGGTCGTCGGACACCGGCTTCCGGAGATACCAGTCCTCCGGCACGCAGTCGGTGAAGCCAAGCGCGCGCATGGCCGTGTCATTGAGGACGTGGATGGACAGCGCCGCGTTGTTGCCGTGTCTCGTGTATTCCATGGTTCCTCCTATATGCTCCGGCTGGCCATGTCCAGCGCCAGCTTCTTGACGGGCGCGTCCCAGCCTTCGGGCGGCGCGGCCGGCAGAACGCGGGACGGGTCGAGGGCGGCGAGCCGCTCCTCCAACCGGCGGTACTCGGCCTCGCCGGCCATGAGCGCCCCGCGGCGTATGGCGAGCAGGGATGCGGCGTCCGGGTCGGCCAGCTCCGCCGTGCCCGTGGAGGCCAGCGAGACGGCCAGCCGCATGACGCGCACCGCGTGCATGAGCCGCTTGCCCGGCTGGTCGCCGCGCGCGTACATGTGGTGCTGGTTGTGGGCGTAGTGGGCCAGATGCGGGATGAAGCCCGCGTGCAGGGCGTCGTGCGCCGCATCCATGGCCGCACGGCCCAACGGGTCGGCGCGGACCACGGCGGACGGCGGCAGAAGCGCCACCTCCATCGCGTTGGGCGAGCCCTTGGCGAACATGTCGCACCAGTGGTGCAGACCCCACGTCTGCACGTCCGCGCCTTGGGCGACGGTGCGCTCGCGTGGGCGGCGCAGCTCGAGGTAGTCGGCGCGCGTCGGGGCGGCGATGCCGCGTAGGTCGCGGTCGGAGCCGGGCTCAGCGCAGCCGTACAGGCGGCTGCCTGTCCCGAACACAAGGCAGCAGCCGTCCAGAAGCGCGGCCTCGGCGTCGGTCAACGGGGTCATTCGTCCTCCACCTCGAGCACTTCGACGCCGTTGAAGGACGAGAGGTCGCCCTCATCCACGTCGACCACGTCGTAGTCGGCCCTGCCCTCCCTCAGGGCCTTGAGGACCGCCTCCCCGGTCGGCTCGCCCAATTCCCCCTCATCCCATTCGACGGAGAGGAGGTCGCGGCTCTCCTTGGTGCAGTCGGCGCTTACGGTCAGATACTTCACGATGTTCCTCCTTGGAAATTGTCCTAAAGGAGTCCATGCGTCCCGGCGCACAGCTCGATGCGCCGTCTCAGCTCCACGGCGGGCGGCCAGCCGGGGCGCAATTCCAGCGCCGCCTGCGCGTCCGCGTATGCGGCCCGGTATCGCAGGCGCGAGAGGCTCCATTTCGCCCATGCGAGCCAAACGCCCGCATCAAGCGCCGGGTCGAGGTCGTGGTCCCGTCGGTATTCGAGCAGGTTGGCGGCCCAGACGGCCGGGTCGGTGACGTTCGTCGGGGTTTCGCCCTCGTTCAGGCGTTCCAGTTCAAGCAGAGCATCCATGCCGGGCATGTATGCGTCCGCCGGGACGCATGAACGAACCGAACGGAAAGGAGCAAGAAAATGGAGAATGAAACCAGAAGAGACATGCTCGAGACGTACGCGAAGGCGCTGGAGGGCGGCCTGATGCCACTGGATGCGGCGAAGGTCCTCGCCGGCCGCATGGAGGCCGACAAGGCCTTCCGTGACGCGGTACTGCTCATGGCGGGCTGTGGTGGGAATGTGGATTGGGCGATGCGGTTCATCGCCGCCCCATTGGCGTTCGAAGGTGAGGTCAAAGCCATGCTGGTGAAGGCGTTCAAAACCGGCATTGACACCGGTCGTCTGAGGCGGGCGGACATGGCGCTGGCCATGATGGCCTTTGCCGCTCCAACGGCCTCGCAACCGCTCGCCGTCAGTGCGTACCTCCACTGGGCAATCGGCGACGAACGTTGGGCGCGCCGCATGGTCGATGCCGCGTTCAATCGCAACCAGACCAATTCTTTGGCGCATCTGGTCGACGCCGCCCTCGTACGCTCCGCCCATGCGGCGGATCTGGTTCAATCCTGATCCAGCGGGGGCTCCAAGGCCTCCGCGAGCAGGGTGCAGGCGGAGCGGATGGCGGCATGGACGTCCTCGCCCGCATTGGCGTGCTCGACATTGACGACGGTGTCGTAGCCGACCGTATCGAACGCGAAATCGACGTCGGAGCCCGGCTCGTCGGCGAAGCCCTCGAGCGTCAGCCAGCCATACCTGGCGGTCGGCGCCTCGGAACCGTCGGCGATGGCTCGCAGGGCGGCCGCCAGGTCCTCCCGGACGGCCGCGTCGATGATCCGGGACGCGGTGGAGCCGATTCCGCCGTCCTCCTTGATTCCGTAGGATGCGACGACGAACAGATTATCGGGCGCGGGGTCGTTCGACAATGTGACGCCCAGCCAGAAGTGTTCGTTGTTCTCTTGCATAGGACCTCCTTATTCCTCCGGGATGCAAGTTCCATCCGAGCGCTTCGCGCGCAGGTTCCCCGCGATCTCGTCGCCAAGAGCGGCGGCACGGCACAGGGACCAGACCATAAGCAGACATGCGGCGACGACCGCCGCGACAATCACAACAACCATGCCCACGGCTATGCGTCGCAGGCGGAAAGGAAGAGCGGAAATGCTCGAACTCGTCACCATGCCAGAGCCGTCCGGTCGTTTCTGGACGCTCACCGTCCTCGGAACCCCCGTCGCCACCGGCCATGCAATTCTCCGCCATCAGCAATATCGCTGCCGGAGAAATCAGAGGCTTGCAGC
>ERZ772880.2970-NODE-2970-length-12148-cov-3.568593_pt1 | contig 12148 bp, 10 predicted proteins | sample MGYA00580577_ERZ772880 | MGnify/ENA primary metagenome ERZ772880 (study PRJEB29015, sample SAMEA2737705) | human gut metagenome | biome: human gut; feature: human-associated habitat; material: faeces | place: China | collected 2012 ... | reverse complement strand
CTTTGCCATAGCTGCATCTCTCTTTTCGATAAGATCAGTTCATTATACCCGATTTTTCACGCACGCGCCACTGCATTTTTCCCACCGGTGTATGCGCGCACGCGCACCCGGGCATACTGCCTGTGAGGTGATCGGAATGCAACCAACGCAAAAAGAAGCCGGCCTGCTCAAGGATCTCAAGGATCAGGAGCAGCTGTGCGTGGACAAATACCACCGCCACGCCGCCAGCGCCAACGACCCGCAGCTCAAAAACCTGTTTGAACAGCTCGCTCAGGTCGAGCAGCAGCATCTCGACGCGATCGCGCAGATGGCGCAGGGCACGGTCTGCAAGCCCGCGGACTCCGCGACTGTTCCAAGCACGTTCACGGCCGCGTACAGCAGCGCAGACTCGCCGCAAAAGCAAAATGACTGCTACCTCTGCTCGGACGTGCTCACGATGGAAAAGCACGCCTCGCACCTGTACGACACGTGCGTGTTCGAATTTCGTGACGCCGACGCACGCAGCGTGCTCAACGACATTCAAGCGCAGGAGCAGCACCACGGCAAGGTCATCTATGACTACATGGCCGCAAACGCCATGTACGCCTGACACCATCCACGCAAAAACGGCGCCCCCGAACGCTCGGGGGCGCCGCTTTCTGTCTGCGGAGATCATTTGCAGAGGCCGTAGCTCTCGGCCAGCTTCCGGAACGCCGGGAGCGAGCGCTCGATCTGTGAGCGCGCCACGCAGTAGGCAAGGCGTGCATAGCCCGGGCAGCCGAAATCATCGCCCGGCACGAGCAGGATGTCATAGTCCATCGCGCGGCGGCAAAACGCCCGGGCGTCCGGCTCCGGCGACTTGAGGAAGAGATAAAACGCGCCGTCCGGCCGCGCGCAGCGATAGCCCATGGCCGTGAGCGCACCGTAGATAAGTTCGCGGTTGGCCGCATAGGCCGCAATGTCGGCCGTCTTTCCGAGGCACTCCGCCATGGCAAGCTGGAACAGCGACGACACGCACACATACCCCAGCGCGCGCCCCGCGCCGAGCACGGCCGCGTGCACGGCGGCGTAATCGTCTATGGCCGGGTGCAGGGCGAGAAAGCCCACGCGCTCGCCGGGCAGGGACAGCGTCTTGCTGTAGGAATAGCAGTAGATCGCGTTCGGATAGATCGCGGGCAGGAACGGCACCTCCACCCCGCCGTAGACCAGCTCGCGGTACGGCTCGTCGGCAATGATATAGATCGGGTGGCCGTACCGGGCCTGTTTTTCGCGCAGGAGCGCTGCCAGCGCCTCGAGCTCCGGGCGCGAGACGACGACACCGGAGGGGTTGTTCGGCGAGTTCAGGATGAGCAGCGCGGTCTTTTCCGTCACGGCGGCCGCGAGCGCATCGAGATCGAGCGCGAACGTGTCCGCCCGGCACGGCACAACGCGCACGCTGCCGCCCGCCGCCTCGGCATAGACGGCGTACTCCGGGAAATACGGCGCGAGCACGATGGCCTCATCCCCCGGGCAGAGGAGCGCGCGCGTCAGGATCGCCAGCGCACTCGACGCGCCGTCGGTCATGTAGATGTCCTGCGTGCGGTAGGTCTCGCCGAACGTCTGCGTGAGGTAGGCCGCGACCTTTTCACGCACCGACGCCATGCCCGGCGCGGGCGCATAGGCGTGCAGCTGCGTGGGTGGCACGGTATGCAGCAGGCGCTCGATGGCCGCGTGCACACAGTCCGGCGGGTCGATGCTCGGACTGCCGATGGAAAAGTTATAGACATTTTCCGCGCCGATCTCGGCCGCGCGGCGCTCGCCGTAGGCCGCGATCTCGCGGATGGAATTGCCATTTGCGCCCCAGTCGAGCATTTGTTTCGAGATCATGCGTTTGCCTCCTCCAGATACTGTTTCAGGTACAAGATTGCCTGCCGGTAGCCCTCAAAGCCGAGGCCCATGTACGTTTTCACGCACGCCATGCCGGCGTAGGAGATCTGGCGGAAGGGCTCGCGTGTGCTGACGTCCGACAGGTGCACCTCCACCGCCGGAAGTGCCACGGCCTTGAGCGCATCAAGAATGGCGACGCTCGTGTGCGTGTAGGCCGCGGGGTTGATGATGATGCCGTCCGCCGTGCCGTAGGCCGCCTGGATCGCATCGACGATCGCGCCCTCGTGGTTGGACTGGAACAGCTCGACCTCCACGCCCGCTTCGCGCGCCGCCGCGCGGATGAAATCCTGCAGCGCGGCAAAGTCCCGGCTGCCGTAGATGGCGGGCTCACGCAGGCCGAGCAGGTTCAGGTTCGGCCCGTTGATGACGAGAAATTTCATGTCAGCACCTCCAGGATCTGCTGCACCGTCTGCTCCGGTGTGCCGTTGTTGTCAATGAGCGCGTCGGCAAAGCGGGCGTACAGCGGCTCACGCTGCGCATAGAGCTCGGCGAGGTCGCTGCGCTGGGAGATGGGGCGCCCGTCCTTCGGCAGCAGCGCAAGGTCGCGCCGCAGCCAGAAGATCGTGCCGTTCTGGTGCAGGAGCGGGTAGTTTTCCGCGCGGCAGACACTGCCGCCGCCCGTTGCAAGGATCGCGCCCGAGCGCTTGCCGAGCTCGGCGAGCGCGGCCGTCTCCAGCGTGCGGAAGGCGTCCTCGCCGTCGGCGGCGAAGATATCCGGGATGGGACGCCCCGACGTCTCAACGACCTGCGCATCGCTGTCGAGCAGCGGCCGGTGCAGCCGCTCGGCGAGCAGCGCAGCGATCGTGCTCTTGCCGCTGCCGGGCATGCCGATGAGGACGATATTCTCCATCTCCTGCCGCATGCGGCGGTAGATGCGCAGGATCTCGCCGTCATCAATAGTCGTGCCGGTGAACACCTCGCAGCTGCGCTTTGCCTGCGCCACGAGCATATACAGTCCGCCCGCACACGGAATGCCGAGCGTCTCCGCCTGCAGCAGCAGCGCCGTGCGCGCGGGGTTATACACCACGTCGAGCACGAGCGCGCACTGTGGGAACTGCCGCAGGTCGACGGCGGCCTTGCCGGTGTTCGGATACATACCGACGGGTGTGGTGTTGACGATCACCTGCGCATCGGCGTGGCGCCCGAGATTCGTGTAGTTGTCCTCGCCGCTGCGGGAGATGACCGTCACGCGCGCGCCAAGCTGCGCGAGCACGACCTGAACGGTCGCGGACGCGCCGCCGTTTCCGAGCACGAGCGCCTTCTTCCCGGCAATGTCCACGCCGCTGTGACGCACGAGGTATTCAAAGCCGAAGGCGTCGGCATTGTCGCCGTAGAGCGTGCCGTCCGGCCGGCGGACGAGCACGTTCACGCTGCCCAGCTTTTGCGCGATCGGTGAGAGCGCGGCACAATACGGGATGACTGCCTTCTTATACGGGATGGTCACGTTGAGCGCGTCAAAGTCGCCGCCGGCCAAAAACGCCGCAAGCGCGTCCGGCGCGACCTCATAGAGCTTGTAGGCATAGTCCGCAAGCTCTGCGTGAATGGCCGGAGAATAGCTGTGGCCGAGCTTTTCGCCCAGAAGTCCGCACCGCATCATACCACCTCCTGATAGCTGCCGAGATAGGAAAATTCCTCACACAGGCCCGGCAGTTCGCCCATGAGCTGGCGAAACTGCGGCGAATAGACCGAGGTCTCGAGGTCGAAATAGAACATGAACTCAAAGTCGCGCTCCGGCAGCGGGCGGCTCTCAAGCTTGTTGAGGTTGATGCCGAGCGCATAAAACCGCGAGAGCACCTTGTAGAGCGAACCCGGCTTGTGCGGCAGCACCATCATCAGACTCGTGCGGTCGGCGCCGGGATAGATCTCGAGGTCCTTGGCGATGCAGACAAAGCGCGTGTAGTTGTTGCCCTGATCCTGCACGGAGGCGGCGAGGCTCTCGAGCCCATAGAGCCCGATGCAGGCGCGCGAGGCAAGCGCCGCGACGTCCGTGCGCCCCGACTCGGCCACGCGCTTTGCGGCCGCGGCGGTATTCTCGCAGCGCACGACCGTCACGCCCGGAAGCCCCTGCAAAAAGCGGCTGCACTGGCTGATGGCCTGCTCGTGGGAGTAGATCTCCTTGATATCCGACAGCTGTGCGCCGGGTCTCGCCAGCAGGCAGTGGTCGATCTTCAGGCGCACGCTGCGCACGATGCGGAAGTTGTGGCGCATCATGAGATCGTACACCGCGTTCACCGAGCCCGCCGTGCTGTTTTCCACCGGGATGACACCGTAGCGGCACAGGCCCTTTTCAATGGCGGAGAACACCGCATCAAACGTCGCACAGTAAAACACGTTCGGCAGTGTGAACAGCCGGTCGCACGCGAGCTGCGAGTACGCGCCCTCCACGCCCTGACAGGCGACGGCGGCGTCCTCGGAAAAGAGCTGCGGCGTCTTTTCGATGGCCTCGGCAATTTTCGCGGGCAGATCACCCTTCGTGCCGAGAAGACAGCTCTGGCGGCTGCGGCTCAGCTCGAAAATGAGGGAGTAGAGCGAGGAGACGTATTCGCGCAGGTCGTCCGGCGTTTTGTCCAGAATCTCGCGCATTTTCTCCTTCTCGCGGCGCGCATCGAGCACGCGCAGGCCGTTGGCCTTTTTATATTCCGCGATCTTTTCAGCGGTCTCCATACGCTGGGCAAAGAGCGCGATGAGCTGATCGTCGATGCTGTCGATCTCTTTTCGATAGTCGTTTAAGTCCATGTTCCCTTACCTCATTTCCCTTTTGCGCGATAGATACGCATCATAGACCGCGATGGCGGCCGCCGCCTCCACACAGGGCACGGCGCGCGGCACGATGCACGGGTCGTGGCGGCCCGTGACGGCCATCTTCTCCGGCACCATCGTCTGCAAATTGACGCTCTGCTGCTCGCGCGCGATGGATGGCGTCGGCTTGAACGCCGCGCGGAACACGATGGGCATGCCGTTCGTGATACCGCCAAGAATGCCGCCGCAATGGTTCGTCTCAGTGATGATCTTGCCGTTTTCGACCGTAAAGGCGTCGTTATCCTCGCTGCCGCGAAGGCTCGCCACGCCAAAGCCCGCGCCGAACTCAACGCCCTTGACCGCCGGAATGCCGAAAACCGCCGAGGCGATGCGATTTTCCATACCGCCGAACATCGGATCGCCAAGGCCCGCGGGCGCACCGAAAACCGCGCATTCGATGACGCCGCCGACGCTGTCACCAGCCTCGCGCGCCGCCGCGATGGCTTCGCGCATCTCCTCGCCGCGCGCATCGCTGACGACGGGAAACTCCTTGCCAGCAAGCGAGCCTGTCAGCTCACCTTCGTCAGTAATGCCCGCAATGGAGGCGATGCGGCTCACAAGCGTGATTCCTTCGCGCGCGAGAATTTGCAGGCAGATGCCGCCCGCGATGCACAACGGTGCGGTCAAGCGGCCGGAAAAGTGTCCGCCGCCCGCGCGGTCCTGATAGCCGCCGTATTTGACCTCGGCGGTGTAGTCCGAGTGACCGGGGCGCGGCGTGACAGCAAGATTCGCGTAATCCTGCGAGCGGGTGTTCGTATTGCGGATGATGGCCGTGAGCGGCGCGCCGCAGGTATAGCCGTTCACAAGGCCGGAGAGGATCTCCGGCGCGTCGGCCTCCTTGCGCGGCGTCGACCAGACGTTTTTGCCCGGCGCGCGGCGATTCAGAAAGCGCTGGAGTTCGTCCAGATCAACTTTCTCGCCCGCGGGGATGCCCTCGACCGTCACGCCGATGGCAGGGGAATGCGACTGGCCGAAGATGGTCAAATGCAGATTTTCGCCGTAGGTGCTGCTCATAAACCTTCTCCTTTCAAGCTGCCAAAATCCTCCCAAAAGCGGGGATAGGACTTTGCCACGCAGCCGTCGTTGTCGACTGTGATCTCGCCCGTCGCGGCGCAGGCCGCCGTGGCGGCAGACATCGCGAGGCGATGGTCGTTCTGCGTTTCGACCGCGCCGCCGTGCAGCGCGGGAACGCCCGTGATGACAAGGCCGTCTTCTTTCTGTTCTTCAACTCGTCCGCCGAGCGCGCGCAGGAGATCTGCCGTGCTCTTGAGGCGGTCAGACTCCTTGAGCCGCAGCCGGTAGGCGTTTTCGACTCGCGTCTCCCCCTCTGCGACCGACGCAACGACACTCAGCACGGGGATGAGGTCGGGGATGGGCGCGGCATCGATCATCACGCCATGCAGCGCACCGCGCCTGACCGTCACGGCGTCGCCGTGCTCCGTGACTTCCGCGCCGAACCGGCGCAAAACGTCCAGCACGCCGCGGTCGCCCTGCGAGGACTGCAAATTCAGCCCCTCGACGGTCACACCCTCTTTCGACAGCGCACCCATGCAGAGGAAGAACGCCGTGTTCGACCAGTCGCCCTCGACGACCGTGCGCTTCGGCAGATGACATCTCTGCTGACCGGGAATCGTCCACATCGCCCCCATTTTGGGGATGGTCAGCTTGGAAAGCTGAAGTGCATCCTCCGTCATGGCGACGTAAGCCGCGGATTCCAGCGGGCCGGACACCATAAGAAGACTGTCTCTGATCAGCAGCGGCAGCGCCATGAGAAGGCCCGAAATATATTGAGAGGACACATTGCCTGCGATCGTATAGTTTCCCCCGATCAGCTGTCCACTGCAATACAGCAGGTCGCCGTCCTCGCGGAGCGTCATGCCATGCTCTTTTAAAACGCTATCCAGCGGGGCGAGCGGGCGCTGGGGCAGCCGCCCCTCGCGGTGGAATACCGCCTGTGCGCCGAGCGCGCCGACGATGGGCAGCAGGAAGCGCAGCGTCGACCCGCTCTCGCCGCAGTAGAGGTCGCAGCGCCCCTCGGGCACTTTTTTGATCGGAGAGACGAGAAAGCCCGTCTCCATTTCTTCAATTTTCGCGCCGAGCGCGCTCAGGCACTTCGCCGTGGCCGCGATATCGGCGGAAATGCCGTCGCAGACGACCTCGGTCTTCTCCTCGCCGAGCGCCGCGCAGATCAGCAGCCGGTGCGCCTGCGATTTGGATGCCGGGATGCGCACACATCCCGTGCGCGCGCCGGGCGTGATAGTTCTCTTCATCGGATGCCACCGTCCTGCATCCAGTCGCGCAGGGCTTCGACGGGGATCGTCTCCATGCGCACCTGACCGATCTTTTCCGGCACGATGAGGTGCATCTTGCCGCCGGAAATCTTCTTGTCGACGAGCTCGGCCTCATAGAGCTTGTCGAGCGGATATCCCGTCTCGGTCGGCAGACCATAGCGGCGCAGAATGTCGAGCAGGCGCGCCAGCGTCTCTTCGCCGCAAATGCCGCGCTTGACTGCCGCGCGCGTGACCGTCGCCATGCCGATGGCGACCGCCTCGCCGTGCAGAAGAGAAAAATCGCTGCACTGCTCCACCGCGTGACCAAACGTGTGGCCCAAGTTCAGCGTGCGGCGGCGGCCGAGGTCGTACTCGTCCGCGCCGACGATGTCGCGCTTCATCTGCACGCAGACCTCGATGACGTGCTCGTACTGCTCACGCACGGGCGTTTTGTAGAGTTCTTCAAAGAACGCTGCATTGCCGAGCATCGAATACTTGATGATCTCGGCGCAGCCGCAGCGGTACTGCTCCTCGGGCAGCGTTTCGAGCGTGTTGGGATCGCAGATCACGATGCAGGGCTGATAGAAGCTGCCCGCCTGATTCTTGCCCGTGGGCAGGTCGACGGCGGTCTTGCCGCCGACGGACGAATCGACCGCGGCCAGCAGCGTCGTCGGGATCTGGGCAAAGCCCATGCCGCGCTGATACGTCGCCGCGGCAAAGCCCGCGAGGTCGCCCACCACGCCGCCGCCGAGCGCAACGACCACGTCGCTGCGGCTGAAGCGGTGCTCACCGAGGAAGTGCAGCACATCGGCGTAGGTCGAGAGGTTCTTGCTCCCCTCGCCCGCGGGGAATGTGAAAGAGTGCACACGGTAGCCCGCCTTTTCAAGGGCCTTGATCGTGCGCTCGCCGTAGAGCGCGTAGACCGTGTCGTCCGACACGATGGCGGCCATGCCGGGGGCGCTGACCTCCCGGAGAAGCTCGCCCGCGCGGTCGAGTAAGCCGTGCTCGACCAGCACGTCGTATTCGCGCGAGGCCTTGATATGGATGCTTCGCATCAGCCGTCCACCTCTTCCTTTCTCTTCTTGCCCTCGTCCAGAAGTCGGATAAGGGTCTCTTCGTCGTCATGTTCCATGGCGGTCTTGTATTCGCTCAGGTGCTCGATGTAGCAGTCGATCTCCTTGAGCAGGAATTCCTTGTTTTCCATGAAGAGCTCCGCCCACATGTGCGGCGCGAGCCAGGCAACGCGCGTCATATCCTTGTAGCTGCCGGCGGAAAAGCCCTTGTGCTTTTTCGCTGTGGGGCTCTTGATGTAGGCGTTGGACGCCACATGCGCCAGCTGCGAGGTGAAGGCGATCATCTCGTCGTGCTGCTCGGCGGTTGTGACGGAGTAGCTCCCAAAGCCCGCGGGCGAGAGCAGGTCTTTCACATGGCTGAGTAATTCAATGTCGTCAAAACGCGGCGGCACGAGCACCATCGGCGCGCCCACGAAGAGGTTCGCCTTGGCGTACTTGAAGCCCGAGAACTGCGTGCCCGCCATTGGGTGACCGCCAAGGTACGTAATGCCGTACTGCTCGGCGATTGGGAAGCACGCCGCGCATACCTTGCGCTTGGTGCCACAGCAGTCGATGACGACCGTGTGCTTGTCGATCTTTGCCGCGTGATTTTTGAGCCATTCGACCGCCGCCGCGGGTCGGACGGCCAGCAGGATGACATCGCACTCTGCCATCGTCTCGTCCGTCAGCGCCTCGTCCACCGCGCCGCTGATGACGGCGAACGACAAGACATCGCGGTCGATGTCGTGGGCGAGCACACGCTCGCCCGCCTCGTGGTATGCCTTGGCAAGCGAGCCGCCGATCAGGCCGAGGCCGACGATGCCGGCGGTCATTCTGCCACCGCCTCTCTCACGCGGCGCACAGCCTTGGCGAGGTCATCGTACTGCTCGGGGCGCAGGGATTGCGCGCCGTCGCACAGCGCATGAATGGGGTCGTTGTGCACCTCGATGATGAGGCCGTCAGAGCCGCAGGCGGCAGCAGCCAGTGCCATCGGGCGCACGAGGCGCGCAATGCCGGTCGCGTGGCTGGGGTCGACGATGACCGGCAGGTGCGTGAGCTCCTTGAGCATCGGCACAGCCGCAAGGTCGAGCGTGTTTCTCATGTAGTCGTCGTAGGTGCGAATGCCGCGCTCGCAGAGGATGACCTGCTCGTTGCCGCCGGCCATGATGTACTCCGCGCTCATTAAAAGCTCCTTGAGCGTGCTGGCGAGGCCGCGCTTTAAGAGGATGGGCTTTCTCAGCTTGCCGAGCTCGCGCAGCAGGTCGAAGTTCTGCATATTGCGCGCGCCGACCTGAATGACGTCCACATCCTCAAAGAGCGGCAGGTAATTCGTGCCCATGATCTCGGTGACGATGGGAAGGCCGGTCTCCTGACGGGCGATCTTCAGCAGCTCGATGCCCTCGGCCTTGAGGCCCTGGAAATCATAAGGAGAAGTGCGGGGCTTGAATGCGCCGCCGCGCAGCATGTTCGCGCCCGAGGCCTTCACGGCCTTGGCGACCGCGACGATCTGCTCTTCGGATTCGACCGAGCACGGGCCCGCGATCATGCAGAAGTTTCCGCCGCCGACCTTGACGTCGCCCACCTGCACGATCATGTCGTCGGGATGGAACTTGCGGTTGCAGCACTTGAAGGGCTCTGTCACGCGCTTGACGGAGTCGACGATGCTCAAACTCTCGATCAGGTCCATGTCGACGCGCGCCGTGTCGCCGATCAGGCCCAGCACGGTCTGGTACTCGCCCTCGGAGATGTGCACGCCAAGGCCCTGATTTTTGAGCCAGTTGATAAGCTGCTCGCGCTTGTCCTGTTCTGCGCCACGCTTGAGTACGACGATCATAATAATTTCCTCCTTATTGACCGTGAAATATCGCCACAACGAAAAAATGCGGCACAGGTCTAACCTGTGCCGCATCAAGCAATCTCTTTTCAGAGCCTTTTTGCATCTTTGCATCACAAATTAGCCTTACTACGAATCCATAGTAAAGTAATAATAGTATGCAAAAACGAAAATGCTCTTCATCTTGTGTTGTTTCTCCGTTCGTGGAACTTTGTTGGTCTCAGTATAGGATCCTTAACCGAAAATGTCAACCGACAAATTATACAAAACGGATGGGTTTTGCTTTACTCCGCTCAAGTGTTTTGACAACTTTCGCCATTCACACGTCCGCGCCCTCGGCCTTGTCGGTCTCGCGGCGCTCTTCGATGGCCTCTTTCAGGATGATGTCCTTGACCTTCATCAGTCGGATCGTGTTGGCACGCTCGTTTTCATCGAGCTTCATCGTGATATACTTGATGTTTTGCTGCATCTGCGGAATTTTGACGTATTCGAGCGCGTTGACGCGCCGTCTCGTGCGCTCGATCTCGGCGGCGAGCAGCTGCGTGGCCTTCTCGACCTCGGCAAGGCGGAGCAGGTCGGGCAGAATGTCGCCGAGCTCGCGCACCGCGTCGTCGAGCTCGCCGCTCGTCTGGGCGAAGCCGTACGGATAAATATTCCCGCCGTCCTCGCTCGCGAGCTTGAACTCATAGCGCGGCACCTCGACGCTCATCACGTTCTCCGTGCCCGTTTCGAGCGAAACGCTCTGCTTGGGGCACAATAGCGCCTGCTCAAGCATTTCCGGCGACATCAGCGCGCTCGCCACGGTGAACGAGCCGTAGGCGCGTGCAAGCGACTGCTCCACCTTCTGCCGCAGCGCTAAGTCCTCGCGCACGACCTCCATGAACTGCTTCATCAACTCGTCGCGCTTGTCCTTGAGAAGTTTGTGCCCACGCTGGGCGGTGCGCAGCCGCCCCTTGAGGCGCGTGAGCTCCATGCGGGTGGGATTAACAGTGGTCGTAGGCACTTTTCTCCCCCCTTACTCTTCCTTTTTGAGATACTTGTCGATATACTCCGGTTTGATGCGCTTGAGCTCGCTGCGCGGCAGAAGGGATAAAAGCTCCCAGCCGAGGTCGAGCGTCTGCTCAATGGAGCGGTTCTCGTCCGTGCCCTGCGCGACATAGCGCTTTTCAAACTCGTCGGCAAACTTGGCGTAGAGTAAATCAGTCGGGCTCAGCGCCGCCTCGCCGAGGATCGACATGAGCTCCTTGTTCTCTTTACCGGTGGCATAGGCCGCGAAGAGCTGGTTCATCGTGCCGGAATGGTCCTCGCGCGTCTTGCCCGCGCCGATGCCCTTGTCCTTGAGTCGGGAAAGGCTCGGCAGCACATCGACCGGCGGATTGATACCGCGGCGGTACAGCTCGCGCGAAAGGATGATCTGCCCCTCGGTGATATAGCCCGTCAGGTCGGGGATCGGGTGGGTCTTGTCATCCTCCGGCATGGTCAGAATGGGGATCAGGGTAATGGAGCCGGGATTCCCCAGACGGCGTCCGGCCCGCTCGTACAGCGTAGCCAGGTCAGTATACAGGTAGCCGGGGAAGCCGCGGCGGCCGGGGACCTCCTTCTTGGCGGCGGAGACCTCCCGCAATGCCTCGGCGTAGTTGGTGATGTCAGTCATGATGACCAGCACGTGCATATCCTTCTCAAAGGCCAGATACTCCGCGGCGGTCAGGGCCATCCGGGGGGTGGCGATGCGCTCCACCGCCGGGTCGTTGGCCAGGTTCGAAAACATGACCGTCCGGTCGATGGCGCCGGTGCGCTTGAACTCGCTGACGAAGAACTCCGACTCCTCAAAGGTGATGCCGATGGCGGCGAACACCACGGCGAAGGGAGTGGAGTCATCCAGCACCTTGGCCTGCCGGGCGATCTGAGCCGCCAGACGGGCGTGGGGCAGACCGGAGCCGGAGAAAATGGGAAGCTTCTGGCCACGCACCAGCGTGTTCAGACCGTCGATGGCGGAGATGCCCGTCTGGATGAACTCATTGGGGTAGTCACGGGCGGCGGGATTCATGGGCAGACCGTTGATGTCCAGATACTTCTCCGGCAGCAGAGCGGGGCCGCCGTCGATGGGCTGCCCCATGCCGTCAAAGACACGGCCCAGCATATCCTCGGACACTGCCAGCTGCAAGGGATGCCCCAGAAAACGGATCTTGGAGTCCCGCAGGTTGATGCCGGCGGAGTTTTCAAACAGCTGCACCACGGCCCGGTCGCCGTTGACCTCCAGCACCTTGCACCGGCGCAGGGTGCCGTCA
>ERZ772880.2959-NODE-2959-length-12188-cov-43.729168_pt1 | contig 12188 bp, 12 predicted proteins | sample MGYA00580577_ERZ772880 | MGnify/ENA primary metagenome ERZ772880 (study PRJEB29015, sample SAMEA2737705) | human gut metagenome | biome: human gut; feature: human-associated habitat; material: faeces | place: China | collected 2012 ... | reverse complement strand
GGAAGAACTTCTCCACATACAACCGTTCTTGCAGGAAAAAACTTGCATAGGAAGTGTAGTCAGTTGTACCGGTTTTTTCTTTACCGCTTATAGAATATTAGGCAAAACAGCTTCACTTTTCGGATTCCAGCGTGCTCCATTCATTGCCCGTGTGCAAACCTATGGCCAAAAAGCACTCTTGTTGGGATACAAAAAGGAATTACAAATAGCCACCGTAAACATATCAAAATCCGATATTTTACTACGAACTCTTCAAGAAATGTTAGATACGCCGGTGCGTATGCTTCATCATTTTCTAGAAGCCAGCCTGACCAATAGCAATCCATTGCTTCATCCAGCCCGTCTTTATTCACTTTTCCATACCTGGAGTAGAGGAAAAGCATATCATGAGATTCCCGGGTTCTATAATAGTTGGGATGAAGAAAGTTCAGAGCTCCTCATTGCTTGTGACAATGAATTCCAACAAATTCTGAAAGCACTGCCAGTCCGAATAGAGCCAATTCCTACTTTATTGGAATATTATGACAGTTATGATGCAAGGTCACTTACCCGCAAGATACGCTCCATCATTGCCTTCAAACATATTCCAGCTCCTATGGAAAAAACAGAAAAAGGATTTCTGCCTGATTTCAAAAGCCGGTATTTCACTGAGGATTTTCCATTTGGATTATTGATAATCAAATCAATAGCAGATGTATTAAATATTTGTACCCCAAACATTGATAAAATATTGCTATGGGGGCAAGATGTATTAAACAAAGAATATATCCACGAAGGAGAATTAAAAGGAAAAGACCTGTCAGAAACAGGTTACATCAACGCTGATTTGTTTTATAAACTACTAAAAAATTAATGTATGGATAGTGAACTAAGAAAGCGATTTAATCCCGATGGTTCCCTTCTCCGTCGCCAGCAACTACGTATGTTAGAGCTTCTGGAGGTTATTGATGTGATTTGTCGCAAGCACCAAATACCCTATTGGCTCAGTTCCGGAACTCTAATAGGTGCAGCACGTCACAAAGGTTTCATTCCCTGGGATGATGATCTGGACATAGAAATGCTTCGCTCAGATTACCTGCGTCTGCTGAAAGTTCTTCCTCAAGAACTTCCGGACAATCTTGCATTGCAAACTAATGAAACAGATCCCAATTACATCTTTATATACGGCAAATTACGTGATAAGGATTCTCATTTGGAAGAAACAAATTCATATGACCGTATTTTCCATTATACCGGTATCTACATTGATATTTTTCCTTTAGAAAAGATCCCTTATTGTCTGGCTTGGATAGGAGGACACATGCAAGGGCAGATATACAATCAGTTGAATAATAAAAATATAAAAGAAAGCACATTATACAAACGGATTCGTAGGATTTATCATTTTAATACCCGCATCGGTTTTCCCATCCTAAGGTTCATTGCCAAGTTATTCCCCGGAAAAGAATTACGCCATTCTTTTGGCACCGCCTATTTCAAACCGCGCTATACAGACGATATTTTTCCACTGACAGAAATGGAATTTGAAGGAAAAATGTTCCCCGTACCACGCCAAACAGATGCTGTGCTAAGGAAGATATACGGTGACTATATGCAATTACCAGATTTAGAGAATATACATCCGCATTACAACAAACTCGAATTTTACAAATAAAGGAGATTGAACTATGAAACCGTTCCTTGTAGATGTACCCGTACTCATTTTGTTCTTCAACCGCCCGCAACAGCTGTCGCAAGTGTTTGAACAAGTCAGGAATGCCCGTCCCTCCAAGCTTTTCCTCTATCAGGACGGACCACGCAGCGAACACGACCTGCCCGGTATAAAAGCATGTCGTGAAGTGACAGATCAGATAGACTGGGACTGCGAAGTCCACCGTATGTATCAGGAAAAAAACTACGGTTGCGACCCTTCGGAATACATTTCACAAAAATGGGCTTTTTCTATGGTTGACAAATGTATCGTATTGGAAGATGACGATGTACCTTCCGTTTCTTTTTTCACATTCTGTAAAGAAATGTTAGACAAATACGAGCAAGACCCCCGTATCACCATGATTGCGGGTTTCAATAACGAAGAGATTACTCCGGGTGTACCATACGATTATTTCTTTGCCTCCACTTTCTCTATCTGGGGATGGGCCAGTTGGAAAAGGGTCATTGACCAATGGGACGAACATTATACTTTTCTAGAAGACAAGTTCAATATGCAACAACTGGAACAGCTCATTAAAGAACGGAAATTCCGTAAAGACTTTATCTATATGTGCCATCGCCATAAAGAAAACAACAAAGCCTATTATGAAACCATCTTCCACGCTTCCATGCTTTTCAACTCGGGACTGGCTATCGTGCCCACCCGCAACATGATTAACAACTTGGGAGCCACGGCAGATTCCACCCATTTTGCCGGTTCTGTGCATACACTGCCTAAAGGATACCGCCGCATCTTCACCATGAAACGGTATGAAGTAGAATTTCCTCTCAAGCATCCTCGTTATGTCATTGAGAATGTAGCTTATAAAAAAGCTGTCTACCGCATTATGGGGTGGGGACATCCCTGGATTAAGATAGGACGTTCTTTTGAAGAACTATTTCTGAACCTGCGATACGGCAATTTTTCCATCATCACTAAAGCAATAAAAAACAGAATTAACAAATGGCTGAAAAGAGACCAACACCGGTAAAACCACTCACTATTTATTTTTATCACACCCGATTAACCCGTGAAAGTTACGAGGAATGGAAAGATTATAAGTTTCCGGGACATATCCTCTACGGACTTCCTTTGCTGGAAAAATATGGAATCCGGTCGGTGATGCATAAATACAAAGCTTTCCCCAGCCGTCTGAAACTAATGCTCTATGCCACTAAAGAGATTCTGTGCTGCAAAGAGCCATACGAAGTGCTCTACGGTACATCTTTCCGTGGGTTGGAACTTATCATCCTACTCAGAGCATTAGGCCTCTACCGCAAGCCCATTGTCATTTGGCATCACACTGCTTTAAAAACCTCATCCAGAAAAATAAGAGAACGCATCTCACGTTTCTTTTATAAGGGCATTGATCATATGTTCCTGTTCAGTAAAAAATTGATTAAAGACTCATTAGCAACCGGAAAAGCTCCCGAAGAAAAGCTTCAGCTTATCCATTGGGGGCCGGACCTCGCTTTCTATGACCATCTTCTACAAACAATGCCGGATCGGAAACCGGAAGGTTTTATCTCCACCGGGAAAGAAAACCGGGATGTAGACACAATGCTGCAAGCTTTCTGCGCCACCGATCAACAACTGGACTTGTACATAGCCCCCACCAATGGAAGTGTAAACTACCAACAGATTATTGAAAGCTTCTGTCTGCCCGATTCTGTACGAGTACATTATACGGACGGTGTCATCCCATACTTGTTGGCACAGAAAGTGGCACGAAAAAGCTGTGTTGTCATCTGCTGCATGGATTTTCCTTATACCGTAGGTCTTACCACACTGGTAGAGGCCTTTGCATTAGGCATCCCTGTCATTTGCTCACGTAATCCTAATTTTGAAATGGATATAGACAAAGAAGAAATAGGAATTACCGTAGCCTATGATGACGTGGAAGGGTGGATCAATGCCATTCATCGCATAGCCGACCATCCCGAAGAAGCCCAAAAAATGGGCGCCAACGCCCGAAAGCTGGCAGAAAAACGTTTCAATTTGGAAATCTTTTCCCGTGAAATAGCAGAAAGCTTACTGGAAATATCCAAGATGTCCCCTAAAAAGCGTACATTTGCATAAACTTTTATGCACATGAGAGTACTTATCATCAATACGTCTGAGCGAATAGGTGGAGCCGCCATTGCAGCCAACCGCCTCATGGAGGCTTTAAAAAACAACGGAATAAAGACAAAAATGCTTGTACGCGACAAGCAGACCGACCAGATAAGTGTCGTTGAACTAAAGAAATCATGGTGGAAAGTATGGCAATTCATCTGGGAGCGTGTCGTTATCTGGCAAGCCAACCACTTCAAGAAACATAACTTGTTTGCCGTTGACATAGCGAATACCGGCACCAATATCACAGCATTACCCGAATTTACCCAAGCCGATGTCATTCATCTGCATTGGATTAACCAAGGTATGTTGTCACTGACAGATATCCGGCGTATCATCCAATCCGGCAAGCCCATCGTTTGGACAATGCATGATATGTGGCCTTTTACCGGTATCTGCCACTATGCAGGAGATTGCGATAAATATGCCACACAATGCCACAACTGTCCGCAACTTTACAAAGGAAGCAGGAAAGACATAGCCTACCGTACTTTCCAGAAAAAGAAAAAACTGTTTGAAGGAGCACAAATCACCTTTGTAGCTTGTAGCCGCTGGTTAGAATCATTGGCTAAGAAAAGTGATCTGATTAAAGGTCAGACCATTACCAATATTCCCAATGCAATCAACACCAACCTGTTCAAACCTCGTGATAAAAAACAGGCCAGAGAAAAATGCCACCTCCCGCAAGACAAGAAGTTATTGCTTTTCGGCTCCGTAAAAATTACAGACAAGAGAAAAGGAATAGACTATTTGGTATCAGCTTGCAAACAAATAGCTTCCTCGTATCCTGATTTTAGTAAAGAGTTAGGTGTAGTGGTTTTTGGCAACCAAGCCGAACAATACGCTTCCCTGTTTCCTTTCCCTATCTATCCGATGAATTATGTCAGCAACGAGAAGGAACTGGTAGATATTTACAACGCAGTCGACTTATACGTCACACCTTCTTTACAAGACAACCTACCCAATACCATCGTAGAGGCAATGGCCTGTGGTATTCCGTGCATAGGGTTCAATGTAGGAGGTATTCCACAAATGATTGACCACCTGCACAACGGCTATGTTGCCGAATATCAGTCTTCCAAGGATCTGGCAAACGGAATTCACTGGGCATTGACCGAAGGAGAATATGAAAGTCTGAGCGAAGAAGCCTGCCGTAAGGCAGTATCCAGCTATTCGGAAAGTACCATCGCCAAGAAATATGTTGAAATCTATAACAAGATTACAGGGAATCATGCATAACCATCATCCTCATCCCAAGTTTTCTATTATTACTGTCACCTACAACGCCGCAAAAGTATTGGAGGATACTATACAAAGTATTGTTACACAAACTTATAAGAATCTGGAGTATATTATTGTAGATGGGGGATCAACAGATGAAACACTGGATATCATTCACAAATACCAGGAACATATCACCACTGTTATCAGTGAACCCGACCAAGGTTTATACGATGCCATGAACAAAGGAATAAAATTGGCAACCGGAGATTATCTTTGTTTCTTGAATGCCGGTGACGGCCTGCACGAGGATGATACTTTGCTGCAAATGGTACATTCCATCAATGGAACAGCCCTGCCGGGAGTGCTATATGGAGAAACAGAAATTGTGGACAGTCAAGGGCATTTTTTATATATGCGCCGCCTGTCCGCACCCGCAACGCTTACCTGGAAAAGCTTCAAGCAAGGAATGCTAGTCTGCCATCAAGCCTTTTTCGCCCGCCGTGATCTGGTGGAACCATATGACCTGAGATATCGGTTCTCGGCAGATTTTGACTGGTGTATCCGTATCATGAAGAAAGCGGATGTGCTCCATAACACCCATCTTACTCTTATTGATTACCTGAATGAAGGAATGACCACCCGTAACCATAAAGCCTCCTTGAAAGAACGCTTCCGTATTATGAGCCGTCACTATGGATGGGCAAGCACAGTGATACACCACTTATGGTTCGTTCTGCGCCTGCTTTACAAATAATCCGGAGTCTGGCTTACGACGGGTCTTAATCAATTTTCCTACGGGCTCTTCTGACCTGCAAGAATAAGGACAAGACCAGCACACAGGTCAATACACCCAACGCCACAAAAGCCACCGTTTCCGTAACATGCAGCGATTTCGGATCGAACTTAAATTCCACTACATGCTTTCCGGCCGGCACATTCATCGCCCGAAGAATATAATCCGCTCTTCCGTGCGGTGCTTCCACACCATCAATATATGCCTGCCAGCCAGGATAGTAAATTTCCGAGAAAACCACTGTTCCTCCTGTCTTCGAATTAACCTCATATTTCAAGTCATTAGGTTCGTACGCAGTCAGTTTGATTGTACCCAGTGTATCTGTTTCAGCCGCCGATTTTACCTCCGCACTGAATTTTTTATCTACGACAGCCGTTTTTGCCGGATCTATCCGATGCAAAGCATCTATCTCTTCATTGGCATTATCCACATACTGCACCTCGTTTACAAACCAAGCATTGCCCAGCGTATAAGGATTCTGTATCGGGACAGTCTTTCCACCTTGCAGCGGAAAAATAAAGTAACGGGTATTCAGCATATTCAACACAGGAAAACCGGACGGAGCCACCTTCTGCATATCGCCTCCCGTCTCCGAAACAGCCTTGAACACGCCATTCATCTCGGTGCTGATATGCTCCTCTATCATTTCCTGATAGCGGCGCAGCTTGGCGGCATGATATCCACCGATGCTCTTATGCCAATAAGAAGTCGTATTTTCATTAAACGTATTGCCGGCTAGGTTCAGTACCCGGAAATCCAACGTTTTATCGGCCAATATTGCCTTATCCGTTTCGGTCGGTTTAAAGGAATTATCCTGCTGCACCTTCTCCACAAATTGTTCATCATACAAATAACGTTTGTTCACACTCCACATATCTGCCAGACAGAGGACAGCCAATGCCAGAATCGTCACCTTCGCCTTTAGTTTGCCCATGCCATATAACCAAAGAACTGCCGTACCTATCATAATAACAAAGAAACTGCGCCATGCATCCGAAGTAAAGATACTCTGACGGATTTCTTCCAGATTAGCAAGTAACGGAGCCAGCTGATCTGCCGGAATACCCTGCAATGCCTGCATTTCCATACTTGAAACATACGACGGGAAAAAGAAACCGGGAGCTAATGCAAACAATAAAGCGATGCCACCTGTCAATCCCAGACTGATATAAAACGACCGGGCCTGTTCCTTAACCAACTGAGGGCGTGCCATTACCTCCTTTAAAGCAAGGACTGCCAACAAAGGTATGGTAAACTCAGCAATGACCAAAATAGAAGAAACCGCACGGAATTTATCGTACATCGGGATATAATCCAAAAAGAAATCGGTGAATCCCATAAAATTCTTTCCCCATGACAGCAGGACAGACAAAACTGTAGCACTCAAAAGCGCCCATTTCATAGGACCTTTCACTATAAACAGCCCAAGAACAAACAGAAACATCACAAACGCCCCCACGTATACAGGACCGGATGTACCGGGTTGCTCACCCCAATACTGACCTATCTGGCTATAGATACTATTATACATAGGATTCGCCTTTTCCATCGCCTTTTCGTTAGCTGCCAAAGGTACGGAAGCACCACCTTTCACATTAGGGACAAGCAAAGAGAAAGTCTCACCGATACCGTAGCTCCACTGAGTGATATAATCTCGTTCCAGACCACTTTTTGTCTGATTATGACTATCCGGTTTCACCAGCTCACTCTTTCCACGCATCGTTTCCTTACTATACTCATACGTATGATATAAGTTAGATAGATTTATACAAACTCCCAAAATACCGGCCATCAACAACACACCAGTTGCTTTCAGAAATTGCGGCATTTCCTTCTTCTGCCAAGCATCCACTCCGAACGCAACCGCCATAAAGAGCATGACAAAAAGAAAATAATAACTCATCTGCACATGGTTCGACACTATTTGCAAAGCAACAAAAACCGCTGTCAGCAAACCACCTGACAAGTATTTCCCTCTATAAGCCAATACCATACCGGCTATAGTGGGTGGAATATAAGCCAAGGTTACAAATTTCCAGATGTGTCCGGCAGCTATAATGATGAAAAAATAAGAAGAAAACGCCCACAACACAGCCCCCAATGAAGCCAGCCAGACCGAGAAATCGAATGCACGCAATAATATATAAAAGCCCAACAGCATGACAAATACATACCACACATAATTCGGGAGATACAAATGATATAACTTCTCCACTCCCTTCAGGGTATCCGTAGAATCATAACTGGGTGCCATCTGATAAGTAGGCATACCACCAAAAATCGAATTAGTCCAGCGCGTACGCTCTCCCGTACGTTCCAGATATTCTTTCGCTTCTTCACCGGCACCAATGCCCGCCACAGAGTCATGTTGTGAAAGGATACGCCCTTCTGTCACTGCCGGGAAAAAATAGGCGAATGAGATGACAGCAAAAAGGATAATCACTACTATATCAGGTAGTATTCTTTTAAATAAGTTCATAAGTATATCTGTTTATTAACGTTGCAAAGATACGATATACTCTGATAAAATGCGTACATTTGCAGCCATAAATAAAGTTGAATTATGAAAATAGGAATTATAACAGCCATGAGTTCCGAGCAGAAACAAGTAGCGCAACTGCTCGAAAACAAGAAAGAATACACCGAAGGTCCTTTCCAATATACTGAAGGCAGCATTAGAAATAATACCATTATCCTGATGAAATGCGGAATAGGTAAAGTGAACGCTGCTGCCGGTACTGTAGAACTGATCCGTACCTTCCAACCCGACTGTGTCATCAGCACCGGTGTAGCAGGAGGCATAGACAGCTGCCTGAAAATAATGGATGTTGTGGTGAGCCGACAAGTTGTATATCATGATGTATGGTGTGGAGAAGGCAATATGTACGGACAGATACAAGGACTTCCCGCCCGATTCGAAGGTAATGCCACATTGTTTGATTGCGCCATGTCACTGGATACTCCGACCGCCATTCATGGAGGTCTGATATGCAGCGGAGACAAATTCATCACCGACCGTTCCGAACTGAACGACATTAAAGAAAAGTTCCACGAAGGGCTGGCAGTAGATATGGAATCGGGAGCCATCGCCCAAATCTGTTATATATATAAGGTACCGTTCATCAGTTTCCGTATCATCAGCGATACGCCGGGATCCGACAACCATTGGGAACAATACACAAATTTTTGGGAGACTATAGCCGACCGTTCCTTCGAGGTCACTCATACCTTCCTTTCCTCATTACCAGCTAATTTATAAAAACGAATAATATGAAAACAATACCCAGTTTTACCATTGACCATATCCGCTTGCTTCGCGGTATCTATGTATCCAGAAAAGACGAAGTGGGCGGTGAAACGGTCACCACCTTTGACATCCGCATGAAAGAACCCAACCGGGAACCTGCTTTGGGACAAGGAGCCTTGCATACCATAGAGCATCTAGCCGCTACCTACCTGCGTAACCACCCTATATGGTCTGACAAAATTGTCTACTGGGGACCGATGGGATGCCTCACCGGTAACTACCTGTTAATGAAAGGCGATTTAAAATCGGAAGATATTGTAGAACTGATGCAGGAAACGTTCCGCTTTGTAGCCGATTTTGAAGGCGAAGTTCCGGGAGCCGCCCCTAAAGATTGTGGTAACTACTTGCTTCATGACCTGCCTATGGCCAAATGGGAGTCGGCCAAATATCTGCATGAAGTATTGGAGCACATGACAAAAGATAATCTGTACTATCCTACTAAAGAGTAATTCTCAACAACAGAACAGTAGAAACGTAATAACAGAAAATAGAAAAGCCGCTTTCTTTTCAGAGAGCGGCTTTTCTTTAAGTCCTTTTCAATAAAGATTGAATTACTTACGTAATCCTAGTGCTTTAACAATAGCACGATATCTTTCGATATCACGGTTCTTCAGGTAGTTCAACAACGCACGGCGTTTACCTACCAAAGTTGTCAAAGCTCTTTCAGTGCTATAATCTTTTCTGTTGAGCTTCAGGTGCTCAGTCAGGTGAGAAATACGGTATGAAAACAAAGCTATCTGCGCTTCAGCTGAGCCAGTATCAGTGTTAGACTTTCCGTACTTTTCAAAGATTTCTTGTTTTTTAGCTGCATCTAAATACATAATTCTTAGATTTTTTGATATATAAAATTTTCATTTAGCAGGTGCAAAGATAGACATTATCTTTTATATCACAATGAATTAGAGCGATTTATTTTAAAAATAATCTTCTATCTCTTTTACTGTCGCATCTTTCAGCATATCTTCGAACATTATAGCAAAGGCTGCCCAACTGACATTGAATGAAATTGTAAACCCGATTTCTCTCCATCCGATGAATAAAAGTGCCCAGTCCGAAACCATTTCTTCACGAATTTCGGACTGGACCCTTTTTAAACTATCGCTATTTTATTTCAACCAGCCACTCATGGAACCTATAGTGCAATACATATTCGGATTGGCTATGACTGATAACTTTATCCCAAGAAATCCGGTTTACATCAATTTCCGCCCTTGCCAGCCACAAAGCATTTTCCATCACATAACGGTCTAAAGAAAGCTCAAGCATCATCCGGCTCAAATAAAAAGCAGACTGTTCATAGGCATACCATTTACCGCATGATTTTTTATCCATGATTTCTAACAGGCTGCTCATAACATTCTCCTTTATACTTAATACCGGATCTTGTAATAACGGATGTCATGATACCTGTCATGAGATGGTTGGTTATAATGACATCTCCACCTTCAGAAAGCATTTTGTCGATTTCTATGGCACCACTCCCTCTACATTTAAAAGTAAAGAAGATACGGAAGATAAAAAATAATCGTTAACAGCCAAATATTTTTTAGAATAAAAATCGTACCTTTGCAGCCAAATATATAGGTATAGTATGCAAGACATTAGAAACATTGCGATCATCGCCCACGTAGACCACGGAAAAACGACTTTGGTGGACAAGATGATGCTGGCGGGACATTTGTTCCGCAACGACCAGACAAATGGTGAACTGGTATTGGATAATAATGACTTGGAACGCGAAAGAGGGATAACTATCCTTTCAAAGAACGTTTCAATTAACTACAAAGGAACAAAAATCAATATTATTGATACTCCGGGACACGCCGACTTCGGTGGCGAAGTAGAACGTGTACTCAATATGGCTGATGGATGTATCTTATTGGTAGACGCATTCGAAGGCCCGATGCCGCAGACACGCTTCGTATTGCAAAAGGCATTACAGATCGGATTGAAACCTGTAGTTGTAGTGAACAAGGTGGATAAACCCAACTGCCGTCCGGAAGAAGTATACGAAATGGTATTCGACTTGATGTTCAGCCTGAATGCTACAGAAGATCAGTTGGATTTCCCCGTTATCTATGGTTCTGCCAAAAATAATTGGATGAGTACTGATTGGAAGACCCCGACAGAAAACCTGGTTCCGTTGTTGGACGCTATTATTGAGCATATTCCGGCACCGAAACAGTTGGAGGGAACTCCTCAAATGTTAATCACCTCTTTAGACTATTCAGCATATACAGGTCGTATTGCTGTAGGACGTGTACATCGTGGTACGCTGAAAGAAGGTATGAATATTACACTAGCAAAGCGTGATGGTAGTCTGATAAAGTCTAAAATCAAAGAGCTACATACTTTTGAAGGCTTAGGACGTAAAAAGACAAATGCCGTTTCATCGGGAGACATCTGTGCTGTAGTAGGTGTAGAAGGCTTCGAAATTGGTGATACTATCTGCGATTTCGAAAATCCGGAACCATTGCCCCCCATCGCCATTGACGAACCGACCATGAGTATGTTATTCACTATCAACGATTCTCCTTTCTTCGGCAAAGAAGGTACGTCTTCTAATTGTTGTTTTCTTTCAAAAGCTGCACCTTTATATAGGACAAAATGCTCATTCGTTCCGTCTGCTGCCTCACAATATGCCTGGATCTGCTCCTTCGTCCAGATTGGTTTTAACTGATAAGCCACTGATCCAATGTATCTGTTTTCCTCACTGTCAAAAAACACAAATGATGCATGTTCGTCAAAAATCTCTACATAGATCTTTTCTTCTCTTAAGTAACAAACATCCAGATTCTTCTTCCATCTCTGACTAATCTCCGCTTTCTGGATAAATTCATTGTCACAGATCAACTGTCTGACAAAAATAATATTACCTAAATCCTGCCTTGATCTCTCATCTTCCAGCAATTCTTCAAAATAATACCGGTATAATAAGATCAGATCTTCATTGATCTGACCTCTTCTCAATTCTTCTCTTAAAAAAGCTCTGATCAATTCTTCATAATTTGCAAACACCTTATGGTATTTTCTTCTGTTCTGTACAACATTTGCAA
>ERZ772880.2936-NODE-2936-length-12274-cov-4.383010_pt1 | contig 12274 bp, 9 predicted proteins | sample MGYA00580577_ERZ772880 | MGnify/ENA primary metagenome ERZ772880 (study PRJEB29015, sample SAMEA2737705) | human gut metagenome | biome: human gut; feature: human-associated habitat; material: faeces | place: China | collected 2012 ... | reverse complement strand
TGCACACCGCCCACACGAGCATGGAGCCTGTGAGACAGCTTATGAACAGGATGCGGAACGTTTCGCGCACGCGCTGTCCGTTCCCCGCGCCGTAGTTGAAGCTCATAATGGGCTGCGCGCCCTGCGTGAGACCGTGCAGGAGCTGCATGCAGAGACTCATCGTGGTCGTAAGGACTGTCACCGCGCCGACGGCGGTGTCTCCGGCGAAGCGGAGGAGCGTCACATTGAAGCTCACCGCGACGAGGTTTTCCGTGATCTGCATGAGAAACGGCGAGAGCCCGAGCGCGAGACAGGGGAGAAGGAGCTTCATGTCCGGCAGAAGGTTCTTCATGCGCAGCCGCAGCGTAGATTTTTCCGAGCAGAGGAAACGCACGACCCACGCGCACGAAACGGCCTGCGAGAGGATCGTTGCGAGCGCCGCGCCGCGCACGCCCATGCCGAACACGAACATGAACAGCGGGTCGAGCACGATGTTGAGCGCCGCGCCGATCGTCACGGTGAGCATGCTCGTTGTGGAAAAGCCCTGCGCGGTGATGAAGGCGTTGAGCCCGAGCGAGAGCTGCACGAAGATCGTGCCGAGACTGTAGATCGAGATATATTCGAGCGCGTAGGGGAGCGTTGCGTCGCTCGCGCCGAAGAGGCGGAGGATCGGCACGGCGAAAAGCTGCATGATGAGCGTGAGCGCGAGCGAGATCGCGCAGAGCGTGAAGGTGCACGTGCCGATGATGCGCTCCGCACTGTCCGGGGCTCCCTTTCCCATGAGCATGGAAACGCGCGGCGCACCGCCCGCGCTCACGAGCGCGGCGAATGCCGAGATGATCATGATCGCCGGCATCGTCACGCCGACGCCGGTGAGCGCCGCCGCGCCGTAGACCGGCCCAAGCAAGAACGCGCCCAGCAGCACGACGCAGTCGCCAAGGTTGATGTAGCCGTCCGTCGCCGGGATCGGTACGTGGATGATGTTTGTCGCCACATAGGTCAGCGCCGCGAACAGCGCCGCAAGAACCAGATGGTATAATTTCTGATGCTTCATAGGGAACTCCTCCCGCTCTCTTGATGATGGCAACAGCATACAACGGAAACTGGACTGATTCAAGCTCCAGATTTGCAAAATCAAATAGGGCCAGATAAAAAAATCGCGATCTCGCAAAAAAACGCTTGACATTTTCCGCCGGATGTGCTTAAATACGGGCAATCAAACAAACCGTTGAGGAAGAGTGAGTAGTCACAAAGATGCTTCCATCCAGAGAGCCGCCGGTGGTGCGAGTGCGGCAGGGGCAGTTGTGGTGAATGGGCTTCCGAGGGCGAGCGGAAAGGCAGACGCCGAGTATGCGAGACGGAGATGGGCGCTCCGTGACCAAAGGCCAGCATATGGTTGTATGCGAAAAGAGGGCGCGCAAGCGTCAAGCCGGGTGGCACCGCAGGAAGTATTTACATCCTGTCCCAGCAGTATTGCTGAGACAGGATTTTTTGTTTTTCCAAGGAGGAATTTTTATGAAGCAGTTTATGAAACTCACCAAACGATGGCGTCCCTACTGTGAAGAGAACCGATAACTCACATACCAATTTGACTTCATCACAGAAAGGACTTTGTATTATGAAAAAGATCATCGCGCTCATCCTCGCGGCCATGATGCTGCTCACGTTTGCCGCCTGCGCTTCCAAGACCACAGACACCGCAGACTCCACCGCCGACACCACCACGAACACCACTGAACCTGCTGATACCGCAGAACCCGCTGAATCCACCGACGCCGCAGAAGACACCGCTGATTCCGGTAAGGTCTTCAAGATCGGCCTTTGCAACTACGTCGACGACGCATCCCTCAACCAGATCGTCGAAAACATCCAGACGCAGCTCGCCGCCATCGGCGAACAGAACGGCGTGACATTCGAGGTCGAATACGACAACTGCAACGCCGACGCGAACGTCCTTGCCCAGATCATCTCGAACTTCAAAGCCGACGGCGTCGACCTGATGATCGGCGTAGCCACTCCGGTCGCCATCTCGATGCAGGCCGAGACCGAGGGCACCGACATCCCGGTCGTCTTCTCCGCCGTCTCTGACCCGATCTCCTGTGGACTCGTTGCCTCGCTCGATGCGCCGGGCGCCAACATCACCGGCACGTCCGACGCGCTCGACACCAGCGCCGTCCTGAACCTCATCTTCGCCGCGAACCCCGACGCCGCCAACATCGGTCTGCTCTACAACGTCGGCCAGGACTCCTCCGCGACCCCGATCGCCGATGCGAAGGCCTACCTCGACGCGAAGGGCGTCAGCTATAAGGAATACACCGGCACGACCGTTGACGAGGTCATCCTCGCGGCTCAGGCCGCCGTGGCCGACGGCGTCGACGCCATCTTCACCCCGACCGACAACACCGTCATGACCGCTGAGCTTTCCATCTACGAAATGTTCGCTGAGGCCGGCATCCCGCAGTACACCGGCGCGGACTCCTTCGCCCTGAACGGCGCGTTCCTCGGCTACGGCGTCGACTACGCGAACCTCGGCGTCGAGACCGCCAACATGGTCGCTGACATCCTGGTGAACGGCAAGAACCCCGCCGAGCTGCCCGTCATGACGTTCGATAACGGCACCGCTACCGTCAACACCGAGACCTGCGCGGCGCTCGGCTTCGACTACGATCAGATCGCGGAGACCTTCGCTCCCTACTGCACCAAGGTGCAGCCGATCCAGACCGCCGAAGCGTTTGAATAAAGGCAACACCGCGCAATTGCGTCGGCGCGCTTCGTCAAATTTGCTTGCCGAATTGTGCGGTGCAGCCTAAGATCAATTTTCCCAAACAAAAACTTCTGCAAGTGTTAGAAATCAACGCAGACCCGTATCCATTCGATGCGGGTCTGCGTGAATGAAGAAAGGGGAACACCATGTCCTTTACCACCATTCTGGGCCTTGGGCAGACCGCGCTGGAGCTGGGCCTGATGAGTTCGCTGACGGTTCTCGCGCTGTTTCTCAGCTATACGATGCTGAACGTCTGCGACCTGTCCACCGACGGCTGCTTCACGCTCGGCGCGGCGGTTGGCGCGGTTGTGGCCCTCGCGGGCCATCCGTTCCTGTCCATTCCGGCGGCAATGCTGGCCGGTGTGATTTCCGGCTTCGTGACGGCCTTTTTACAGACGCGCATGGGCGTGAACAGCCTGCTCGCCGGCATCGTCGTCAACACGGCGCTCTATTCCATCAACATCGCCGTCATGGGCAACACTTCCTTATTAAATATGAATAAGACCGAGACGGTCTTTACCAAAATGCAGTCCGCCCTCGAGGGGACGTTCCTCGCCGGGCAGCAGAAGCTCTCCGTCAGCCTGATCGCGGTCGCGCTGGTGATCGTGTTCCTGTCGCTGTTCCTGCGGACAAAGCTCGGCCTCGCCATCCGCGCGACCGGCAATAATCCCGATATGGTCAAATCCAGCTCGATCGACCCGGTCTTCACGACGACGGTTGGACTCTGCGTGGCAAATGCGTTCACGGCCCTGTCCGGCTGTCTGCTGGCGCAGGCGCAGAAATCGGTCAACATCGACATCGGCTCCGGCATGGTGACAATCGCGCTGGCCTCGCTGCTGATCGGCGGCATGTTCTTCCGGCGCAGGGGTGTGGCGCTCCGCGCGGTGGGCGCGGTGCTGGGCGCGTTTTTGTTCCGCCTGGTCTATACGCTCGCGCTGCGGTTCGATATGCCGGCCTCGATGCTGAAGCTCGTGTCGTCCGTCATTGTCATCATTGCTATCTCCGGGCCGTATCTCAAGGGGCAGCTCCCGCTGCTGCGCCGCCGCGCCCAGATGCGAAAGGAGGTTCGCTGAGATGCTGGAACTGAAGCACGTCTCCAAAACGTTCAACCCCGGCACCGAGGACGCAAAGACCGCCCTCGACGATCTGTCGCTCTCCGTGGCGGACGGCGATTTCATCACGATCATCGGCGCGAACGGCGCGGGCAAATCGACGCTGTTCGGCGCGATCTGCGGCACGTTCCTCACCGACTCCGGCAGCATTTTCCTCGATGGTGAGAACATCACCATGCAGCCGCAGCACCGCCGCTCGCGCGTCATCGGGCACCTGTTTCAGGACCCCATGCGCGGCAGCGCGCCCGGCATGAGCATCGAGGAAAACCTCGCCCTCGCCGCGGGCCGCGGCGGCTGGCTCAGCCACGTTTCCAAGGCGGATAAGGCTGCCTTCCGCGACCGGCTGGCCCTGCTTGGCATGGGCCTTGAGAACCGGATGAAGCAGCCGGTGGGGCTGCTCTCCGGCGGACAGCGGCAGGCGCTCACGCTCCTGATGGCGACGATCAATCCGCCAAAGCTCCTCCTGCTCGACGAGCACACGGCGGCGCTTGACCCCGGTACGGCGGAAAAGGTGCTGGAGCTGACGAAGCAGATCGTGGCGGAAAACCATCTGACCTGCCTGATGATCACGCACAACATGGCCTCCGCGCTCGAGCTTGGCAACCGCACGATCATGATGGATCGCGGCCATATCATTCACGACGCAGCAGGAGAAAAGCGCGACGGACTCACCGTGGAAAAGCTGTTGCAGGAGTTCAAGAACGCGTCCGGCGCGGCGCTCGACAACGACCGGATGCTGCTGACCTGAGAAGCGGATAAAATAAATGCAAAACGCGCGGCGTCACCGGATGGTGGCACCGCGCGATGTTTCCAATGTGTGAGGTGTTTGGTTTAGTACATGGGGTGTTTGGCGGTCAGGCGGACGACGGCCTCTTCGACCTTCAGGCGGTTTGCGTCGAAATCGTCGGCGATCAGGCGGATGCACTCGGCGATGATGGGCATATCCTCCGGCGTGAAGCCGCGCGTTGTGGCGGCGGGCGTGCCGATGCGGACGCCGCTGGTCAGGCTGGGCTTCTGCGGGTCGTTCGGGATGGCATTCTTGTTGATCGTGATATGGACCTCATCGAGCTTATCCTGCAGCTCTTTGCCCGTGATGCCGCGGCTGCGCAGGTCGACGAGCATGAGGTGATTGTCCGTGCCGCCGGAGACGAGGTCGAAGCCGTTTGCAACGAGGGCCTCGGCCAGCGCAGCGGCGTTTTTGCGGACGTTCTGCGCGTAGATCTTGAATTCAGGGGCCATGGCCTCCTTGAGGCAGATCGCCTTGGCGGCGATGACGTGCATGAGCGGGCCGCCCTGCATGCCGGGGAAGACGGCGCTGTTGATCTTCTTGGCGAACTCCTCGCGCGCGAGGATCATGCCGCCGCGCGGGCCGCGGAGCGTCTTATGCGTGGTGGTGGTGACAATGTCGGCGTAGGGAACGGGGCTCATGTGTTCGCCGCCCGCGACGAGACCGGCGATGTGCGCCATGTCGACCATCAGGAGCGCGCCATAGCGGTGCGCAATCTCGGCAAACGTTTTGAAATCGATGGCGCGCGGATAGGCCGACGCGCCCGCGACGACGAGCTTCGGCTGATGGGCGCGGATCACGTCCTCGACCTCGTTGAAATCGATGCGGCCGGTCTCAGGGTTGACGCCGTAGGAGAAGCTGTTGTAGATCTTGCCGGACAGGTTGACCTTGGCGCCGTGCGTCAGGTGGCCGCCGTTGGCCAGATCCATGCCGACAATGGTGTCGCCCGGCTGGAGCACGGCCATATAGGCCGCGAGGTTGGCCTGTGCGCCGGAGTGCGGCTGCACGTTGGCGTATTCTGCGCCGAAAAGCTGCTTGGCACGGTCAATGGCGATCTGCTCGATCACGTCGACAACTTCGCAGCCGCCATAGTAGCGCTTGCCGGGGTAGCCCTCGGCATATTTGTTGGTCAGCACGCTGCCCATCGCCGCGATGACCGCCGGGGAGGCGATGTTCTCCGACGCGATCAGCTCGATGTTACGCTGCTGCCGCTGGTATTCCGACTGCATCTGCGATGCGATCTCGGGGTCAAACTGTGCCAGATAGTCCATTGAGTTTTCCAGAATGTTCGCCATGGTATGTGTTCCTTTCCGCATGAAAAAATGAGCAAACCGTCTCCGGTTTGCTCATTCGTATTCCACGCGAAAAAGTTCTGCGCTTCGTACTCTGTCCGTTTGCCTGAGAGATTCGGCTTTCGCCTTGCACCTTCGGCACCCAATTCAATGAGTTCTCCAGAGACTCCTCCGGCTCCCAGTCCGCAAGCGTTCTGAGAACCATCCAAGGGGTAGTTGTTTAATTTGTGCTTATTATAGCGCGTATTCCACAAAAGTCAAGTGCAGATTTTGACAATTTCGACAAAATCCTTGCGCGCTGTGGGTTTCTTACGGCGCGTCGTGGCCCTTGGGGCGGAGACCGCGGCGGATGCTGTCGCGCTCCTCAACAAGCTGCTCATGCAGCTCGAGCGAGTTCCAGTCACGGTTCGTGTCGGTTAAGACGGCCTTGAGCGCCACGGGCGGGAGTCCTGTGGCCTTCCAGCTCTGCAAAAAACGGGAGAGCAGCGTCTCCGGGAAGTGGGCGAAGAGGAGCATTTCCTCGGAAAAGCCTGCGCCGTCGTATAGCGATTCCATGCTGCCGCAGTCGCCGGTGAAGCTGCCGAGCGGCTGAAGATACTGCCAGGTCTCGACGGCGGCCACGCGGACGCCGGAGCGCATCGCGAGCATCCGGGCCTTCGCCGCCTTTTTGGCGGGCAGGTTCCATGTGAGAAGTATGGGCGTCATGCGCGCGCCTCCTTTCGCAGAAAGCCGATGTAGGCCAAAAGGCCCGCGATCGACCAGAAATAAGCCATCATATACGGCTCTTCAAAGATGTTTTCAAAGAAGCAGTGGACGATCACGCCGCAGAGTCCTGCGAACATCCCCGCGCAGAGCGGGAAGAGACGGTCAAGCCCGGCCTTGAAGTCCTGCGCCTTGCGGTAAAGCGCGCGGCAGGCCGCGCCGAGGAAGCCGAGCAGCATCAGGCAGAACGCGGCGAGGCCGCAGTAGCCCATCTCGACCATGGTCTTGAGGAAATAGTTGTCGACGTAGAAATAGTCGGTATGGTCGAGCACCTGATTCTGCATGGCGACGGCGCCGCCGAACATCCCCTCGCCCACGCCGACCCAGGGGTTGCCCGCGTAGAACAGGTTCAGCGCGTTGAGCTTGCGGCCCGCGCGGCCGCCGCTGGTGTTGGCGGCGGCGAAATCGTCGGTGAAGAGGAAGCCGATGCGCGTCCGCACGAACGGCACGAAGCAGGCTCCAATACCCGCCACGGCGAGCAGCGCGAGCAGCCGCCGGTCGACCAGCAGGACGAAGATCACGACGGCGATCGCCATCGCGACCCACGAGGCGCGCGACATCGTGAACAGGCACGCGATGCACATCAGGATCGTGCCGATCCACGCCGCGATCTTCCATTTCGTGTCCTTGACGTAGTAGGCGAGGCCCGCGCACATCGGCGCAACCATGACCATAAAGTCGCCCATGATGTTGGGGCTGCCGAAGATGGAGTAGACGCGGGTGCGGACGGCGGTCTCGGTATGGGTCATCCAGCTGGCCGGGATGGGCACGGCGACGATATACTGGTAGATGCCGTGCAGCGCCAGAATGACACCGAGGCCGACGAGCGCGCCGTAGAGGCGCAGGACGTCCCGGTCGTCGCGGAGAATGCGCGTGACGATGAAGAACCAGAGCAGATACTGGCACGAGGCGCGGAAGCCGGACACCTGGATGGAGAAGAACGGCGCGTTGACGTTCATGAGCACGAAGCTGGCGGTCAGGAACAGCAGGATGCCGCAGTCCATCGGCGTGGTGCGGGCGGCGAGGGGCGATCTCGCTTCGACGCGCTGCCCACAGATCCAGAGCGCGGCAAAGAGCAGCAGCGCCTCGTCCCACATCGAACTGAGCACCGGGATGGCCAGCAGATCGCGCAGCACATAGTCGATGCCGGCATAGAGTCCGATGCAGACCAGAATCAGGCCGGTCACGCCGCCGGAGAACAGCCACGAGAGAATACGGCTATTCTGCCCGCAGCGGAGCACTGCGCGGTAGACGCGGCAGAGCAGGGAGGATTCGATCGCGGTGCGGAGCTTTGTTTTGCGGGCAAGGCGCGCGTTTTCGTTTGTAAATGCGCGCGTATAGCGCGAAGAAGCCAGCGCGCGCGGCTCCGCGCTGAGCCAACGGGCGAGCGTCCGGTGCGTGCCGGAAGCGCGATAGCAGCGTCCGATGGCTCCGAAGACGCGGCTGCTCTGCCCGAGGGCCGCGAGCCACAGCCAGACGGCGCGCAGCACGCGGCAGGTCAAACTGGAAGCGATCATGGCGTCACTCCGCAACGGTCATCGCGGTGATGATGCCCGTCAGCTCGAATTCGCTGGTCTTGACGATGTATTCGTACCCGACGCGCACTTCCTGCGCGCCGACTTTGTAGACGTTGCCGGTGAACTGGCCGCGGCCTTCGATGGTCACGGCGAGGTCGACATGCGCGCTGTCGGCGCGGTCTGTGACGGCAGCGTCGGTGATGGCGGCGTCAACGACCTTCGAATTGTTGACGAGGGACTTGCCGATCTGCGTCGAGGCAAACTCCGCCGCTTCGCGGTTCACGTCTTCGACGGTGACGGTATAGGTGATGGCGCGGCCCGTGTCGGCGACGGTCTCCGCGGCCTTTTTGCCCACGAGCTTCCACGCCACGGCGGCGACGGCCGCGATGAGCAGGATGATGACCAGCAAATCGATGAGATTGAGCTTTCCGAACAGACGACCTTTTTCGTCGATGATCTTCATATGATACCTCCAAATTGCATTGCGACGTTGATTTGACAAACCAAATCGAGTATAATATAGCGTATTATAGGTCAGGTTACAAGAAAAATTTCGTTGGGGTTTATAGATATGAAAATACTGCATCTCATTTCCGGCGGCGATGTGGGCGGCGCGAAGACGCATGTGCTGTCGCTGCTGGAGGGCTTGGGCAAGACGCAGACGGTGCGGCTGGTCTGCTTTATGGACGGGCCGTTTGCGCAGGAGGCGCGGGAGCTTGGCATCGACACCGTCGTGATGGACTGCGGCGTCGCCGCGAGCATCCGCGCGCTGGCGCGCATGATCGAGGACGAGCGCTTTGAGGTCGTCCACTGCCACGGTGCGCGGGCGAACATGACCGGCGCGATTTTGCGGCGGACGATCCATGTGCCCATCGTGACGACGGTCCACAGCGACTACCGGCTCGACTATCTGGGCCGCCCGCTGCATCGGCTGACGTTCGGCACGATCAATACGATCGCACTGCGCTGCTTTGACTATCACATCGGCGTGTCCGACGCGGTGAGCCAGATGCTGATCGAGCGCGGCTTTGACCCGCAGACGATGTTCTCCATCTACAACGGCGTCGATTTTACGCCGCGGACGCCCGCGATGGGGCGGGAGGACTATCTGAGAAGCGTCGGCCTCGAGGCCGGGGCGGACGATGTTGTGTTCGGCATCGCGGCGCGGCTGAACCCGGTGAAGGACGTGGCGACGCTGATCCGCGGCTTTGCCCTTGCGGCGAAGGAGCACCCGAACATCCGGCTGCTCATTGCGGGCGACGGCGAGGAGCGCGAAATGCTCGAAAAGCTGGCCGCGGAGCTCTGCCCGAAGGGGAGCTATGTGTTTGCCGGGTGGGTGACGGACATGGACAGCTTCTACCATGCGCTGGACGTGAACACGCTGACCTCTCTTTCTGAGACGTTCCCCTACGCAATCACCGAGGGCGCGCGGATGCACTGCGCGACGATCGCCTCGGATGTGGGCGGCATCCCATACATCATTGAGCACGGCGTGACCGGGCTGCTGTTCCATCCGCAGGACGCCGAGGCCCTCGGCGCGTGCATCGGCCGTCTGGCCGAGAGCCGCGCGATGCGCGAACAGCTCGGCGAGAATCTCTATGAAAAGGCGTCGCGCGAGTTTTCCATCGATGCGACCGTCGGCAAGCAGATCGAAATTTATCAGACCATCCTGCGCCGCACGGCCCGCGCGAAGGAAAAGCGCCGGGGCGTCCTGATCTGCGGGGCCTATGGCAAGGGCAATGCGGGCGACGACGCGATCTTGAAGGCGATACTCGCGCAGATGCGGCACATCGACCCGGATATGCCCATCTACGTCCTCTCGCATAACCCGAAGCAGACGCGGCTGCGCTATCATGTCGGCTCTGTCCATGCGTTCGACCCGTTTGCGTTTCTGCCCATCATGCGCAGGACGAAGCTGTTCCTCTCCGGCGGCGGGAGCCTCATTCAGGACGAGACGAGCACGCGGAGCCTGCACTATTATCTGATGAGCATCCGGCTGGCCAAGCGCTGCGGCAACAAAGTCCTGATGTACGGCTGCGGCATCGGGCCGGTCCATTCTGCGTCCAACCGCCGCCATGCGGCGAAGGTCATCGACCGCTGCGTCGACGCGATTACGCTCCGCGAAGATCTCTCGGCAGAGGAGCTGCGCAGCATGGGAGTGACGCGGCCCGCCGTCCACATCACGGCAGATCCGGCGCTGCTGCTCCAGCCGGGGACGGACGGCGCGGTGGACAGCTTCCTGCTCAGCCAGAAGCTCGACCCGGCGGGCGGCTATGCGCTCTTTGTGCTGCGCCCGTGGCACGAATTTGCGCAGAAGAAGCAGTGCTTCGTCGAGGCAGCGGAGTATGTCCATGAAAAATACGGCCTGACGCCGGTGTTTTTCGCGCTGGAGCCAAACCGCGACCTCGGCGTGACGCGCGAGGTGCGCGCGGCGCTGCACTGCGAGAGCGTGCTGCTGCCGACGCCAGAGGACGAGACGCTCATCATCGGCATGATGAAGCGGATGCGGCTCGTTGTGTCGATGCGGCTGCATACGCTGATCTTCGCGTCGAGCGTGGGCGCGCCGCTCGTCGCGGTGTCGTATGACCCGAAGGTCACGGGCTTCATGCGCTACATCGGGCAGAAGCACTGCACCGCGTTTGAGACGCTGACGCCGGAGGGCCTGCGCGGCGAGATCGACGCGGCCCTTGCCGCGCAGGAGCGCTATGACGTGTCGCACCTGCATGCGCTCGCCGAAGAAAATGAGCAGATTGCCCGGAAGCTGATGGAGGAAGCCTGAATGAGACAGATCGTTTGTCTGGCCACGTCGCCGTGGTACCCGATCCCGACCCGCAAGCAGCAGGTCATGAGCCGCATCCCGGATGCGGAAATTCTGTATTTTGACCCGTCCGCGACCATCATCGCCCCGCTGCGCGACAAGCACGCGAAGCCGCTGATGACGAAATATAAGGAGCCGCCGGTGCATCCGCAGGAGAATATCACGGCCTATTCGCTGCCGCCGGTGCTGCCGTTTTTCTACAAAAAGCGGGCGATCAACCGCATCAATCAGAAGAAGATCGCAAAATTCATCCGCGAAAAAATGAAAGAGCACGGATTTGAAAATCCGGTGCTCTGGGTGTATTCGCCGGTGACGGTCGACCTCGTCGACCTTGTGCCGCACAGCGCCCTCGTTTACGACTGTGTGGATCGCCACTCGGCCTACGGTGGGCTGATGGACCCGGCGCTGGTGGACGCGATGGAGCTGGAGCTGGCAGGAAAGACGGACATGACGTTCGCGACCGCCGAGGCGCTGGCGGAGCGGCTGCGGACGGCGCAGCCGAAAACGCGCTTCATCCCGAACGGCGCGAACTTTGAGCGCTTCGCCGAGGCGGCGAAGCCGCAGCCCGTGCCGGAGGATCTGAAAGACATTCCGCATCCGCTGTTCGGCTTCGTCGGCGCACTGCAAAGCTGCATCGAATATGACTTCGTGGAACAGGCGGCGAAGGCCCGGTCGGATTGGCATTTCGTCTGGATCGGGAAGGAGAAGCCGGGCGTCGACCTCTCGGCGCTGCGCGCGCTGCCGAATAACCACTTCCTCGGCATGAAGCCCAACGAGCAGCTGCCGCAGTATCTGGCACATTTTGACGCCTGCCTGAATCTGTTTGCGAAGAGCGATCTGAGCAAGGACGTCAGCCCGCTGAAATTCTATGAATATCTCGCGACCGGGCGGCCCATCGTCTCCACGCGGCAACCGGATCAGATCCTGCAGTATGCGCCGCTCATCCACATCGCGGACGACGCGGCGGACTTTGCGGCGGCGTGCGAGGCCGCGCTTTGTGACACGCAGCCGGAGCGCACCGCGGCCCGCATCGAAGAGGGACGCAAAAGCTCGTGGGACGCGCGCGTCGCGCAGATGTGCGATGTGCTCACGGAGCAGGGAATTTTTTGAGCGCGGAAAGACAGAAATAAAAGGCCCCCTCTACGAAGAGGGGGGCTTTTTTGCTTACGTGGCGGTCTTCGCGCAATTTGTGCAGCTGTCCTTGGCGGGGATGCAGGAATCTGCCTTGCTGGGGAAGAAGGCG
>ERZ772880.2928-NODE-2928-length-12306-cov-3.257203_pt1 | contig 12306 bp, 8 predicted proteins | sample MGYA00580577_ERZ772880 | MGnify/ENA primary metagenome ERZ772880 (study PRJEB29015, sample SAMEA2737705) | human gut metagenome | biome: human gut; feature: human-associated habitat; material: faeces | place: China | collected 2012 ... | reverse complement strand
TAATCCCAAGTATCTTTTAGTAATGGCAACAGAACTATGGTTGACTCGGTGTCTGGTCGGCGATAAAGATCACGACACAGCGGGTTTTGTCTTTCTTCAGGGTGATGACATCACGCACGGTGTCCTGTTTTTTGATCCCGAAGGAACCGAATTTCGTACGCAGGTTAAAAAACAGGCGATCGAATGCCTGGTTGTTGAGGGGGCGGTATATTTGGTAGATGCGGGAATCCTTGAAACGGGAAGTCGAGCCGGAAAACCATTCCCAGTTGCCGTAATGTCCCATCAGGAGGATAAAACAGGTGTGCCCTTTCTCCATCAGCGTGTCTACCAGTTCGGGATTTTTCAGGAAAGCCCGGCGTTGTAACTCTTCGAGGGAGATGTGGGCGAGCTTGATCGTCTCGACCACGTAGTCGGCGAAGTGATGGTAGAACTCGCGTTCCAGCCGGCGCAGTTCGGTGTCCGATTTATCGGGAAAAGAGGCTTTCATATTTTGCCTGACGACTTTCACCCTGTATCTGACGACCTTATAGACCAGAACATAGAGGATATCCGATAATATATAAAGCGCCCACATCGGCAATAAGGCATGAACCTTTACCCAACTGTAGATAAGCGCATATTGTATTTTATTCCACATGATGGTTTTATTAGTTTTTATTTGTGTAAATGCTGATTTATCTGTAGCTTTTCTCTTGAAAGAAAAGTAACCAAAAGTTCAAGGCTAAAGCTGCTTCGCTACTCCGTTCCTTTCGTTCACTGTCGCGTCTGAAACTCGCTTCGCTCAGACAGCAGACGCTCCGGGCGCTCACTACGGTCTCTGCGCTTAACGCTCACCGGCTTAGGCCGGAAATAGAGCCTGACGGCTCTTCGGGGATTGCCGATGCTACCTGCTCCTTTGCGATCCCACATTTGATGTGGGAACAGGCTTGTCCCCCGTGCTTGACACGGGGTTGCAGAAGAACTGTCGGTTAAGCCTTGATCTTTTGGCTACTTTTGGATCAAGCCAAAAGTAACGGATAAATCATTTATTCTATAATCTTTACTACTAACGCCGTTTTGTCCTCGTTCCAACCTTCCAGTATGACCTGCCGGGTTTCATTGACCAACGAGTGGTCGTACGGGATCTCCACCTTGATATAATTCTCCGTGAAGCCGTGCATCATGCCTCCTTTGCGTGTTTGTTCAAACAAGACATTCGCCTTCTGGCCGATATGCGCTTCGTAGAAAGCATGGAGCTTACGGTCGGATATGTCCAGCAATTGCTGGCTGCGGGCATGCTTGGTTTTCGGGTCGACGACGTGGTCGATCTTGAGTGCCTGCGTACCCGGCCGTTCCGAATAGCTGAACACGTGCAGCTGGCTGATGTCCAAGCTTTCGATAAAGGTGCGGGCCTCCTCGAAACAGGTATCCGTTTCACCCCGCGTACCGACGATCACATCGACGCCGATAAAGGCGTGCGGCATGACCTCTTTGATCTTTTCGATCTTATGCCGGAACAGGGTCGTGTCGTAACGGCGGCGCATCAGTTTCAGCACCTCGTCGCTTCCGCTCTGTAACGGAATATGAAAATGAGGAGCGAAACGTCTGCTGCATGCCACGAAATCGATCGCCTCGTCCGTGATCAGGTTCGGTTCGATGGAGGAGATACGGTAGCGTACGATCCCTTCCACCTCGTCGAGGGCGCGGATCAGGTCGATAAACGTTTCCCCGGTGCTCTTCCCGAAGTCGCCGATGTTGACGCCTGTCAGCACGATCTCTTTTCCCCCGTTTGAGGCGACCTCTTCGGCCTGCTTCACCATGCTGGCGATCGTCCCGTTGCGACTGCGTCCGCGAGCAAAGGGGATCGTGCAGTAGGAACAGAAATAATCGCATCCGTCCTGCACTTTCAGGAAATGGCGCGTACGGTCGTCTGCCGAGCAGGAAGGGGAGAAAGTACGGATATCTTTCGTCCGGGAAGCGATTATGGCGCCTCCCTCTTCTCTCTTTTTCAGATCGTCCAGATACATTAATAAATCCAGCTTCTGCTCGGCTCCCAAGACAAGGTCGACTCCTTCGATATGGGAAACCTCTTCCGGCTTTAACTGGGCGTAGCAACCGGTCACGACGATGAACGCCCCTGGGTGCTGTTTGCCGATCCGGCGGATCGCCTGGCGGCATTTCTTGTCGGCAAGTTCTGTCACGGAGCAGGTGTTGACAACGCAAATATCGGCCTTTTCACCCGGACGTGCTTTGCGTACGCCCTGTTCGGCAAGGACTTTCCCTATGGTCGAAGTTTCGGCGAAATTCAGCTTGCATCCTAAGGTATAGTATGCGGCTATCTTGTTCTCAAAAACAGTCTTATCAATCATTGTCTTTTAATTATCGCGCAAATTTACGGAAAATGTTTGGAGATAGTATATTCTTATCGTTTATTGTGGAACCGGTAACCTATCCCTAACATCAGGTTGTTGGGGTCTTTGAATTTGCTCAACTGGTATCCCACGTGCAGGAACAGGTTGCGTGTGACAGATGTTTTCAGCGCCAGGATTTGGTACATCCCTTGCGTATCGGTGCATTTGTGGTAAACATTGTAGCCTATGCCTACATTGATCGTGAAGATCGGCATGACCAGTTCGCCCCGTACGGATAGCCCGACTGCCAATTGTTCCTTGAATGGCGGACGGTAAAACCTGTGCTCGGCCTGGTCGTTGTAGTCGGCTTCGTATTCCTTGATGTTGGCACTTTCGTCGTATTGTACGTCGAGCGATGCTCCGGCACGGAAATATTGGTGGAAGTTATACATAGGATTGAAATTGAATCCTAATACGCCGAACGAGCCGGGGGCCAGGTAGGCTTCATCGGGCTTGATAACCCCTTTTCGTTTCGAGGCGCCGTATAAGACGATGTCGTAGCTGATGTGAGGTTTGATGCGTTGTGTGGTCCGCCTGCCTGACATCACCGTCCCGGCATTTGCTCCGAAGGTGTGCACCAGACCTATCCTGCCTCCGACGGTATTGACGCCTGCGTTGGGGTACTGGGTGTTTCCGTTGGAGAAGTGGCTCAGGTCGATGCCTGCCGTCAGTTGCCATTCTGCCGCCAGTTGCCAGTTCAGCAAGAATCCCAAATTGATATAGGCATTGATCTTTGACCCCACAACATAATTATAGGCGTTGGTTCCCGGATGGTACTTTTTCCATCCGAAAGAGGCCCCGAAGTTCCATTCGTAATCCAGTGACAGGCGGGAGGAGAGCCGGGTTATGCGTGCTCCCTGGAATGCATATACTGCAACCGGAGTCCCGATCTCGGCCTTGTCAAAGAAAGAGTGGTATGAGACACCGATTCCCTGGTACGTGTGCGGGTATAATTTCCCGTAGCGCGAATCGGGATGAAACCGGAAAGAGTATTTCAGGTGTGCCGACACGGACTTACGCAAGGGTTGCCATGCAGCGTTTGCGCCGGCAAAGAACTCATTGGTGGGGATGAGGTAGACGGGACGGAAGTCGATACCGACCCCGTGTGTGAGCGGATGGCGGGAGACGGTGTCGTTCGCCCCTGTCTCTTGTGCACATATATGAGTGCATCCTAACACACATATTGTAATAAGTACTTTCCAGTTCTTCATGTCTTATCCGTTTATTCGGTTGCCAAAGATAGGTAAAAATTTAGTTTGTCAAACCTTTGGGTATTGTTGTACTGTTGGTTAAACTCTGGCTATCTGTTGTGTATTTGTCGGATAGTCTGTATTTTTGCGCAAATTATAATACAGTGTGCAGTATGATACAAGAGAATTTTATCAAGATATACGAGAAAAGTTTCAAGAAGAACTGGGAACTGCCCGCCTTGACGGATTACAGCAAAGGGACGACCTTTTCTTTCGCCGATGTGGCCAAAGAGATTGCCCGTATCCATATCCTATTTGAAGAATGTCAGATACGGCGGGGAGATAAGATTGCTCTGATCGGAAAAGACAGTGCCCGCTGGTGTATTGTTTATATGGCCGCTGTGACGTACGGAGCGATTATAGTACCTATCTTGCAGGACTTCAGTCCGAACGATGTGCATCATATTATCAATCACTCCGAGTCGGTTTTCCTTTTTGTCAGTGACCGTATCTGGGATACACTGGAAGAGGAAATGATCGAGGACGTGCGTGGTGTCTTTTCGCTGTCCGATTTCCGTTGCCTGCATCAGCGCGATGGTGAAAGCATTCAGAAGCTTTTGAAAGGCATGGATGAGAAGATGGCGGAAAAGTATCCGGACGGTTTCGGCAAGGATGATATCGAATATGCGGAACTGGACAATGACAAAGTGGTCCTGTTGAACTATACTTCCGGCACGACCGGTTTCAGTAAAGGGGTTATGCTTACCGGAAACAACCTGGCGGGGAATGTGATGTACGGCATCGAGCTTGGCGTATTGTACAGGGGGGAACGCGAACTCTGTTTTCTGCCGTTGGCACATGCTTATAGTTGTGCGTTCAATTTCCTGGTTCCGATGGCTGTCGGGGCGCATGTCTACCTGTTGGGGAAGGTTCCTTCTCCCAAAATCCTGTTGAAAGCCTTCGAGGAGGTGAAACCGAATCTGATCCTGACGGTCCCGTTGATCCTGGAGAAGATTTACAAGAAAATGATCCTGCCGCAGCTTAGCAAGACGACTATGAAGGTGGCGTTGAATATTCCATTGCTGGATTCCCGTATCTATGCACAGATACGGAAGAAACTGGTTGATGCCTTCGGCGGACGTTTTCGTGAAGTGATCGTGGGAGGAGCGGCCATGAATGAGGAGGTGACGAATTTTCTTTATAAGATCAAATTCCCGTTCACGATCGGTTATGGTATGACGGAATGTGGACCGCTGATCAGCTATGACCATAATGACGAGTATGTCCCCGGTTCATGCGGCCAGATATTGAAGGGCATCATGAAGGTGCGTATCGACTCGGAAGATCCTTATAATAAGGTAGGAGAAATTCAGGTGAGCGGCGAAAATGTGATGAAAGGTTATTATAAGAACGAGGAAGCGACTTCCAAGGTTTTTACGGAGGACGGCTGGTTGCGTACGGGTGACTTGGGGACGATCGACGCCGATAACCGTATTTATATCCGTGGTCGTAGCAAGACGATGATCTTGGGGGCGAGCGGACAGAACATTTATCCGGAAGAGATCGAATCGAAGCTGAACAACTTGCCGTTCGTAATGGAAAGCATCATAATAGAGAAGAACGGTAAGCTGGTAGGGCTTGTTTATCCGGATTACGATACGGTGGACAGCACGGGAATTTCGCATGAAGATCTTCCGATCATCATGGAGCAGAACCGGATCGAACTTAACAAACTTTTAGCACCTTACGAAGCTGTTTCCGCCCTGCAATTGTATCCGACAGAATTCGAAAAGACGCCTAAGAAAAGTATTAAGCGTTACTTGTATAGCAACTATTGATTAGTTTATATGGTCTGTAAATCAAATTGTTGAGGCTTGTGTATAAAATATTTTGAAAAAAAGCGCAATATGTTGTACAACATATTTGATTAATACATACATTTGCATCGTTTTAAGACAAGAAGATATTATAGACCGTTTAAATTAAAAAACAAAATGAAAAAGTTAGTTGCATTTGCTGCTGTTATCGCAGCTGTATCATTCGCATCTTGTGGCAACAAATCAGCAGAAAACACTGAAGTTGCAGAAACTGAAACAGAAGCTACAGTAGAAGAAGTTGTCGCTCCTGCTGAACAAGCTACAACAGAAGAAACTGCGGTTGCTGAAGGTGATTCAACTGCTGTTGAAGCTCCGGCTGCTGAAACTGAAGCTGCTCCTGCTGAATAATCATTCGGCAATTAGTGATGAGGACAGTCTGTATGCATGTAACATACAGACTTTTTTTGTTTTTAAACTTATGTAATTTATATATATATATGAAACGAACACTATTACTCCTTCCGGCTATTGCTTGCCTGAGCCTGTCTGTTTTCGCACAGGTTCCTGTAGATAAAACTGTCTCGTTGCAGAGTGTTGAAATCCAGGGAAAACGCTTTGGAGGCTTGACCGGTGGGGAAGTGAAACGCCTGCAGGTGGACAGCAACCTGAGTGGCCTGACGGGGACGACAGCCGACGTATTCCGCCTGCTGCCTTCCGTTGTGACGGATATCGAGGGAGGAATCACGTTCCGTGGTTCCAATAATCCCGGCTTGCTGATAAACGGAGTGCCCTACGGCTTGCTGGAAGAGTATAGCGGAGATATGCTGATCCAGCTTCCGGCACTGTTCTTCGACCGGGTGTCGATGACGTCGACTCCTTCCATCGGGCTTGTGCCGGATGGAGATGCAGGGATTCTGAACCTGTCGTCTGCTGTTTATACGGCCACTGATTCGCCTCTGGTCCTGACGTTGGGAGCCGGATTCCAGGAACGTTATAATGCCGGTGCGATCCTGAATTTGCATCCGGGCAAGTTTCATATTGTCGGAAAATATAATTATCGCCGGGAGTTCCGTAAGCGTACGTTCAGCAAGTCGACGACGAACAAAGGGGGGACAACCGTCATGAACAATAATGCGTCCGCCCGCCCCGATGTGCATCTCGCCGATCTGAGTGTCGGATATGACCTGACGGCAAACGACCTGATCACGGTTTACGGCCTGTATAACCTGATGGATTACAGCCGCTACGGGAAGATCCATAACAATAAGCTGGTGGACGGGAATCTGCAACCGGTGATGTTCCGCCACCGTTATAACGACCAATGGCAGGAAGCCTATGCCGCAGAGGCGCGTTGGAACCATACCTTCGACAATCCGAAGGATTGTCTGGATGTCGTGTTCAATTACGATAATTTCGGGTATGACGAAGATAACGAATACAAGAACGAGAAGCCGGAAACAGGCAAGATCATTGCCGAGGATAATTACTATGTCAATCAGGACAAGAATAATTATTACCTGTCTGTCCTCTACGGAAAACTCTTTGCCGATGACTGGCATTTGCGGGTAGGATACATCGGGCGTTTCAAGGATGAGAGCTATCACGCTTACGGGAACAAACTGGCTGCCGGAGAGTGGCAGTCCGACCCGCAGAAAGAAAATGAATATAACTTTAATCGCCGTACGAATTTGTTGCTGGCTGCTTTGGAAAAGAAATGGGGCGGTTTCTGTGCCGAAGCGGGCGTACAAGGTGAACTGAACTGGCAAAAGATAGATACGCGTTATCAGACCGACGATGTGCTTGAAAAGATACCGATGGTTAAGAGCACTTCTCGTTTCCATCTCTTCCCCCGTTTGAAGTTGGGCTACCGGACGGATAAGGCCGGGGAGTTGGCTCTCAGCTACGTGCAACGCGTAATCCGGCCTTACGGCAGCTACCTGAATGTGTTCACCGACCGTAGCGACGCTACGCATGTCTGGAAGGGGAATCCTGATTTAAAAGACGAGATGATCCATTCGGTCGAGTTGTCTTATTCGTATGCTACTTCTGCTTTCCGGTTCTCACCGAGCCTGTATTACCGGAATAAGAAGAACCGCATCATGGACAAAGTCCTGGATGAAGGGGAAAACGGAACGATCTGGACAAAAGAGAATATCGGCCATAGCCAGACATTCGGTTTTGAACTGTCCGCAACCTGGCAACCGATCCGTATGCTGTCTCTCGGTTTGTCAGGCGATATCTACCGGGATGAGATCGACGGGCGCACGATCGGTTATGACCGGAAGAAGTCGATGGTCTGCGGCGATATCAAAGGCTCTGTCAACATCAGCATCACGCCGACAACGGAGTTGCAGCTCGATGGTTTTTACATCTCCGACCAGTTGACCCCGCAGGGAAAGATCAAGCACCGTTCCAGTGTCAATGCCGGTATCTCCCAATATTTCATGCACCGCAAGCTGCGTGCCAACCTGAGCATCAACAACATCTTCAACGGCCTCGAAGAAACAACGATCGTCGATACGAAAGACTTGCAAATGACCCAGGTCCGCAACCGTGACGCACAGGTGACGTGGGTGACGCTGACGTATAATCTGTGATATTTGCCAGGGGATTCTTTAGCCGGGGGGATTAATCCCCCGGCAAGAGTGAAGTCAATATCTTCTTCAGCACCGTTTGTGCTGAAATCTCGCGGTTGGCGGCTTCGGGGATCACGATGCTTTGGGGGCTTTCGATCACGTCGTCTGTCACGATCATATTGCGACGGACAGGCAGGCAGTGCATGAAGTAGGCATTGTTGGTCAACGCCATCTTTTCCGTGTCGACGGTCCAACTGCGGTCCGTGTTGAGAACCTTGCCGTAGTTGGGATCGGCATAGGCTGCCCAGTTCTTGGCGTAGATGAAGTCCGCGCCTTCGAACGCTTTCTTCTGGTCATATTCTACGCGAGCGTTGCCGACGAAGCGCGGGTCCAGTTCGTAGCCTTCCGGGTGGGTGATGACAAACTCGTAGTCCGTCGCATTCATCCATTCGGCGAAACTGTTAGGCACGGCTTGCGGCAGGGCTTTCGGATGTGGTGCCCAAGTCATGACGACTTTCGGACGGGCAGTCTTCTTATACTCCTCGATCGTGATCAGGTCGGCAAAACTCTGCAACGGATGGCGGGTAGCCGCTTCCATGCTGAATACCGGACGGCCGGAGTATTGGATGAACTGGTTCAATATCTTTTCGTTGTAATCATCTTCCTTGCTTTCGAAACGGGCGAATGAACGTATGCCGATCACGTCGCAATAGCAACCCATCACCGGAATAGCCTCCAGGAGGTGTTCGGGCTTGTCGCCATCCATGATCACGCCGCGTTCGGTTTCCAGTTTCCAGGCTCCCTGGTTCACGTCGAGCACCATCGTGTTCATACCTAAATTCATGGCAGCCTTCTGGGTGGAGAGGCGGGTACGGAGGCTGGAGTTGAAGAATATCATCAATAACGTCTTGTTCTTGCCCAGCCCGGTAAACTGGTAACGGTCTTTCTTAATCTCGAAAGCCTCGGCGAGTGCCTGCTTGAGGTTGCCCAAATCCTGTACACAAGTGAAGTTTCTCATATCATGTCTCATTTAAAATTGTTCTGCCTACAAAGATAAACAATGATTTCTGATTTATGGCAATACCGTTATATCTGTATTGTCAGTGTCATACGATAATACTAACACCGAGGCAGGGACTATTTTCGTATTTGTCCGTCTCCTTCGATGATATACTTGTAGGTCGTCAGTTCAGGCAACGCCATCGGGCCGCGGGCATGCAGTTTCTGGGTGCTGATGCCTATCTCGGCTCCAAGTCCGAACTGAGCCCCGTCGGTAAAAGAGGTCGGCGCATTGGCATACACGCAGGCGGCATCCACCAACTGCAAGAACTTTTCGGTTGCATCGGCGTTCTCGGTAATGATACACTCGCTATGTCCCGAACCGAAACGGGCGATATGGGCCAACGCCTCGTCCAAAGAGTCCACCGTCTTCACGGCCATTTTGTAATCCATAAACTCAGTGCCGAAATGTTTCTCCGTAGCCGCTTCCAACAGGTCCGCCGGATAATGCCCCTGTAGGGCGGTCAAGGCGCGGCTGTCGGCATAAATGCGCACACGGCTCTCCTGCAACGGAGCGCACAATTGCGGCAGGTCGGACAAACGGGAGGCATGAATCAGCACGCTATCCAACGCATTGCATACGCTTACCCGGCGCGTTTTGGCATTGTTGATAATAGCGGCACCTTTCCGCACATCCCCATCCACGTCAAAATAAGCATGGCAAACTCCGGCTCCGGTCTCTATGACCGGAATACGGGCATTCTCACGCACATATTGAATCAAAGCACTACTGCCACGCGGAATCAGCAAATCCACATAACCGCGTGCCTGCAGCAAAGCCGCCGTGGCCTCACGTTCGGCCGGCAATAAGACAACGACGTCCGGAGTCACACCGAAACGCTCCAATACGCCGTGGATTACTTTCACAATGGCACGATTGGAAAAGTCGGCGTCGCTTCCGCCCTTCAACACGCAGGCACTCCCGGCCTTGAAGCAGAGCGAAAAGACATCGAAGCTCACGTTGGGGCGTGCCTCATAAATCACCCCTATCACGCCGAACGGCACGCTCACCCGTTTCAAGTCCAATCCGTTGGGCAATACGGTATGTTTCAGCACCCTTCCCAAAGGAGAAGGCAAATCCGCCACATGACGCGTGTCAGCGGCAATACCTTCCAAACGCGCCGATGTAAGTTTCAGGCGGTCGTACATCGGGTTGTCGGGAGACATGCGCTCCAAATCGCGCGCATTCTCCGACAGGATGTATTCCGACTGTGCCAAAGCTTCATCCGCTACCGCACGCAGTATCTCATCCACACGTCCTACCGGCAACTGCAGCAACTCACGGCCGGCTGCTCTTGCCCGTTCAAACAGAGAAGTCAAATCCATAGTTTTCCTTTTATTATTGTTTTTATTGATTTTCACCTACACGGTTCCACGTCCGGCACCAGGCATACAAGCCTCATACCTGTATCGGAAAGCACGGGCTTATTCCAAATATAAATAATCATAATGCACCAAAGGCTTACAGTCGTGCTGCCCGATGACCCGGGCGGCTTCCTCGCAGCTATATGCCACACGCCCCACTCCCAGATTCTGCCCCTCGGGCGACATGATACGTACCAGGTCGCCTTTTTCAAAATCGCCTTCCACATGCGTGACCCCTACCGGCAGGATACTCACGGCACGGTCGCCGCACACGGCTTCCACCGCCTTGGCGTTCAGGTAAACCTTCCCTTTCGTGAACCCTGTGCTGTGAGCCACCCATTTCTTCACGCTCGACACATTGCCTTCACGCGGAGCAAAACGGGTGCACACCCGGCTTCCAGGACGTAAAACCAAGTCCGTAAGCACGTCATCACGTTTGCCGTTGGCAATGATGACTTCGATGCCTTCGTCGGCCACCTTGCGAGCTATGGAACATTTAGTCATCATCCCGCCGCGTCCGAAACCGGATTTCTCCGTACGGATATACTCCTGCAAATCCCGTTCCGGTTCCACCTCACGGATAACCTCCACGCCCGGTTCGCCGGGAAGGCCGTTGTATATGCCATCCACATTGCTCAATATGATTAAAGCCTGCACGTCCATCATCGTGGCAATCAAACCGGACAGTTCGTCGTTATCCGTAAACATCAGCTCCGTCACGCTGACGGTGTCATTCTCGTTCACAATCGGGATGACTCCATTTTCCAACATCACCATCATACAGTTCCGTTGGTTCAGGTAATGGCGGCGCGTACTGAAACTCTCTTTCATCGTCAGCACCTGCCCCACCGGCAAGCGGTGCTCGCGGAACAGTTCGTAATAGCGGTTGATGAGCTTGGCCTGCCCCACTGCGGAAAACAGTTGCCGCTGGTCCACGCTGTCCATCTTGCGCGAGACGGCCTCTTTCAGCTCGCCTCTCCCGCTGGCCACGGCACCGGAAGAAATCAATATGACTTCGATACCGTTTTCCCGCAATTCGGCAATCTGGTCCACCAAAGCCGACATGCGTGTCACGTCCAAAGCCCCGTCCTTACGGGTCAGAACGTTACTTCCTATCTTGACGGCTATGCGTTTATATTGTTGTGACATAAAGACACTCCTTTCCTTATTTCTTCACCGAAGCCCTCAATCCTTTGATGACGCTTTGGGTGAACCCGGCCTCCTCCATCGCATTCAGCCCACGAATGGTCAAGCCTCCGGGAGTCGTCACCTTATCAATCTCCATTTCCGGATGCAAGCCTCCGGCCGTTAACAAATCCACGGCCCCTTTCATGGTCTGCATGATGACGCGCTGCGCATCCTTGGCATAAAAGCCCAATTCCACACCACCTTCGGTAGCCGCACGGATGTAACGCATCACGTAGGCTATGCCACAGGAAGCCAAAGCCATTCCCGCGTCCATCAAGCGTTCCTCAACCAACATGGCATCACCCATCTCCTTAAACATCGCCAGCATTTGGGCGTCCAATTCCGGCGTGGAGCAAACGGAAGTCATAAAAGTCATACCACTCATAACTGCAATGGCCGTATTCGGTATCAAATAGTACACTCCGGGGTATTCTCCGTCACCACGATCCAAATAAGTACAAAGTTGCGCCGTGCCAATCCCACCTGCCATAGAGGCTATCGCCTGATTGTCATAATCCAAACCACCTTTGATTTCCTCTATCACCTCTTGTATCTTCCAAGGTTTCACAGCTAATATAACCACATCAGCCCCTGTCGCCGCCCGGGAATTCTCACAAGTGATGTTCAACTCCGGAAACTCAACCTTCAACGCCTCCAACTTACCCCGACTGGGATTGGACACCGTGATATCCGATGTCTTGACCAAGCTTCCCTTTGCCAA
>ERZ772880.2927-NODE-2927-length-12308-cov-4.471884_pt1 | contig 12308 bp, 9 predicted proteins | sample MGYA00580577_ERZ772880 | MGnify/ENA primary metagenome ERZ772880 (study PRJEB29015, sample SAMEA2737705) | human gut metagenome | biome: human gut; feature: human-associated habitat; material: faeces | place: China | collected 2012 ... | reverse complement strand
ACCCGTACCTTCATCTCATTCCCCCGCTTTCAGCCGCACCGGCAGCACCATATAGCTATAGCGGCGCGTGTCGTCGCACGGCGTCAGCACGATGGGACTCAGGCCGTTGCTCAGTTCCAGCATGCACTCCCCATCCGGCACGGCGCGCAGCGCGTCGAGCAGATAGCGGCAGTTGAAGCCGATCTCAAGATCCTTTCCGTCGCCCGCGATCTGGCAGACGTCATGCGCCGTGCCGATCGTCGAGATCGTGCGGAAATCGGCGGTCTGGTCGCCGAACGTGCAGCGCACCGGGCTTTTCAGCTTCTCCGAAATGACGAGGCTTACGCGCTCGATGGAGTCTGTGATGGCCGAGACGTTCGCCGCCAGCTTGATCGGGTTGTTCTCCGGGAGCACGCGCCGCCAGTCGAGGAACTCGCCCTCGAGGATGCGGCAGACAAGCGTCGCCTCGCCGATCGTAAAGAGGATGTGTTTCGTGCCGAGGTAGAACGTGCAGTCGTCGTCGCTGTCGGTCAGGATCTTCTCGACCTCCTTCAGCGCCGCCGCCGGTGCGACGAACTTCATCTGCCGGCCAACGCCGCCCTCCGGCGTCCAGCGCCGCAGCGCGAGGCGATAGCCGTCGACCGCGATGACCGTGATCCCGTCGTCCGCAACTTCGAACAGGCAGCCCGTATGGATGGGGCGCGCCTGATTTTCGCTGACCGCGAAGATCGTCCCGGAGATCATCTCCTTCAGCTGCTTCTGCGGCAGCACGACGCCCTTCTCGCTCTCGACATCCGGCAGCTCCGGATAGTCCTCGGCGCTCATCGCCGTGATGGAGAACGACGAGATGCCGCCCCGGATGGAGACCTTGAAGTTCTCGTCTACGCTGACCTCGACGGTATCGTCCGGCAGCTTCCGCACGATGTCGAAGAACAGCCTCGCCGGGAAGATGGCCTCGCCGGTCTCTCGGATTTCGGCATCGACGCCGACAGTGATCCCCGTTTCCAGATTATACCCGGAAAGCATCACCTTCACACCCGCGCGGATATAGATGCCCTCGAGTGCGGGGATGGCGCTCTTCATGGCGACGGTCCGGCTGGCGACCGAGATGGCCGAGACGAGCAGATTTTTTTCACAGGAAAATTTCATCGCGGTTCCTCCTTCTCTTCTTTCCACAGAAAGAAAGGATAAATGTAGTAGTAAGTATTAGTAGTACGATTTTATGTGGAAAACTCTGATTTGATTTGATTTCTCAGGGCTTTTCGCTCCACAGGCACATCGGAATAGTTTATAACGTTGTCCACAGCAATCTTTGTGAAACATCCGTCAAACGCTTTTCAACAGCTCCAGTTTCAACATTCCACACTCTTTTGTGGACAAACTATGTAGTGTTTTTGCGCCCCCATTCTTTTCTTTCTCTTCTTTGAGAAAGAAAAGAATCGCCGCGCCCGGTGAAGAAAAGGAAAGAGAAGCCCCGAAACCGGAAGTGCAAACCGTGCCGCCATCATGTAATAGCTCATTCGCCCGGTCTCATTTGCCCGCCCCAGGTCACCTCACGAGGTCCAACTACGCGCCGCACGCTATCTTGATGATGGCGGGCAAGCGGCTTTTTACGGATACGCAACATCCTGTAGGGGCGGACGACTCTGTCCGCCCGCAAACGTCGGTTTTGCTGTGCAGCTCTGCCGAAAGGCGATGCGCAGAGCGCAGAGACCTTTCGGGAGGTAGGGTCTGGCGTGACGGACAGCTGATGGCTGAGATTTTTTGAGTCAAATTCAGGACAACGGTACGCACCGTGCCCTCTTTCTTTTCTTGGAAGCCCGAAACCGTTCTTTTCTTTCTGAAGGAGAAAGAAAAGAATGGTTTCGGAAAATTACAGCTTATTATTGATATTCGCCGTAATATCCCGGATATTATCTTGCAGTCCGGATGTTGAGTCGGCCATCAAGCGTTCGATTTTATTCAGCCCATGCAGCACGGTCGAATGATCGCGTCCAAATTCGCGCCCAATGTCCGGCAGACTGAGATTTGTGAGCTTCCGGCAGAGATACATCGCCACCTGCCGGGCCTCCGCGGTATTCTTATTTTTCAGTGTCCCGCGCAGCACCTGCTCTTCGATCGAGTAGAACCGGCAGACCTCCGAGATGATGAGTCCCGGCGTCGGCAGGCTCTCGGCTTTCCCCTTGTACATGTCCTTGATCGCGCGCGACACGCTTGCCACATCAAGTGGCATGCCCTGAAGATCGCGGTAAGCCAGAATTTTCTTGACTGTTCCTTCAATCTGCCGCACGTTCGTCGTGATGTTCTCTGCGATGTATTCGCAGACGTCGTCCGGGAATTCGAGACCCAGGCTCATGGCCTTATTTTTGATGATTGCCATACGGGTTTCGTAATCCGGCGGCTGAATGTCCGCAATCAGGCCCCACTCGAAGCGTGTTTTCAGGCGGTCTTCAAGGCGGAGCATTTCATGCGGCGGCCGGTCGGCCGTCAGGACGATCTGCCGGTGCGATTCGTAGAGCGTGTTGAACGTATGGAAGAATTCCTCCTGCGTTGAATCCTTGCCGGCGATGAACTGGATGTCGTCGACGAGGAACAGATCTGCTCCGCGGTACTTGCTGCGGAATTCGATGTTCCGGCCCTCCTGCACCGCAGCAATCAGCTCGTTCGTAAACTGGTCGCCCTTGATATAGACGATGTTATAGCTTGGGTGCTTTTTATGGACCTCGCTGGCGATGGCATAGAGCAGATGCGTCTTGCCGAGTCCAGACGGCCCGTAGATGAACAGCGGGTTATAGGTTTCCGCCGGTGCGTTGGCCACGGCGATGGCCGCCGCGTGCGCGAAGCGGTTGGAGGAGCCAACGACAAATTTGTCAAATGTAAACTGCGGATTGAATTCCACAAAATCGGGCTTTTTCTGATTTTCGCGGTAGGCGTCGATCTCGGTGTCGTCGATGACCTCCAGCTCGACTTCCATCTGGAATTCGTCGCGCATCGCGTCCTTGATGTAATCGGTGCAGCGGCGCAGAATGATGTCCTTCCGAAACGACGACGGGGAATATAACACGAGCTTCGTGTCGGTCAGCTCCAGAATCTCCGCATCGTCAAACCACGTCGAGATGACCGCCGGCGTCAGCCGCGATTCCATATTGCCAAGAACCTTGGCCCAAACGTAAGCTGAGGAGTACATAAAAGGCTCCTTTCCTGAAAAACTCACATAAAAATGTGCATAACAATTCACCATAGAGTATATCATATTTTCCGGTGTATTGCAAGGGATACAATATTATAAAAGAATTAAGATACAGAAAGATACAGAAAACCCGGTCTGCATCAGCAGACCGGGTTCAAATTCCCTTATTATTTCTCTTTCAGGAGGTCACGGATCTCGGTGAGCAGCAGCTCTTCCTTCGTTGACTCCGGATCTTCGGGCTCGGGTTCCGGTTCGGCTGGCTTTTCCAGCTTGGCCTTGGCCGAGTTGAACGCCTTGACGACCAGAAACACGACGAACGCGACCAGAATGAAATCGATCACCGTGGTTAAAAACGTCCCGATCCCGACCACCACGGCCTCCTTAACGACCGCCCCGGCCTCGTCCACCACCGCGGGCGAGAGCGTGATATTCAACGTTCCAAGGTCGATCCCGCCGATGAGCATACCGATCAGCGGCATGAACACGTCGTTGACCAGCGACGTCGTGATCTTGCCGAACGCCGTCGCGATGATCACGCCGATGGCCATGTCCATCACATTGCCCTTGGAGATGAATTCCTTGAACTCGTTGAAAAACTTCTTCATTTTCTCTTCTCCTTATTTGTTTTTCTCGTATTGAAGCGTCATTGCGAGCCAGTGCGCACGCTGGCGTGGCAATCCCGTGGATCTTCTGAGAGCCTTTATAGGGGTGGGCGACGCTGTCCGCCCGATTTGCGCCCCCATTCTTTTCTTTCCCTTCTTCGAGAAAGAAAAGAATCGCCGCGGCGTCAGAAGAAGCCAGCTCCATTCCGTTTCCGCCGTGGCGGCGAAAACTCCATATCCGCTGGCTCCTTCTTCCTTTCCGAAAGCCGACCGCTTCGCTGGGTCGCCTTTCGGTTGATATTGGAAAAGAAAGAAAACATTCAAAACCAGAAGTGCGTCCCGTGCCGCCATCATGTAACCGCTCAGTTGCCTAGTCTCGATTGCCCGCACCAAGTCACCCTACGTAGTCCCACTACGCGCCGCACGCCATCTTGATGATGGCGGGCAGGTGACATTTACGGATACGTCTTGTAGAGGCTGGCAGCGCTGTATTGCTCTTACCGCTCCTCCATCGGGACATAGGCCCGATGCTCCACCGCGGCGCGGTAGGCCGGGCGCATAATGCGGTTCCCGGTGACGACCTCTTCCATCCGATGGGCGCACCAGCCCGCGATACGGGCCGTCGCGAACAACGGCGTATAGAGATCCTCCGGCAGGTCGAGCATGTTGTAAATGAGTCCGGAATAGAGGTCAACGTTGGCGCACATCGGCAGCTTCTGATGCTTGCGCGCCATGATCTTCTGAATTCCAAGCTCTTCTACGCGCTCCATCAGCTCCAGATCGTCCAGCCGTCCCTTTTCCCTGGCCAGCGCCGCGGCATACTTCTTGATGACGATGGCGCGCGGATCGGACATCGTATAGACCGCGTGGCCGAGTCCGTAGAGCTTGCCGGAGCGGTCGCCGGTCTTGCCGTCGAGCAGATCGTCCAGACAGGCCCCGAGCGCCTCATCCGTCGGCGTAGCGCCGACGGTGTCGCGGATCGTGCGGAACATCTGGAGCACCTTCGCATTCGCGCCGCCGTGCAGCGGGCCTTTCAGCGAGCCAACGGCCCCGGCGATGGCGCTGTAGGTATCCGTGCCGGACGACGAGATCGCACGGCAGACGAAGGTGGAGTTGTTGCTGGAGTGCTCAGCATGGAGAATCAGCATCAGGTCGAGCAGATGCGCTTCCTGCGCGGTATAGCTCTTGTCCGCGCGCGTCATGCGCAGCAGATTTTCCGCAACCGACAGCTCCGGCAGCGGATTGTGGAGATAGAGCGAGTTCCCCTCAAAATAGTGCCGCTTTGCCATCAGCGCGTTCGCCGCAATCAGCGGGAAACGCGCGATCAGCTCGATGGACTGCCGCAGAATATTTTCGGGAGACGCATCGTCCGCGTTGTCGTCAAAGGAATAGAGGGCCAGGACGCTCCGCGCCAGCTGGTTCATAATGTTGCGGCTCGGCGCTTTTAAGATCATGTCCTCGGTGAAGGCCGCCGGCATCTGCCGCGCATGGGCGAGGATCTGGTTGAACTGCGCCAGCTCCTCCGCCGCCGGCAGCCTGCCGAGCAGCAGCAGATACGCCACCTCTTCATAGCCAAACGTCCCGGCCTGTTGGTGCGCATCGACAATATCCTCCACGCTGATGCCGCGGTAGTAGAGCTTGCCGGGCATCGGCACGCGCTGGCCGTCGACCATATAATAGCCCTGCACGCTGCCGACCTTGCTGATGCCGACGAGCACGCCCGTGCCATCGTTGTTGCGCAGCCCCCGCTTGATGTCCTGATTTTCATACATCTCCGCCGGAATGGAATAGTCGCGCACGAGATCGCGGCTCATCCGATCGATATATTCCTGTAAACGCTCCGACTGCATCTGCATAACAGTTCCCCCTTCTGATGCGCGCCGCCGTTACCCTGCGGCAGCTGTTGTCCCCATTGTAGCGAGTTCCGTCCAAAAATGCAAGTACTTTTTTACTTATTTCAAAATTTGCATCGCAGGCCAGCGCATTTCGGCTAATTTTATTTATTTTTGCAGGACTTCATTTTTTTCATTCATTTCTCTTGCGTATTTCACACAGAACTGCTATACTGTAGCCAGAAAAAAGAACACCACAAAGGGCGGCGATCAATTTGAAACTTACCTCTTCATCCGCAGTCTGGACAAACGGCCATCCTGTCCCCGGCACGAACGGCAGCCGGGAGAAGACCATCGCGTGGAAGATTCTCCACGCGCACAGCAAAAGCGCAAACCCGTTCAAGCTGCGCATCACCTTCGACTCTCTGATCTCACACGACATCACCTACGTCGGTATCATCCAGACGGCGCGGGCCAGCGGCCTGACGACGTTCCCGGTGCCCTACGTGATGACGAACTGTCATAACAGCCTCTGCGCCGTCGGCGGTACGATCAACGAGGACGACCATATCTTCGGCCTCTCCGCCGCGAAGAAATACGGCGGCATCTACGTCCCGGCCAATCAGGCCGTCATCCACCAGTACGCGCGCGAGATGATGACCGGCTGCGGCCGGATGATCCTCGGCTCCGACAGCCACACGCGCTACGGCGCGCTCGGCACGATGGGCGTCGGCGAGGGCGGCCCGGAGATCGTCAAGCAGCTCCTCTCCAACACCTACGACGTCGCCATGCCGGACGTCGTCCTCGTCTACCTGACGGGCAAGCCCGCCCGCGGTGTCGGCCCGCAGGACGTCGCCATCGCGCTCTGCGGCGCAGTCTACGACTGCGGCTTCGTCAAAAATAAAGTTCTGGAGTTCGCCGGACCCGGCGTCGCCAGCCTCCCGATGGACTACCGCATCGGCATCGACGTCATGACCACCGAGACGGCCTGCCTCTCCTCCATCTGGCAGACGGATGAGAAGGTTGAGGAATACCTCGCCGTCCACGGACGCCCTGAAACCTATCAGAAGCTCGAGCCCGAAGAGGGCGCGCTTTATGACAGCGTCATCGAGATCGACCTCTCGAAGATCGAGCCGATGGTCGCCATGCCGTTCCACCCCTCCCGCGCGTTCACGGTGCGCGACGTGCAGGCGAACGGCGCGGACATCCTCCGTCAGACCGAGCTGCTCACGCATGAGCAATTCGGCGGCAAGGTGGAGCTGCATCTCACCGACAAGCTGAAAAATGGGAAGCTCCTCGTCGATCAGGGCATCATCGCGGGTTGCTCCGGCGGCATGTACGACAACATCGCCGAGGCCGCGGCCATTCTCGACGGACAGAGCATCGGCGATGGCTATTTCTCCCTCTCCATCTATCCGCCGTCCATCCCGATCAATCTGGAGCTGATGAAAAACGGCATCCAGCAGACGCTGCTCGAGGCGGGCGCGCTCTTCAAGCCGTGCTTCTGCGGCCCGTGCTTCGGCGCGGGCGACGTGCCGGGCAACGACGCGCTCTCCATCCGCCATACGACGCGCAACTTCCCGAACCGCGAAGGCTCCAAGCCCGCGAGCGGCCAGCTCTCCGGCGTCATGCTGATGGATGCGCGCTCCATCGCGGCCACGGCGCGGAACCACGGCGTCCTCACCGCCGCGACGGAGATCGACTACACCATGCCCGCGCCGCACACAGAGGCATTTGACGGCGGCGTCTATCAGAAGCGCTGCTATTTCGGCTTCGGCAAGGCCGACCCGAACGCGGAGCTTCGCTTCGGCCCGAACATCACCGAGTGGCCGAAGATCCCGGCCCTGCCGGAAAACCTGCTCATGGAGCTGGCCTGTGTCATCCATGACCCTGTGACGACTACGGACGAGCTGATCCCCTCCGGCGAGACCTCGTCCTACCGCTCGAACCCGCTGAAGCTCGCGACCTTCGCCCTCTCTCGGCGCGACCCGCAGTACGTTGGCCGTGCGAACGCCATTGCCGCACTCGAATCCGCCCGTAAGGATGGCACATTGGATGTGGAAACTGCCGCGCTGATCGAGGGCTGCGGCGGCACATTGGAGAACACCGGCATCGGCTCGGTCATTTTTGCCAACAAGCCCGGCGCGCGAACAGGCCGCCAGCTGCCAGAGAGTCCTCGGCGGCTGCGCCAATATCTGCTATGAATATGCGACGAAGCGCTACCGCTCCAACTGCATCAACTGGGGCATGCTCCCCTTCCACATCGACGCGGATGTAAAGTTTGACTTCGAGCCGGGCGACCGCATCTTCGTGCCAAATGTGTCCGCTGCCGTCCGCTCCGGTTCCCGCTGCATCCCCGCTATGGTGATCCGCAGAAGTGCCGCAAAGGTCCCGCTGCTGCTCCGGCTGCCGGAACTGACCGCCGACGAGCGGCAGATCCTGCTCGACGGCTGCCTGATGAACTACTACGCCGCAAACCACGCCAAGGAGAACGTATAATGGACAAGATCAAAATGACAAATCCCATCGTCGAAATGGACGGCGATGAGATGACCCGCATCCTGTGGCAGCAGATCAAGGACGAACTGCTGACGCCGTTTGTGGAGCTGAACACCGAATACTATGACCTCGGCCTCCTGAACCGGGACGCCACGCGCGATCGGGTCACAGTCGACGCAGGCAACGCCATCAAAAAGCACCACGTCGGCGTCAAATGCGCCACGATCACGCCGAACAAGCAGCGCGTCGAGGAATACAAGCTCCACGAGATGTGGAAAAGCCCGAATGGGACGATCCGCGCGATTCTGGACGGCACGGTCTTCCGCGCCCCGATCCTGACCGGCATGATCCAGCCGTATGTGGCCAACTGGAAAAAGCCCATCACCATCGCGCGCCACGCCTATGGCGACCTCTACAAGGGCACGGAGTACCGCGTCCCCGGCCCCGGCACGGCGACGCTCTCGTTCAAGGGAAACGACGGCACAGAGTTCTCGCAGACCATCTATGATTTCGAGTGCCCCGGCGTGCTGCAAGGGATTTACAACAAGGATTCTTCCATTGAAGCGTTTGCACACTCCTGCTTCAGCTATGCCCTCTCGACGAAGCAGGATCTCTGGTTCTCCGCGAAGGACACGATCTCAAAGCAGTATGATCAGACGTTCAAGCTCATCTTCCAGCGGATCTACGACGAGGAATACAAGGCGAAGTTTGAAGCGGCGGGCATCACGTATTTCTACACGCTCATCGACGACGCAGTTGCGCGCGTGATGCGCTCGGAGGGCGGCTTCATCTGGGCGTGCAAGAATTACGACGGCGACGTGATGAGCGACATGGTCTCCGCCGCGTTCGGCAGCCTCGCCATGATGACGAGCGTGCTCGTTTCACCGGATGGCAACTTTGAATATGAGGCCGCACACGGCACGATCACGCGGCACTATTACCGCTACCTCAAGGGCGAGCAGACGTCCTCCAACCCGATTGCGACCATTTTCGCATGGACGGGTGCGCTCGCCAAGCGCGGCGAGCTGGACGGCAATGCGGCGCTGACGGCGTTTGCAAAGAAGCTGGAAAATGCCTGCCTCGACACCGTCCGCGCGGGCACGATGACCGGCGACCTTGCCGCGCTCTGCGGCCGTACCGGCGTCACGAGCCTCGCATTCCTCAAGGCTGTGCGCGCCACACTCGAACAAAGGCTCTGAGGATTTGGGGAGTGGGCGGCCAAGGAGCGCCCGAAGGGCCGAAGAAGGCATCGGCCCCTACAAGCCCCTCTCTGGCGCTGCGGCGGGAGTGGGCAGACAGTGCAACAGCCCCGGCTGCTTTCGCAGCCGGGGCTGTTGTATTGTTTTTCTCATCCAAGCAGTTCGCAGACCAGGTCGCTGTATGCGCCCGGATCTTCGAGCGGCAGATCCGCCATCAGCAGCGCCTGCGCGTAGAGGATCTCTACGATCTTCTTCGCCTTCTCCGGCTCCTGCGCCACGGCGATCTGGAGCTTCGCGAACATCGGATGCGAGGCGTTCAGCTCCAGCACCTTCTCGGCCTTCATGTCCATCTCGGGGCTGACGCGCTTGAAGTATTTCTCCACTTCAAACGTCATGCCCTCACCCGGCACGACGCAGACCGGATGGCTTCCCAGCGCGTCGGAGAGCTTGACCTCCTTGACCCGCTTGCCCAGCGTCTCCTTGACGAAATCGAGGGTCGTCTTCGCCTGCTCGGCCTTCTCCTCGGCGGCCTTCTTTTCCTCGTCGGTCTGGATGCCGAGGTCGTCCTGCGTCACGGAACGGAAGTCCTTCTCGCCGTACTTTTGCAGCGTCTGCGGTACGAAGCCGTCCACCTCGTCGGTCATCAGCAGCACGTCGAAACCCTTTTCGCGCAGCGTCTCGATCTGCGGCAGCTTCGACGCCCGGTCGCGGCTCTCCGCGCTGGCGTAGTAGATGTATTTCTGCCCCTCGGGCATTGCCTCGGCATACTCCTTCAGGCTGACCAGCTTGTTCTCCTTCGCCGACCAGTAGAGCAGCAGATCCTGAAGCAGCTCTTTCTTCGCACCGTAATCATTCAGCACACCGTATTTGAGCTGTGTGCCGAACGCGCCGTAGAACTTCTCATACTTCTCGCGGTCGCTCGTCATCAGCTTGACCAGCTCCTGCTTGATCTTCTTCTCAAGGTTGTTTGCAATGAACTTCAGCTGCCGGTCGTGCTGCAGCATCTCACGCGAAATATTCAGGCTGAGATCCTGCGAATCGACCACGCCGCGCACAAAGCGGAAGCAGTCCGGCAGCAGATCGGCACAGTTTTCCATGATCATCACGCCGGAGGAATAGAGCTGCAAACCCTTCTTGAAATCCTTCGTATAGAAGTCATACGGGGCCTTCGCCGGGACATAGAGCAGCGCCTTATACGTCACCGCACCCTCGACGTCCGCGTGGATGACCGCAACCGGATCTTCAAAATCATAGAACTTCTCTTTGTAGAAGCTGTTGTATTCCTCGTCCGTGACCTCAGACTTTTTCTTCTGCCAGATCGGCACCATCGAGTTCAGCGTCCGATCCTCCTGCACGGTCTCATACTCCGGATGTTCGCTGTCCGCCGTGCCCTCCTTGACCTTCGTGGTGTCCATCATCATCTTGATCGGATACCGGATATAGTCGGAGTATTTGCGCACGAGCGTCTGGATGTCCCACGGCTTTAAGAACCGCGAATAGTCCTCGTCCTCCGTGTCAGCCTTGAGCTTCATGATGACGTCGGTGCCAACGCCGTCCTTCTCGCACGGCTCGATGGTATAGCCGTCCGCGCCGGACGACTGCCATTTCCAAGCCTGCTCTTCGCCATATTTTTTCGAGATGACCGTCACCTCGTCGGCCACCATGAACGCCGAATAGAAGCCGACGCCGAACTGGCCGATGATGTCGATGTCCTCATCCTTGTTCTCTGCGTTTTCAAGGTCCTTCTTGAATTGCAGACTGCCGGATTTGCAGATCGTGCCGAGATTCTGTTCCATCTCGTCCTTGCTCATGCCGATGCCGTTGTCGCGCACGGTCAGCGTCCGCGCGTCCTTGTCCGCCTCGATGCGGATGACAAAATCGCTGCGGCTCAGGCCGACGTTCTCGTCGGTCAGCGCCCGGTAGGCCAGCTTGTCGATTGCATCGGATGCGTTCGACAAGATCTCTCGCAGGAAGATCTCCTGATGCGTATAAATTGAATGGATCATCAGATCGAGCAGCCGTTTGCTCTCCGCCTGAAATTCTTTCTTTTCCATAAATCGTCACGTCCTTCGCAGTTTAGCACTCGTTATATCCGAGTGCTAAGTTCATTCTAGCACAGCTTTTTCATTTTGCAAGCCTCTCCGCAAAAATTTACAAAGCGTTCAAGATTTGGCCGCGCAATCACCGGGCCGCAGTTTCTGTTATGTTTTCATTGTGCATTTTAACGAATTATTTGTTTCCATATTGACATTTTGTAGTAATTCGTTATACTAAAACTGTCACCGGTACTGTGCTGGGACATGACATTTCATCTATTTTCCCAAAAAAAGAGATCCTTCCGGTTCGCCGGAAGGATCTCCTTTATTTGTGCGGCAGTGGGGCGGTCGGGATCAGGCATGGGAATCGGGTTTGCCCGGTTTCTTCGGTACCCACCAGCCGCCTCTGTCGCAGTATCCGTTTCGTTCCATAAACGGGACGAGCACCCCGATCCGTCCGGTTTTGGGGATCTCGATGCCTTCCCGCCTCAGAATTGCAAAAATCTCATGTTCCAGTTCATCCATGACCGCACCCCACGCATCCGTGATCCTGCACGCCTCCTGATGTTCCGGCGTTCCTTCCGGGTAATCATAGATATTGTCTTCGACCCACCAGAACTTGTTGCTCGCGGCTGCAAATGCCTTTGCCAAACCGGCTTCGCTGCGGTCTTGAGAATACCACTGACGGACGTCCTCCGGCGTCCGTTCCGGATCTGGTTCAAATCCCATAATCAATATGGGTTCCTGAGACGCTTCGTTCTCGTCTGTCATGCTTCATGCATCCCCTCTTTCCCAAAAAACAGGTTTTCCCTGGGCCGCGCCCAACCAGCATTGCCATACGGCAAAACTAAGCTGTAAATGCGTAAAACCATTGCGGATAAAAGAAAAGCCCTAAATTCCGAAGAATTTAAGGCCTTTGGTGCGCGAGGCGGGACTTGAACCCGCACGTCCGGAGTGGACACTAGAACCTG
>ERZ772880.2925-NODE-2925-length-12316-cov-3.576625_pt1 | contig 12316 bp, 7 predicted proteins | sample MGYA00580577_ERZ772880 | MGnify/ENA primary metagenome ERZ772880 (study PRJEB29015, sample SAMEA2737705) | human gut metagenome | biome: human gut; feature: human-associated habitat; material: faeces | place: China | collected 2012 ... | reverse complement strand
GATTAAATAAGCTTCGTATATTTGTACCCGAATTGAAAATAAAAAAGAACGTCGGAATCCGGATGAATACGAATAGTGATGACATATTATTGCTGAAATTGATTAAACAAGGAGATCAGATCGCTTTTCGGCATTTGTTTTATCAGTATGCGGATTCTTTGGAACGTTTTATTACTTATTACATCCATGACCGGGAAAAATCGCAAGACTTGGTTCTGGATATTTTTACCTATATATGGGAAAACCGGCAGAACTTTGAGATAAAACTGACCTTGAAAGCCTATTTGTTCCAGGCGGCACGCAATAAGTCTTTTACCTATATCCGGGACAAGAAGATTCCGGTTTATCTGGAAGAAATGGAGGGTATGGAGATTGTGCAAAACTATGATTCGGAATTGGAGTTGCAGGAACTTCATCATCTGATAGAAGAAGCGGTGTCGCTTTTGCCGGATAAATGCCGCGAAATATTCCGGAAAAGCCGGGAGGAAAATTTGACCAATAAGGAAATAGCCGGACAGCTCCATATCTCGGAGAAGACGGTGGAGGGGCAAATCACGATTGCTTTAAAGAAAATCAGAATTCATTTGGGCGATTCTTATTCTTATTTGTGGTAAAAACGGGCTGGGCAACCGTACCAGAATCATAAAGCGTCCATCCGTTTTCGCCACCGACCCATACAGACTAATTACATACATGTTTTTGCAAAAACAACTATCATACTATCATATCCGCCTGTATATCGGTTTAAACCAATATGTTATGGTATGATAGTTGCCGTTTTGTACTATCTTCATCTATCATAACTATCATGGAGAAAAACGATAATATCCTGTGTATCAATCATACGATAAAAACAGTGACCGTCCGGAAACAGGTGCAAAACATGTTAAAACGGCTTCTTTTTTCATCAAGACAGGCTTTTCTTTTGTCAAAAACCGTTTGCAAAACCGCTTGAGACCCGGGTGTACCCGCCACGGAGACCCGGGCGCGGGAGAGGTGCAGACCCGGGTCTGCACGAAGCCCAGACGGGTCTGCAGAGAAGTTTATCAGCCATGTTGGAGGTACTTTTATGCCTTGTTTTGGCATCTTTTTTGCCGATGGCTGTTTTTTTGGCTGTAAACGGAAAGTATGGAAAAGCCTTTCCGCATCCATACGCTCCTTCTCACACTTACGGCGTTCATCGCCGAACAGGTCAAGATGAGGATGCCTACGTTGTTTCTCCCGCTCAATCCACTCTTTGCCCTGCATCACAAGGAATTCAATTTTGATTCATCGGAAGATTTGTTCTGCAATTTCCTGAGTACGTACAGTCCCCTTCGGGACGATCCTCGCATGTAAAGGTTGCTTCTTTCCGTCGCTTTTGGGGTTCGGGTTTTCATATAAGGTATGAATAAAAATTTGCTTATTTTTATTAGTAGTATTGTATGTTTATTTTTTCTGACTTCAGAATGGAATAACATGCTGTCCTGATTATGTGAAGGTTCTTTTATGATTAAGAGCTAAGCATGGTCAAGGCGGTTTTAAAATTTTGTAGGATACAATGAAAGCATTATTCATAATGTCCCTTATGAACGAGTATCTTATGATGAAAGCCGGAATTTGTTTATACATGATTATGCCATAGCTAAATCCGGATTTGATTTAGTGACAGGCCCAAGAATGAAGCTAAAAGTCATACCTGGAAAATTGACATTCGATTTGGCCGATATTATCAAAAACGAGTTATACATGCATGGAGAAAATTAGATGTCAATTGTTTTTATGCTTCAGCTAAATTGTTGTTTATATATAAAAATTTCATGGCTTCCGGACAACTCATAACTCCCCAAAAGAATTATGATGATGTCGGAGTTTTCTATCGTACTCCACTTATCTACAATTTTAACGTAGGATATAATCTTAATAATTGGAATTTTGAATTAGGAACACGTAATCCATTTTCTACTTTTGTAAAAAAGAGAGAGTATACTTCGGATATCTATAGCTCATATTCCCGGAATTATGGTCCGAAAAAAACGATCATGTATTTTATGTGAATGTGAGTTATCGGTTCAACTGGGGTAAAAAGCATACATTTAAGCAAATAGAAATAGAGAAGACAAGAAACTCCGCCATATTGAAAGCAAATGAATAATTAATTATAGATATGATTTTTTCGGAAATCGATAAGGTTCCTTGTCATGTTGCATGAAACGAGGGGTTTCATTTGCAAGATAATGTTGTTGGTCTCTATTTAAATTCATTACTTTTGTAGGAAAGAAAAACAAAAAATGTCATGAAAACATTCGATCAACTAATCATCACGACCGGCTTTTTGGCGTCTGCCTCTCCTGCGATGGCAGACGAAAAGCCGGAAGCGGACTCTGGACGCCCGAACATCCTTTTCATCCTTTCCGACGATCATACCTCGCAGGCGTGGGGAATCTATGGAGGAATACTGAGCGAATACGTGAAGAACGAGAATATCCGCCGCCTGGCGGCCGAGGGGTGCGTGCTTGACAACTGCTTTTGCACGAACTCGATCTCCGTGCCCAGCCGCGCGGCTATCATGACAGGCGCCTATAGCCATCATAACGGGGTCTATACGCTTGAAGACAGGCTCGATCCGGCTTTGGACAATATTGCGAAACGCATGCAGGAGGGAGGGTATCAGACGGCCCTTTTCGGCAAATGGCATCTCAAGACGCAGCCGTCGGGTTTCGACACCTTTTCGGTTTTCCATGACCAGGGGGAATATTGGGACCCGCTTTTCAAGACCGCGGAGGGCTGGATAGACGATGATAAAGGGAAAAGCGGCAAGGTGGAGAAGGGCTTCTCGACCGACCTGGTGACCGACAAGACGATCCGGTGGATCCGTTCGCGCGACAAGGACCGACCCTTCATGATGTGTTGCCATTTCAAGGCGACGCACGAACCGTGGGATTTTCCCGAACGGTTGAAACATATTTATGACGGAGTCACGTTCCCCGAACCGGCAAACATGATGGAGTTCGGGCCGGAAGAATCCGGGCGTACGTTCCCCGGACAACCGTTGGAAGATATGGCCCGCCGATGGGGGATCGCCTCGAAAGACCCGGATTCCTGGTGGTGCAAGTATCCGGAACTGCCTTTTTCCATAGAAGGAATGGGTAAGGAAGATGCGCGCCGGAAAATCTATCAGAAGTTGATTCGCGACTACTTGCGTTGCGGAGCGGCCATCGATGACAATATCGGCCGCCTGCTGCGTTTCCTCGATGAAGAGGGGCTGTCCGAGAATACGATCGTAGTCTATGTCTCCGACCAGGGTTATTTCCTCGGCGAGCATGGCTTTTTCGACAAGCGCATGATGTACGAGGAGCCGCTTCGCATGCCGTTCGTTATCCGCTACCCGAAGGAGATCCCGGCCGGGACGCGCAATTCCGACATCATCCTCAATATTGATTTTGCCGCTACGCTGGCCGACTATGCCGGGGTGGACGCCCCGTCGTGCAGCGAAGGCCGCAGCTTCCGCGACAATCTGAAGGGCGAGACTCCGCGCGACTGGCGGCAGTCCATGTACTACCGCTACTGGACGCACCACAAGATCCGTCCCGCCCACATGGGCATCCGCAACCATCGCTACAAACTGATGTTCCTCTACGGCGATCCGCTGAATGCGACCGGATCGGATAAGGCTCTCGTCACGCCGTCGTGGGAGTTCTACGACCTGCTCGCCGACCCCCACGAAGACCATAACGTCTACAATTCCCCCGCTTATGCCGGTGAAATCGAAAAGATGAAGCGCGAGCTGCTGAAACTCCGTCGCGAGGTTGGCGATACCGATGCCGCAACGCCCCGGATGCAGGAGATACTGGATAAGTATTATTGGTAATCCTCCTTTCTTCATCTTCTTGTACTCCAGCGGCGGCATCCCTATGATCTTGCTGAAGAGGCGGGAGAAGTAGTCGGTATCTTGGATGCCTTCTGGGAAAGCAAAGGGTTGGTAACCCCTGAGAAATACCGTGAATCATGTGCTCCGATCGTCCTGCTGGCGCGCCTTCAGAAGCGTGCTTACACAAATGCGGAGACCTTTACTGCGAAGATGGCATCTATCATTTCGGTCCCGAAGCGATCCGTAAAGGGCAGTTGACTTGGCAGCTCGAAAGCGAAAGCGGAGAGATTGCGGCAAGCGGCAAGCTGTTTGTCCTTGTGGTCGATCCGGTTAAGGATATAGAGAAACGCCCGGCCATGCAGCAATTGCTGACATCAGCCCGCAACTATGTCGCTTCCGACCGTTTTGCCCCGACTGTTACCCTGCAACTTTACGAACTCGATGCTTTGTTCGACTATAAAAAATCCAGGAGACGGAAACTCGTTCGGACGAAGCTGTCAAGCAGTTATTAAATCAATAAACCGTATCTTTGCAGGAGACAAAGAAAGAATAATATCGATTTAATACGAATGAAAAAGGAATTTTGGCTAACTTGCATAAGCGCATGCCTATTGGCTGCCTGTTGCGAAAAGGAGTCACTGCCTGTCACACCGACAAGCAGTGACTTGCAGTTTGGTCACTTGGCCAAGACTTGGGATGAAGGAATTCCGTTGGGAAATGCCACAGTAGGAACATTAGTCTGGCAACGCGATTCTGTGCTACGTTTTTCGCTGGATCGGACGGATCTCTGGGACTTGCGCCCGATGGATAGTATTGCAGGACCGAACAATCGTTTTGCCTGGGTCTGTGAGCAGGTGAGGAAAGGGGATTATCTGCCGGTGCAGAAGAAGTTCGACCACCCTTATAACGCCTTGCCTGCCCCGTCTAAGATACCGGGGGCGGCTTTGGAGTTCCCGTTGAATATCGGGAAGGTTTCTTCCGTACATCTTTTCCTCAATAATGCCCTTTGTGAGGTGCTTTGGGAGAACGGGACGAAGTTGAAAACGTTCGTGCATGCCGACGAACCGGTCGGATGGTTTGTCTTCGAGAACCTGCCGGATACGGTTTCGCCGGAGATCATTGCACCCCGCTACAGCAATCCGGACGAGGTCGCAGGCGACAACTCGCATGCCGGTCCGGCCCTGGGACGCCTCGGATATAAACAGGGGACGATACAGAAGGAAGCCGGTACGACCACTTTCCATCAGGAAGGGTGGGGAGGCTTTTCGTACGATGTGGTCGTCCGTTGGCAGCAGAAAGGCGGCACGCTCAGCGGCGTATGGAGCCTGACTTCTTCTTTGGCTGCCGACCGGGCAGACCAGGAAACAGCAGAGGCGATGGAGCGTGGCGTGGAGGCAGACTACCGCTCGCATATGAACTTCTGGAAAGGCTATTGGGCACAGTCGTCCGTCTCGCTGCCGGATACGCTCCTGCAGAAACAGTACGACAACGAGATGTACAAGTTCGGGTCGGCTGCCCGCGAGGACTCTTATCCGATTTCCCTTCAGGCAGTCTGGACAGCCGATAACGGGATGTTGCCGCCCTGGAAAGGAGACTACCATCATGACCTGAACACACAGTTGAGCTATTGGCCTGCCTATACCGGCAACCATTTGCAGGAGGGGATGGGCTATCTGAATACCCTTTGGGAACAGCGTGATGTGTATAAAAAATATACCCGAGAGTATTTCGGGACGGACGGGATGAATGTTCCCGGCGTTTGCACCCTGACCGGCGAGCCGATGGGCGGATGGGTACAGTACTCCATGTCGCCGACGGTCAGCGCATGGCTGGGACAGCATTTCTATCTGCATTGGAAGTATTCGGCCGACCGCATTTTCCTGAAAGAGCGGGCCTACCCGTTTCTGAAGGACGTGGCGACTTATCTCGAACAGATCTCCACAGTCGATGCTGACGGAGTACGCCGGTTGCCGCTGAGTTCCAGCCCGGAAATTTTCGACAACTCGATCAATGCGTGGTTCAAGGATATGACAAACTATGACCTTTCCTTGATGCACTTTGCTTTCAATGCCGCTTCCGAGCTGGCTTCCGAATTGGGGTTGGCAGACGAGGATGCCCACTGGAAAGCGATCGGTGCTCAACTGCCCGATCTGAACCTGGATGAAGACCGGGCTTTGACCTTTGCAAAAGGTTTCCCTTACGACCAGTCGCACCGTCATTTCTCCCACGCCATGTCGATCCATCCGCTCGGCCTTGTTGATTGGAGCCAGGGCGAGAAATCCCAGGAGATTATAAAAGCGACCTTGAAGAAGCTACAAGATTTCGGGCCTGATTACTGGTGCGGCTATTCCTATAGCTGGTTCGGGAATATGAAAGCTCGTGCCTTCGACGGGGAAGGGGCTGCCGATGCACTGCGCACCTTTGCCGAATGTTTCTGCCTCCCGAATACGTTCCATGCGAACGGCGACCAGACGAAAAGCGGAAAGTCGAAATTCACCTACCGTCCGTTTACTTTGGAAGGAAACTTCGCCTTTGCCGCCGGTATCCAGGAGATGCTGCTCCAGAGCCATACGGGCGTTATCCGGGTGTTCCCGGCTGTACCGGTTGCCTGGCAGGATGTATCTTTCGACAAACTGCGTGCCATGGGCGCTTTCCTTGTCTCGGCCGAAAAGGTGGCGGGGCAGGTGCGGCAAGTCCGTATCTTGCCCGAACAGGGCGGGACGTTGCGTCTGGCTATCCCTGAAGGATGCAAAGTCGCTTCCGTAACGGGCAACAAGGGAGATAAACTGGAGAAGGAGGGAGTCCTGATTCTGGAAACAGAGAAAGATAAAACAGTGACAGTACAATACAATTAACTTATATGAAACACGTAAACAAGATTTTAGCAGGATTGATAACCTGCTGCGTTATCCTCCTGCTCTCAGGATGCAGTCCCAGACAAGGGGAGAAGCACGATTTTTCTATCGGGAAGGGAACCTTCCTGCTGGATGGCAAACCATTTGTGATTAAGGCGGCGGAGATACATTACACCCGTATCCCCGCCGAATACTGGCAACATCGTATTCAGATGTGCAAGGCACTCGGCATGAATACGATCTGTATCTATGCGTTCTGGAATATCCATGAGCAGAAACCGGGCGAGTTCGATTTCAAGGGGCAGAACGATATTGCCGCTTTTTGCCGGCTGGCCCAGAAAGAAGGCATGTATATCATGTTGCGTCCCGGCCCTTATGTCTGCTCTGAGTGGGAGATGGGCGGACTGCCCTGGTGGCTGTTGAAGAAGGAGGATATCAAGCTCCGTACCAACGATCCCTATTTCCTCGAACGGACGAAGCTGTTCATGAACGAGATCGGCAAGCAGTTGGCCGACTTGCAGGTGACCCGGGGCGGGAATATCATCATGGTACAGGTCGAGAACGAGTATGGGGCATATGCTACCGACAAGGCGTATATCGCCAATATCCGCGATGCGGTGAAGGCAGCAGGCTTTACGGATGTCCCGTTGTTCCAGTGTGACTGGAGCTCTACTTTCCAGTTGAACGGTTTGGATGACCTGGTCTGGACGATCAACTTCGGGACAGGAGCCAATATCGATGCCCAGTTCAAGAAGTTGAAAGAGGCACGCCCCGATGCTCCGCTGATGTGCAGCGAGTTCTGGAGCGGATGGTTCGACCATTGGGGACGCAAGCACGAGACGCGCGATGCCGGGGTGATGGTTTCCGGTATCAAGGACATGCTGGACCGCCATATCTCCTTCTCGCTCTATATGGCGCACGGGGGGACGACTTTCGGACATTGGGGCGGTGCGAACAGCCCGGCCTATTCCGCCATGTGCAGCTCCTACGATTATGACGCCCCGATCAGCGAGGCGGGGTGGGCGACTCCCAAATACTACAAGTTACGTGAACTACTGACACAATATGCCGATTCCGGCCAGGTCATACCCGATGTCCCGGCAGCTTATCCTTTGATCGAGATCCCGGCGTTCACCGTCGGCGAAGTGGCTCCGCTGTTCGACAATCTGCCTGCTCCCCAGGCTTCGAAAGAGATTAAACCGATGGAGCAGTTCGACCAAGGTTGGGGAACGATCCTCTACCGGACGACTCTGCCTGCCGTAAAGGAAGGAACGACCCTGTTGATCGATGAGGTGCATGACTGGGCACAGGTCTTTGCCGATGGCAAACTATTGGGCCGTCTGGATCGTCGCAGAGGTGAAAACACGGTGGTGCTGCCGGCTTTGGCAGCAGGAACGCGCCTGGATATCCTGGTAGAGGCGATGGGACGTGTCAACTTCGATGTTGCCATCCACGACCGTAAGGGGATTACGGATAAGGTGGAACTGATTAGCGACACCGGCAGACAGGAACTGGAAGACTGGCAGGTTTACAGCTTCCCGGTCGATTACGCTTTCGTACAGGACAAGAAGTATGCAGCGGGAGACAAACTCGACGGACCGGCTTATTACCGGACTACTTTCGAGCTGGATGAAGTCGGAGACGTGTTCCTCGACATGCAGACTTGGGGAAAAGGCATGGTTTGGGTAAACGGAAAGGCGATGGGCCGCTTCTGGGAGATCGGACCTCAGCAGACTTTGTTTATGCCCGGATGCTGGTTGAAGAAGGGAAAGAACGAGATCATCATCCTCGACCTGTTAGGCCCGGAAAAGGCTGTAGTGGAAGGCCGGAAGGAACCGATCTTGGATATGTTGCGGGCTGAAGCCCCGGCTACCCACCGTGAAGAGGGGCAGACGCTGAACCTGAAAGGTGAGAAACCGGTTGCCAACGGTGCGCTGAAACCCGGAAACGGCTGGCAGGAAGTGAAGTTCGGCCGGACTGTCAAGGGCCGCTATTTCTGCCTCGAAGCATTGGATGCACAGGATGGCAAGGACAATGCCGCTATGGCCGAGTTCTATCTGTTGGACGAAGACGGCAAGCCGCTCCCCCGCCAGCATTGGAATATCTCTTATGCGGACAGCGAAAGCACGCAGTGGGGTAACTTCACTGCCGATAAGATCTATGACTTGCAGGAATCTACCTATTGGAGCACGAAGCAGGGAGACAAATATCCGCACCAGGTCGTGATCGATTTGAAGGAAGAGCAGACGATATCCGGTTTCCGCTACTTGCCCCGTGCAGAAGAAGGATTCCCCGGCATGATCAAAGGATATAAGGCGTATGTGAAAGCTACACCTTTTGCGATGTAGTTCTGTCTTTGCTCTTCCGGGCTAGCACAGGAACGAATAAAAGAAAAAAGGTTATAGGGTAAAATAAAATTCCCTATAACCTTTTTTCTTTTACTTTATAACGTATATGACTTTACCTTACAAGGTATATACTGTTTGTAGACGAGCCTTAGAAGATGTCTATTCCAGCAAGGGCGGCAGCCTCCGTATGGGCGGCGATTTCCGCTGCTTCCACTTGGACGTAGCGGGCTTTTACCGTTTGCTTGAAATGATGGTAGCGTTTGGACGGGTCGTTGATCAGGTTGCCGAATTCGAAGCGTTCCACCTCTTTCCAGTTCTTTCCGTCGTTGCTGATCCGGATGATACCGGCTACCGTGCCCTTACCGCCTTGTTTTTGCGGGGTGAAGGCAAAGCCGCTTACCGTTTGCTGGCTGCCGAGGTCGATGGCGAGGGATTGCGCGGTCTTGTCGGCTATCTTCCATCCCTTCTTGACCAGCCCGAACCGTTCCTGCAAGATAGCTCCCTTTTCTCCGTTCAGGATGGCTACCGCTTTCAGTTCGCTGTTTCCCATCAGGAAAGGTGCTTTATATTCGGTAGAGCCTGCCGATGGTTCCGTTCCGTCTGTCGTATAGTAGATCTTGAAACCTGCGTTCAGGTTCTCGGCAATGTTCTCACCGTGCGCTTTCCAGCCGAATTCTTGTGCCATCGGTTCGATGGTAACCAATCCGTCCATGCTTCTCTGTGCGCTCAACCGGGGCGGACGGGCTTTGTAGTGATGGGCGGAGATGGTGCAGATGGCGGGTGTCAGGCGGGATTCGAGTATGCGGACCCGTATCTTGTCCGTCGTGACATCCGGGAAGCGCAGGATTCGCTTGTAGCCGATGTTGGTGGCATGGGCGATCTCTTTCCATCCTCCGTCGATCCAGGCATCCACGGCGTGTCTTTCCACCCGTTCCCCGTTGGTGGCAATCGCTTCCTGGAGAACCAAACGGTTGAGGGTGACAGGTCGGGGAGTGGAGATGACGATTCCCGCCCCGTCCTTATCGGCCGTCACATAGGTGTCTGCATTTTGGTCGAGCACCTCTTTCGGGCCTTTTGCCTGACGGAACAGGTCGGTCCCGTAGGTTTCCCGGATTCGCTGGCCGGTTTCCTTCAGCACGGCTACATCTGTCGGAGAGAATTTGCCGTCCCGGTTGGGCGGGATGTTCAACAGGAAGGTGGAGTTGCCTCCTACGGCGCGTTCATAGATGTCGAACACATCGTCGGTGCTTCGTACTTTCTGGTGCGTGTCGTCCCGGTAGAACCAGCCTTCGCGGATGGAAGTGTTGGTTTCGGCCTGCTGGTAATGCAGGTATTTGGCTTTATAGAGCTGTTCACGGCTTCCGAGGTCTTTGTCCGTCATATCGGCGAAGTTCGACATCGTGTCCGGATTTGCCTGGTAGGGGATCACGTTCCATTCGGTCGACCGTGTGCCGCCGGCTTCATTGCCGCACCACCGGACATCTTCCCGTCCGAAGATAACGGCGTTGGGGGCAAGTGCCTTGATCAGTTTTTTCCAGGCGGGATAGTTGTAGGTCTGTCCGCCTTTCCGCTTGGGATGTGCCCCGTCGAACCATACTTCGTGGATCGGGCCGTATTCGGTTAGGATCTCGAAGAGTTGGTTGAGGAAGTATTCGTTGTAGTCGTCCACTACGAATTCGAAACGGGTCTTGTTGGCAAAAGGCCGTCCGGGGACTTCCCGCGGGATGGTCCGTTTGGTGTATGGGCTGAGGTTGCCGTACAACCCTTCCGGGTTTTCGATATGGTACAGGTCTGCCGGTGACAGATAGACGCCTAACTTCAATCCGTATTTGCGGCAGGATTCGGACAGGTCTTTCAGGATGTCGCCTTTGCCGTCGCGGAAACCGGTGGACATGATGCCGTGTTTTGTGTAACGGCTTTGCCACAGGACGAACCCGTCATGGTGCTTGACCGTCAGAATCACCATCTTCATGCCGGCTGCTTTCATGGCCTCGCACCACTGGTCCGTGTCGAGCTCTTTCAGGTCGAAGACTTTCGGGTCTTCCTTTCCGCTTCCCCATTCCAGGCGGGTAAAACTGTTCGGCCCGAAATGGATGAAGGCGATAAACTCGTTTTGCAATGCCGCCAACTGGTTGGGCGAAGGCACGACATGGGCGGCTTTCGCGATGATGTCCGCGTGGCTGTCGCCTGCTTCGACCTTGATCGTGTTCTGAAATGGTATCTGCTTGTCCTGGGCTTGCCCTTGTAGGGAGAGCATGGCTCCGAGCAGGAGGATAAAAGTGTGTTTCATGTTTATAAATGATTATTTGGAGATATTGAAATTGTTTGTTTCTACTATTTGCCCATCCCGGAGGAAGACTACCTGGTAATCCGCTTTATCCGTCCATTTCCCCTTTTCAGGGGTAAAGGTGAGGCTTGCTTTTTCATACGGTTGCAGGGGCTTGACCGTATGACGGCCCATTCCTGCCCCGGCTTGCTTGATTTCGACTGTCATTTCTCCTGATACCGATAGTCCGAAGTTCTGGATTTCCAGTTCGACTTCGTTCCGGCCTTCCCGGTAAACGGGACGTCGGCAGGACAATAGAGCCGGCTTGTAATCGACATAAGGCAGGTTCGCATATCCGAACAACAGTTTTCCGTTTTTATCCTTTCCGATCATCTTCGGAGCGAATTCATCCGGTGTGATGCCGCTTCCCTTACCGTCGAATGTCAGGATAAGGTCTTTTCCGGATGCTTCGGTTTTGACCACTTTACACCCTCTGCCGAAGTTCACTTCGTTGTATGAACCGAACCGCAGGGACGGCACATCGATCTCCCGGAGCGGGTCGAAGCCTTCTTCCGCCAGGACCTTGACCCGGATGGTTTCAGTGGAGGCCGTTATCGGTGTTCGGTTTAGGACGGACAATAACATCCCTTTGTTCATCGGGATACAGATATTCTTCGAACTGTGGTTGTCATTGCCATGATCATCCCATTTGACGGTGTCGATGACGGCAAAGTTCATCTGCTCTACACGTCCTTGTTTGTCTTGGAAGACTTTAGGACGTTCGTATTTGAACCAATGCTCGACATGCCCGTCCCGATGGAAGGAGATGCCGGGCACATAGGCTTCCCCTTGTTCCGTCACCCAATGGATGCCGTCTTTGGAACGTTGGTAGAAGGCGATACGTCCCAGCCAGTCATTCACGATCAGGTGATATTGCAGGGATAACTTTATCCAATGCCATTACATAATAATGATATTTATTTCTGAAGTCTTCATC
>ERZ772880.2921-NODE-2921-length-12321-cov-21.392549_pt1 | contig 12321 bp, 9 predicted proteins | sample MGYA00580577_ERZ772880 | MGnify/ENA primary metagenome ERZ772880 (study PRJEB29015, sample SAMEA2737705) | human gut metagenome | biome: human gut; feature: human-associated habitat; material: faeces | place: China | collected 2012 ... | reverse complement strand
GACAAAGGAAAATGAGAAAAGTTAGTGTTTTAAGGGGTGGGAAACTTTAGTACATTATAGGCAATACGATAAAGCCAGGTGGAGAAGCTGGAGAGGTTTTTGAATGAGCTCAGATTGGTGTATGCCTTCAAGAAAGTTTCCTGTGCCAAGTCATCGCTCAGTTCTCCATCGCCCAATGTCTGGTGGAGGAAGAAACGGCGCACGGGCGATTGATACTTTTTGACCAAAGTATCAAACGCCCGGGTGTTTTTGAAGACCACCACTTGTGCTACCAACGATATGTCGTTGAGCTGCCCCATTCTTTATTGTTCGTTGTGTGGAGTGTCTTCGTGTCCGTCACCGCTCATCCGGGTAGGGGAGGAGCCGTCTTTTTTTTGTTTGCGGGGAGTGGTGGTATAAGCAATCAGCACTTGTCCTATTCCCATACAGAAGATAAGGAAACCGATAGCGGCCAGTCCTTTGACACCGGTCATAACCCATAGGAAAACTCCCAGTCCGATACCTAAAAAGATATGGGTAATCCCTTTGGTCATAATCTCGTTGTTGCGGTTTCTCTCATTGAAGAGTTCCTGCGGAATGCTGTGCCCTGCAGCGAGTGCTTCGGCTGCCAGCTTGTATTTGGCTTGTTTATTCTTATATCGGAACCATAGTGTGATAGCGACGATGAACAGCGGCAGTCCGAATATCATAATGACGGAAATCAGTACAATAATCCCACCCATATCGTTTGACATGTTGTCTCCAAAGAAACTGAAATTGGTATTTGAATGGGTATCGGTCGGGGCATAAGCATCCGCATCGCTAAGTTCACTTATCACTACAGTATCCATTCGTGTACTGTCACCGGCCGAAGGAACCAGTTTTATTTTTTCTGCTGAAGCCGTCAGGCTGTATCCAATCAGGAAGGCAAAGATTAAAAAAAGCTGTTTCATACGTTTTATCTGTTTATTATTATTTTCTATAAGTTAGACGGAAGATGACTTCCTTTTGGTTGCAAATAGACGAAATATTTTTCATAAAACAGAGAAAAAGGTGGTATTTCCTTTGTCAGGACGCCATCAGCCTGCCGCTTGGAGCCTTGCAACAGAAATGAAACCTGATTGTTACAAAACCTTTAATGCAGTGTAACTCCCACGCAATCCGGTTCATCTACTTTTGCGGCAGATTTATAACGCATAAAAAAATATATGAAAAAGGTTATTAGATTAGTCTCTTGTATGCTGCTGACAGCAGGTATTTGTGGAAATGCTTTTGCAGGGAACAATGAAACGGTGGTAAAACAAGGTGCCATTCGCGGACGTGTGATAGACAACGGCAAACAAACGCTTCCGGGAGCTTCTATTTTTATTGAGAATCTGAAAACAGGAGTGATTAGTGACGTGAACGGTTTTTATACCTTACCCAATCTGAAACCGGGTACTTATACCGTGAAGGTAACTTATGTGGGCTATAGCCCTATCGAAATGAACATCACAGTTCCCGAAGGCAAGACATTGGAGAAGGATATTGTGATGAGTGAAGGACTGGAGTTACAAGCTGTGCAGGTAAAAGGGGCTTTTCAAGGACAGAAGAAAGCTATCAATACGCAAAAAAACAATATGGGAATCACCAATGTGGTGTCGGCCGACCAGGTAGGCAAGTTCCCGGATTCGAATATCGGTGATGCATTGAAGCGTATCAGTGGTATCAATGTGCAATACGACCAGGGAGAAGCCCGTTTCGGACAGGTACGCGGTACGAGCGCCGATTTGAGTTCCGTTACCATCAACGGTAATCGTGTTCCTTCTGCCGAAGGGGATACGCGCAACGTGCAGCTTGACCTGATTCCGGCAGATATGATTCAGACCATCGAAGTAAGTAAGGTCGTTACACCTGATATGGACGGTGATGCTATCGGTGGCTCTATCAATTTGGTGACTAAGAATTCTCCTTATAAACGTACTATCAATGCGACAGCAGGAAGCGGTTATAACTGGATTAGTGAGAAAGCCCAACTGAACTTAGGATTCACTTATGGTGACCGTTTCTTTCATGACAGGCTGGGAATGTTGCTTTCTGCTTCTTATCAAAATGCTCCTTCGGGTTCTTATGATACCGAGTTTATGTGGGAAAAAAGCGAAGACGGAAAGGCGTATGTCAATGATTACCAGATGCGTCAATACTTTGTTACCCGTGAGCGCCAAAGTTATTCGGCAGCATTTGATTTCGATATCAATGAGAACCATAAATTGACTTTCAAAGGTATTTTCAATAACCGTAACGACTGGGAAAACCGTTACCGCACGACTATAAAGGATTTGGATGAGAACGGAAAGGGAACTGTCCGTATTCAGACTAAAGCCGGTACACCCGATAACCGTAATGCCCGTTTGGAACGTCAGCGCACTATGGATTTTGCTTTGGGCGGTGAACATTTGTGGGGAGCTATCGGCATGGACTGGAACGCCAGTTATGCCAAAGCTACGGAAGAACGTCCGAATGAACGTTATCTCGATTTTCAGTTAAAGAAGCAGCAGTTTGATATGGATTTGAGTGATGAACGGCAACCGTTTGCTACTCCTCAATCGGGTTCTACCCTGACGTTGAGTGATAAATTCAGCTTAAAGGAACTGACCGAGCAACAGGAGGATATAAAAGAAGAAGACTTGAAGTTCTCTACCAACTTCAAGGCAACGCTGAATAATGGTGCCAAACTGAAGTTCGGAGCGAAAGTGGTGCGTAAAACCAAAGAAAAAGAAATAGACTTTTATGAATATACACCGATAGATGAGGATGCCTTTATGGAAAACAGTCTGCGGAATATAGTCGACCAAAGTACAGATAAGTTTATGCCGGACAATAAATATCAGGTAGGTTCGTTTGCTGGTAAAGAGTATATCGGCGGATTGAATCTGAATGACCCTTCACAGTTCGAAAAGGAGCAGGTGCAGGCAGAATTGGCGGAGAACTTTGAAGCGCGTGAGACTGTCAGTTCGGGTTATGTACGTTTCGATCATCGGTTCAGCCGTGACATCAGCCTGATGGCAGGATTGCGTTTGGAACATACTTCTCTTCGATATACCGGGCGCAACTATGACGATGAAACGGACCAGACCACTAAGACCGACCGTATGACCAACAGCTACGTGAACTTCCTTCCTTCTCTCTTGGTGAAATGGGATGTAAATGATGATTTCAAGATTCGCGGTTCGTACACACAAACTTTGAGCCGGCCCAAATATTCGGCTTTGGTTCCGAGTGTGAATATTAACCGTGGCGACAACGAGATAAAGATTGGTAACTCAGACTTGAAACCGACTCTCTCTTATAATTTCGATTTGAGTGCGGATTATTATTTCAAGAGTATCGGTTTGGTGAGTGCAGGATTCTTTTATAAGAAGATAGATGACTTCATTGTCGATCAGGTGCTGACCAACTATGAATATCAAGGCACAGAATATACTCGTTTCACTCAGCCTAAAAATGCCGGAAACGCTAATCTGTGGGGATTGGAGTTTTCTTATCAGCGTGATTTCGGTTTCATCGCTCCGGCATTGAAATGTGTAGGTTTCTACGGAACATATACATATACCCACTCACGTGTAGAAGACTTTAACTTTGAAGGTCGTGAAAACGAAAGCGGACTGAGTCTGCCGGGGTCTCCCGAACACACTGCCAATGCTTCTCTCTATTTTGAAAAAGGAGGGTTGAATGTACGCTTAAGCTATAACCATGCATCCAGCTTTATCGATGAAATGGGACCGAGCACATTTTATGACAGATTCTATGATGCTGTGAATTATATGGATGTAAATGCCAGCTATACTTTTGGCAGAAAGGTGAAAATGACGTTCTATGCCGAAGCAAACAATTTATTGAACCAGCCGCTTCGTTACTATCAGGGAACGAAAGACCGGACAATGCAGGCCGAATATTATGGAGTGAAAGTAAATGCAGGTTTTAAAGTAAGTTTTTAAATAAATGAATAATATGAATATGTTGAAGATGATAGGAAAAATAAAAGAAGTATTGACATGGGTGTGGATTGCCGTTATCGGTACGGCTATCTGTGTGAATGTATGCGCTCAGACTCCGCAGGAGTGGAAGGGGCTGGAAAGACAACTGAATTTCTATATGGCTAATGATTTGGGAAGAAACGGTTATTATGACCAGAAACCTATTGCCGAGTTAATGGGCGAAATGGCTGATGCAATCGGTCCCGAATGTGTGTTTGCTGCCGGTGACGTACATCACTTTGAGGGGGTACGCAGTGTGAATGATCCGCTTTGGATGACTAACTATGAACTGATTTACAGCCATCCCGAGTTGATGATAGACTGGTTCCCGGTTTTGGGTAATCATGAGTATCGTGGGAATACACAGGCAGTATTGGATTATACGAACGTGAGTCGCCGTTGGTCAATGCCGGACCGTTATTATACGAAAGTATTCGATAAGAAGGGAACAAGTGTTCGCTTTGTGATGATAGATACGGCTCCGTTGATTGACAAATACCGCAACGAAAGCACTACTTATCCGGATGCTTGCAAACAGGATATGGACAAGCAGCTTGCGTGGATTGACTCTGTGCTGACTGTTGCCAAAGAAGACTGGATAGTGGTGATCGGTCATCATCCCATTTATGCGGAGACTCCGAAAGACAACAGTGAACGCAGTGATATGCAGAAACGTCTGGACCCTATATTGCGTAAACATAAAGTGGATATCTATGCCTGCGGACATATTCATAACTTTCAGCATATTCGTGTGCCGGGCAGTGATATTGATTACGTGGTGAATACCTCTGCTTCTCTGAGTCGGAAGGTGAAGGCTGTGGAAGGCACACAGTTCTGTAGTCCCGAACCGGGCTTCTCTATCTTCACGGTAGATAAAAAAGAGTTGGATATGCACATGGTCGACAAGACGGGAAAAGTAATTTATACGGTAAAACGTACGAAATAGACTTAGCAATATGGGGAAAAAGAGTATATTTGCAGCATAATGTATGCTGACAACAATGAATTTACCATCTGATTTTTCCCAAAGAACCCATGAATTACTGGGTGATAATGATTATAGACAGTTGGAGGATGCCTTGCAGGACGAAGCGCCTGTGAGCATCCGTGTTAATAGTGCCAAATGTGATAGAGAGGTAAAAGGGGAGCGAGTTCCCTGGTCTGCCAATGGAATATATTTGGCAGAACGTCCGACTTTTACGTTTGATCCTTTGTTTCATGCCGGATGCTATTATGTACAGGAGGCTTCTTCTATGTTTGTGGAACAGGTGTTGAAGACCTATGTCTCGTCTCCGGTAGTGATGCTCGACCTCTGTGCAGCACCGGGAGGTAAGTCCACTGCTGCACGGGCGGTATTGCCTGATGGCAGTTTGCTGGTAGCGAATGAAGTGATGCGCAACAGGGTGCAGATTTTAGCCGAGAATCTTATTAAATGGGGAAATACGGAAGTGGTAGTGACCAATAACGACCCTTCGGATTTTGCCGCTTTGCCGGGGATGTTTGATGTCGTTTTGACGGATGTACCCTGCTCGGGTGAAGGAATGTTTCGTAAAGATGCTGTGGCGGTAGAGGAGTGGAGTGCTGATAATGTGCAAATCTGCCGGCAGCGTCAACGCCGCATCTTGGCGGATGTGTGGACGGCATTGAAGCCGGGCGGTCTGCTTATTTACAGTACCTGTACGTATAATAGGGAGGAAGATGAAGATAATGTAGCCTGGATAGCCCGCGAATTGGGAGCTGAAGTGCTGGAGGTACCTGTCCGGCCGGAATGGAATATTACCGGCAACTTGACCGAAGCGGATTTTCCGGTGTATCGCTTTTTACCTCATAAGACAAAAGGGGAAGGTTTCTTCTTGGCTGTACTTCGCAAGGATACCGAAGGAGGAGAAGAGGAAAGGACAGGAGATTACTTGAAAGAGCATGCCGGCGGCAGAAAAGATAAAAAGAAGGGTGGAAGAGAGAAACAGCAGGTGATGACCGTTCCTAAAGAAGTAAAAGACTGGTTGCAGCACCCTGAAGACTATCAGTTCGAGGTGAAAGGTACCGGTATTGTTGCTTTTCCAAAAAAACATAGTGAAACGTATGCGCTGTTGCAACAGGTTTTAAAGGTCATTCATGCCGGTGTGACATTGGGCGAATTGAAAGGAAAAGATATTGTGCCCGATCATTCTCTGGCAATGACTATAGCAATGAGACAAGGAAAGTTTCTACAGGCTGAACTGAGTTATGAACAGGCTATCGGTTATTTGCGTAAAGAGGCTGTGGTTTTGGACTCTTCCATTCCCCGCGGTTATATATTGCTTACCTATAAAAAGATTCCGTTAGGCTTTGCCAAGAATATAGGCAACCGTGCCAACAATCTATATCCGCAAGAGTGGCGTATCCGTAGCGGTTATTTGCCGGATGTGCTTAGCATGGTGTGGGACGACTGATACCTTCCGGCATCTATCAGAACGGTTTGCGAAAGGTGCAGCCGTTCTTCCATTCGGAACACCCGTAAGCAGTTTTTCCTTTGATAATCGTTCCTTTTCCACATAGCGGACAAGGTTTACCGATCCATTCATCGGCAGGCGGATTTTCCGGCTTCTCTTCTTTGGTGGCGGCTTTCGGTTTGCGGGGACTTGCTTTCCTTTTGGCAGCAGTCTTCTTGGAGGCTTCTTCTTTGACAGTTTCTTCCATGGTAGTGACGCGGCGATTGGTGTTGTCGCTCAATACGCTGTGCACCACTTCCGCTACCATTTGTTTCAGTTCGTCCAGAAAAGTGGAAGCATCATAGCTTTTCCGTTCTATCTCGCGCAGTTTCTTTTCCCAGATACCTGTCAGTTCTGCTGATTTCAACAGCTCTTCGTGAATCAGTCCGATAAGTTCCACTCCGGTGGGAGTAGCAATCAGGTTCTTGCGTTCTTTTCGGATATAGTGACGTTTGAATAAGGTTTCGATAATGGCAGCGCGGGTAGACGGACGTCCGATGCCGTTCTCTTTCAAGGCATCGCGCAATTCGTCATTGTCCACCAGTTTACCGGCAGTTTCCATGGCACGCAGCAAGGTAGCCTCTGTGTAGGGTTTGGGCGGCTGTGTCCATTTCTCGTTCAATGTGGGCAGATGAGGTCCGCTTTCACCTTTTACAAAGGTAGGCAGAGTGCGTTCTTCATCTCCTTCACGCGGTTCTGTATCAGGGTCGGTCATGCCGTCGGGCAGATTGGTCTGCGGTTTGGCAAAGATGACGCGCCATCCCGGTTCCAATATTTGTTTTCCGGTAACTTTGAATTCTATTCCATCTGTTTCGCCAATCACGGTTGTGGTAGAAAACTTACAGTCGGGATAAAATGCGGCAATGAAGCGGCGTGCCACAAGGTCGAACACACGTTTCTCCATATCCGTCAGGTTGACAGGAGGTTGCCCGGTGGGAATGATGGCATGGTGGTCGGTGACTTTCGAATTGTCGAACACCTTCTTTGATTTATTCAGCTTGGTACCGGCAAGCGGAGCTGTCAGTGTTTCGTATGGTTTCAGACCTGCCAGAATGCCGGGACATTTAGGGTAAATATCGTCACTCAGGAAAGTAGTATCCACACGTGGGTAGGTGGTAACTTTCTTTTCGTAGAGCGATTGGATAAGTTTTAATGTATCATCAGCCGAATATCCAAACTTTTTATTGCATTCTACCTGTAAAGAGGTCAAGTCAAAGAGTCGGGGAGGCGCTTCTGTTCCTGCTTTTTTGGTCACTTCTGTCACGGTAAAAGGAACATTCTTGATACGTTCCATCAATGCTTCGCCTGTGGAGAGATCAGTGATGGGAGGTATTCCTCTGTTTTCTACAGTCCTCTTGCTCTTTTTAGCCGATTCTTTTTGGTCACTTTCCTCTTGTGCCAGTTCTTCATCGCTTTTTCGGATGATGGCGGTAAAGGTCGTATCACGATATACAGTGGCAAGTACCCAATACTGTTGGGGAGTGAAGTTCTCAATTTCCAGTTGCCTTTTGACAATCAGAGCAAGGGTGGGTGTCTGTACGCGACCGATAGATAAAACCTGTCGGTTTTGTCCATACTTTAAGGTGTAAAGACGGGTGGCATTCATCCCCAATACCCAATCGCCGATGGCACGGCTTAAGCCGGCTTCGTACAATGGCTTGAAATCGGACTGGTCTTTCAGGTTTTGGAAACCTTCACGGATAGCTTCTTCGGTCAGTGATGAAATCCACAAGCGTTTCACCGGGCAGTGAGCGCCTGCTTTTTGCATCACCCATCGCTGAATCAGCTCTCCTTCTTGTCCGGCATCACCACAGTTTATAATCTCATCGGCTTTCTGCATTAAACTTTCGATTATGCGGAACTGCTTCTCTATACCCGGGTCATTGATGAGTTTGATTCCGAAACGTGGAGGAATCATCGGAAGGCTGGACAAGCTCCATGCTTTCCATGAAGGAGTATATTCATGCGGCTCCTTCAGGGTACAGAGATGCCCGAATGTCCAGGTCACCTGGTATCCGTTTCCTTCTATGTATCCGTCTTTTTTGGTTTTTGCTCCCAATACATCGGCGATATCGCGTGCAACGGAAGGCTTTTCGGCAATACAAACTATCATAATTTTCGTTCTGTCTAATAGGATTGCAAAGGTAACAAAAACGGCTGAAAGCAACTCTCTTTTCTCTTTAATTTATGAGAATTTAGAAACTGCTTTCAGCCGCTATCTGTACTTGATATGCTATTTAATCCATGTACCGTCTGCTTTTATTCTCAGGTTTTCCACTTCCTCGTCTGTGCTTTTGTTTTCCAAGTCGATGATATACCATTCTTCGGATACGGGTGTTTGTACGTATTCGGCATCATCGATGGTAAATCCGGGATACCGGGCATTAACAGCCTGTATCACAGCTTGGGGAAGTTCGGAAGCACGTACGTCCCAACTGGTTCCCACCCATGTCTTCTTACTGTCGAAATAAACGTCTTTTTCTTTATTTTCATCCCAAATACTCACTTCCATGTAATCTTTTTCTTTTTCGATATCAAGAATACGGGCATTGGGGTACATCTCTTTGATGAGGGCAGAGAAATCGTCCAAATCCGGTTGGGGAATGAAATCTTCATAGTAGTCCGAATCATTATCAACTTCAGTTCTGGTTAGAACACCTTCGGGCGAATAATATAAATCGACTTCCTGTTTGCCTTGCTCCACTTCGATTACATAAATGGTTTCCATGCCTGCTCGGGCTAGCATGTCTACATCGTCTATTTTCCAACCGGCATATTCACTTTGTTTGAAAGTCTCTTTCACCGGTTGTGGCAATGCTTCATAAGGTATATCGCTTTCCGTCATATACCATTCTGCCGACGAAGGATTATACCATGCTTCATGCGATGTTCCTTCGCTGTGGAAACTGGCAACGGCATAATTACCCTTTACTTCCCATTCCACAGACCGGGCTTGTGGATATTTGGAATTAAATGCTTCCCGGACAAGATTGGATACTGCCGATGCATCGGGAGTATCATTGTCGTCGTCACTACATGCGCTGAAAGTAAATACACTGATAGCTGCAAAAAATAAAAATAACATCCAGTTCTTTTTCATAATCGTTTTATTTTTATGGTTTCTTTGCGGCAAATTTAGAGGGAGAATCTAAAAAGATTCTGAAATTTGAAGCAAATTGCAGCTTTTCGGTTATTTTTTTACCTGCTTCTCTTTATTCGTTTTTATGAAGATACCAGTCTTTGTTTTGTGCACCGGAAGATCTTACCCATTCAGCGAATCCGGGGTATGCTGTAGTGATACGTACCTTTTCTGCCGGGACAGGGAAGTCTTTTACATCCGGTAAATGGATAGCAAAGGGCATATTGTCGTTGGATACATAAAACAAATTGTGCTCAGGTTGAGAGGCATCTTCTCCTGTACTCCATAAGTTGTTGTCGGCTTTATCGGTCGGCGGGTAATTGACAAGGTGCACTTCTTTGCCTCTTCCTTGGTCTGTGCTACAGATAATAAACGGATTATAGGGCGGAATTAGTTTATTATAGTCTGCATTTGCTATTTCTATGGTCACAGTATAGGTCTTTCCTATCACGTTTTTGATATTGTCAAAGAGGAGGACAGTAGGGTAGGTCTGTCCGCTTTCCATATTGTCGTTGCCGATGAATGTGGAACGTTCAGGTCCCTCGATAGTGATACTTTTGACATCTGTATAAGTAATATTTGTCAATTGGTAGCCAAAGCCGTTGTTATAAATACCTCCGTTATGACGAGGGGTAAACTTATCGATAATTTTGGTGATTTTATTGGTTTCTAATGTTTTGTAAATAGTGGATTCATAGTCTATCATAACATCATTCATGTCATAATCACCTTCTTCCGGCCATTTATCCTCATAGGTAAGTGTACCAAAAGTCGTTTGTACATTGTCATCCGGAGTTGGAGCGTTTTCATCCGGTAAATCGGGAATTGTATTTTTTTCCACTGCATCCTTTTGTTCAATGTCAAGATAGAATGTAGCATCGGAAAAGTTGTTATCCTTACCGTCTTCAAAACCGATAGTTACCATTTGTGTAGAAATGGCGTCCAATAAAGCGATGGTTCGTTTTTCACCTTGATAGTTCAGGTTGGGGCTTGAATATTTAGTGGCATTCCAGGCATTTCCTTTTACCGGGTTTTCGATAGTACCGTTATTGTTGGAGAACCCATTGGGTTGAAGGAAAAATCCGATGGCGACCCCTGCCGGGAATTCATCTTGGAATTGTGTTCCATCCCAATATTTTAATTCTACTTGGTCACGGGAAAATATAGAAGCCTGGTCTGTTCTGGTGATATTGGGAAATGCAATAATCTTTGTTATTTTATTTTCTTCAGGGGTTTCATTTTTCGGATAAGTATAATATCCAACTACATTTTTGTATCCGGCTCCGCTATTCACAAATACCAATTTTATTTTGGTTGCTTTCGATAAAATGATATCCGAGCTGAAGTTGTTTTCGAGAAATTCCGGATGTACTATGGATATGTATTTATTCTTTACGGTAGAGTATGTTTCTTTTATATTATAAAGTATATAGTCTGGCGTATTTGCTTTGGGAAGTAAATATGTCGGTTTTCCACTTTCGCTCCAATCTCCTAATATCTTGTATTCATCAGGATATTTAAATTCATTGACGGGGGTCACTGCCCGTGTCCTGTCTCTGTGCGAGGCAATATAGTCGTTTTGATTGAAGCTGATACTTTTGTCTTTGATTGTCAGTTCTATGGGGGAAACTGTTCCCAAATAATCGGAGTATAACCATATTTTCTCGGTTCGGGCCGGGATGGTAACATTGCCTGAGAACCGTCCTGATTTATCCGTTGAGGCTTTAAAAAGCCCTTTTATATTCTCTTTTTTAATAATAGATCCATCCTCCGGTTCTTCTGTGGGGTTTTCATCGAAGAGTTCAAAAAGTACGAGATAGTCATTGAAACCATAATCAATGTTCACTTTAATAGTTTGCATTGTGTTGAAGTCAAAGTAGTCCTCTACGGAAGGTTTTTCCGGTTCGGGAGTCGGTTCGGGTGCACCGTTCAGTCCGTTTTTGTCCATGCAACTATATAACACGAACAGCGTTGCTGTGATTAGCGCGCATTTTGTTAAATCCTTCATATCATTTTAAGATGTTAATCAAGCAAATGTAATTAAAAAATCGTTGATAACGAATAAAAGATGGGAATAAAAGCTTAAAAACAAGGATTATTTTATTTGGGGAGACAATTATCGGGATGAAGTGTAGTTTGGGTAAAATATAAAAGGCAAACTTGTTCGAAGTTCGCCTTTTATAAATTGAATGTGGTAAGGAAGACTTTTATTCTTCCAGCAATATTTCCATAATCTGTACTGCTGCTTTGGCTACAGAAGTACCCGGACCAAAGATAGCTGCTACACCTGCTTTATAAAGGAAGTCGTAGTCTTGGGCAGGAATTACACCTCCGGCAATAACCAGAATATCTTCGCGGCCTAACTTCTTCAACTCTTCCATCAGTTGCGGAATCAAAGTCTTGTGTCCGGCAGCCAGTGATGAAACGCCCACTGCATGAACATCGTTTTCCACAGCTTCACGGGCAGCTTCGGCAGGAGTCTGGAACAACGGTCCCATATCTACGTCGAAACCACAGTCTGCATAACCTGTAGCAACCACTTTCGCACCGCGGTCGTGTCCATCCTGTCCCATCTTGGCAACCATGATACGCGGACGGCGACCTTCTTTCTTTGCAAATTCTTCGGTCAGTTCGCAAGCTTTTGCGAAATCTGCATCTTTTTTACTTTCTGATGAATACACGCCTGATATAGTTCTAATTACTGCTTTATAACGTC
>ERZ772880.2911-NODE-2911-length-12346-cov-8.549426_pt1 | contig 12346 bp, 8 predicted proteins | sample MGYA00580577_ERZ772880 | MGnify/ENA primary metagenome ERZ772880 (study PRJEB29015, sample SAMEA2737705) | human gut metagenome | biome: human gut; feature: human-associated habitat; material: faeces | place: China | collected 2012 ... | reverse complement strand
CCATGGAAAAGCTGCTGTCGTACTATGTGCAGTCCCGGTTTGTCCGCCCGAAGATTCGCCCCTACAAGACCAACAACTACTATGCGATTTTGATGAAGGGAGGCATGACCCATGATCCCGTTTTGGAAAAAGACCGGTAAGCACAGCAAGCCGCAGTCTGCGCAGAAGCGCAGGCAGAACGCAAAGCCTGCTGTGCCCCGGACCGCCCAGCAGTCCATCCCCATGCAGCGGATGTTTGAGGATGGCACCTGCCGGGTGAAAGCAAACTACTACACCCGCACCATCCAGTATCAGGACATCAATTATCAGTTGGCGCAGCAGGAGGACAAGACCGCCATTTTCGAGGAATGGTGCAGTTTTCTGAACTTCTTCGATTCCAGCATTAAGTTTGAATTGTCCTTTGTGAACATGGCAACCGACAGCACCGAGTTTGAAAAGAGCATCCGCATTCCGTTCCAGAAGGACGGTTTCGATGATGTTCGTGCGGAGTACAGCCAGATGCTGCGCCAGCAGCTTGCCAAGGGCAATAATGGTCTGACCAAGACCAAATTCATCACCTTTGGTGTGGAGGGCGAGAGCATGGCACAGGTCAAGCCCCGGCTCGACCACATCCAGAATGACCTGCTGAATAACTTCCACCGGCTGGGGGTGCAGGCAAAATCCCTGAACGGTGTCCAGCGGCTGAAGCTCATGCATGATATGTTCAACATGGATGGCGCATCCAAGTTTCACTTTGACTGGAAAGACCTTGTGAAAAGCGGGCTTTCCGCGAAGGATGCCATTGCGCCCACCGCCTTTGCCTTCAAGAACAGCCGCACCTTCCAAATGGGCGGTATCTTCTGCGCCGTCAGCTTTCTGAGCATCACGGCATCCGACATCAGCGACCAGCTTTTGAAGGATTTTCTGGACATGGATTCCAGCCAGATCGTTACCATGCACATCCAGTCCGTTGACCAGAACCGTGCCATCAAGACGGTGAAGCGCACCATCACGGAACTGGACCGCAGCAAGATCGAGGAGCAGAAAAAAGCTATCCGTGCCGGGTATGATATTGACATCATTCCGTCGGATTTGGCGACCTACGGCAGGGATGCCAAGGCTCTGCTGAAAGAATTGCAGAGCCAGAACGAGCGGATGTTCCTCGTCACTTTTTTGGTGCTGAACACCGGCAGGACTGAACAGGAACTGGAAAACAATGTTTTTCAGGCATCCAGTATTGCCCAGAAGCACAACTGCAACCTGTGCCGACTGGACTTCCAGCAGGAGCAGGGTCTGATGAGCAGCCTGCCGCTGGCAGACTGCCAGATCGAAATTCAGCGGGGACTGACCACCAGCAGCACGGCTATCTTCATCCCCTTTACCACGCAGGAATTGTACCAGAGCGGAAAAGAATCGCTGTACTACGGTCTGAATGCTCTGTCCAACAACCTGATTATGGTGGATCGCAAGAAGCTGAAAAACCCGAATGGCTTGATTCTGGGTACTCCCGGCTCCGGTAAAAGTTTCTCGGCAAAGCGTGAAATTGCCAATGCGTTTCTGGTGACGGACGATGATATTATTATCAATGATCCCGAAGGCGAATACTCGCCGCTGGTGAACCGGCCGAAAGGTCAGGTGAGGTAACGCGATCCTTCGTCGATGCTGGCCTGCAACGGATAGACCAACACGAAGTTATTGCCTTTGAAATACTGATCCAGATAGCGGGAAACGCGCGCCATCGATGATTCGTAGGAGACTCCGTTGCGGCGGCTCATCCAGATCCACAGCGTATCGTCGGTACGCACGTCGCGCGAAACGATCAGGAAATCCTCCCAGTTCACGAACGGGACGTAGCCGATTTCGTTCGACGACCGCGCGAAGCGTTCCCGAATCAGATCGAGCGTGGCGGGTGCGGCGTAGAACACCGCCTTGGCACCAGTGTTCCCGACCACGTTGGCCAGACGTTCCAGCGCACTGAGGAACCCCGCCTCCTTTTCGGCCTGCGGCGGCAGGACTACCAGATGACGCTTGACGGTCGACAACGGCTGCGCCGGCTTGTAGATGAATACGTTGGTCGTGTTGTCGGCAATGGTTCCCTCCGCCACGCGCCCCAAGAATCCCGACGAAATATCCTTGCGTTCGTGCAGTCCCAGGATGACGTCGGTAATGCCGCATTCGCGGATAACGCCCGAAATGGCATTGGCCGGACTCAGGTCGTAGCGCAGCAGTTCCTGCAAACGGGTATCCGTCGCCGCCGCCGTCTCGACGGCCAGTTGCAGCAACCGTTTCGAGCGCTTCGCCGATGTGCCGTCGGAACCCTTGTCATCGACGACGGTGAGCGCATGCAATCCGTTCTTGGCGCGCTTCGGCTTGAGCGACAGCCCCAGGTTGACCAGCTCCTCGACGTTGGCCTGGTTGCTGACCGGAATGAGTATCTCCACCTCGTTCCGGTCGGGTTCCTCGACGTCCGTCGACTCCTCCATAGCGATATTGTGCGCCCCCTTCTGCGCTGAAAACGACGCCATCGTACAGGTGACCAGAATCATCAGAATTGTACCGTTGAGCACGCTCTCGTTCAGCAGCCGGATCGGCTCGCCGTCGGGCGTCGTTCCCAGGATGACGTTGTAGCCCACCAGCACGGCCGCCAGCGTCGCTGCGGCCTGCGCATTGCTCAGCCCGAAGATCACGCGCCGCTGATCGACCGACATACGGAAAGTCTTCTGCGTGAGCCATGCGGCGATGAACTTGGCCGCCGTGGCCACGACGATCATCACGGCGCCGACCTTGATCGTCTCGAAACTGGTAAAGAAAGCACGGTAGTCGATCAGCATCCCGACGCTGAGCAGGAAGAACGGGATGAAGATCGCATTGCCGACGAACTCCACACGGTTCATCAGCGGCGAAGTGGCGGGAATCAGCCTGTTGAGCGCCAGCCCCGCGAGGAACGATCCGATGATCGCTTCCAGTCCGGCCAGCTGAGCGAGAAAAGCACCCAGAAAGACCATCGCCAGCACGAAGATATATTGCGAGATGTTGTCGTGCACCCTTTTGAAGAACCAGCGCCCGATCAGGGGGAATCCCAACAGAACGAAGAGCGTGAAGGCCATGATCGACAGCCCCAACCGCACCCAGAACATGTCGTCGGCGTTACCCGTCGAGAGCGCGACGACGATCGTCAGCACCAACAGCGCGAGCGTATCGGTAATCATCGTTCCGCCCACGGTGATGCAGACCGCATTGTTCTTGCTGATTCCCAGCTTGCTGATAATGGGGTAGGCGATCAGCGTGTGCGAAGCGAACATGCTGGCCAGCAGTACCGAAGTGAGCCACGAAAAGCCGAGCAGGTAGTATCCCGCGACGATACCGAGCGCCATCGGCACGCAGAAGGTATAGAGACCGAAAGTCAGGCTGCGCAGGCTGTTGCGTTTGAAATCGCCCATATCGATTTCCAATCCCGCCAGGAACATGATGTAGAGCAGCCCCGCCGTGCCCGAAAGGATGATGCTGCTGTCGCGCAGGACGAGGTTGAAGCCGTGGGGGCCGATCACGGCTCCGGCGATGATGAGCCCCAACAGCGGCGGGATGCGGATCTTGTTCAGCAACAACGGTGCTCCGAGAATGATGAGCAGGATGATGAGAAACTTCAGCACGGGATCGGCCAGCGGAAGCGTGAAATCCATTGCGGTGAGGAATATCATAGACGATTTCGATTTATTCAATCGTAAAATTACGAAATTTTCCCCGTTTTTCCTAACTCGCGGAACGATTTTCCGCGGTGTCCGTGCAGAACGGATCGTCTTTTTGTATGCAATTTGCACGGGGAAGGGAAACCGTATCACATCAAACGAATAAAAATTATGAAAGACGAACAGACGACCTGCACGCCCTGCGAGCAGAATTTCGAGGACAACATCAACGAACTGGTCGATCAGGTGGAGGATTACACCCGTAAGGACCGTATGAGGAAGGAACGCGAGGTCGAAGAGGCCTTCGCCGCGGACAAGGAGCCGAAGCGCTGACCCGCTCCGCCGCAGGGCGGCCGACAGCGGAATTTACCCTGTGTAATCGGGTAAATTCCGCTTTTTCTTCGTCTCTGCGGGAATGGGTATTTATACTTAGTGCTGCTTTACGATATTAATGTATATTTGCACGTTAATTCTTTGAACAACGAATGATTGATTTCAAGCGGGTTCCCTCGCCCTGTTTTCTGTTGGACGAACGTCTGCTGGCGCGGAATCTTTCGGTCGTCGACCGCGTGCGCCGCGAGTCGGGCGCCGAGGTGATCGTCGCGCTCAAAGCGTGCGCCATGTGGAGTATCTTCCCCCTGTTGGCGCGTCACAGTGACGGCGCGACGGCCAGTTCGGCCGCCGAGGCCCGGCTGGTACGCGAAGAGTTCGGGCAGCCGGCGCACACGTATGCTCCGGTCTACACCGACCGCAATATCGGCGAGATACTCGATTGCAGCAGCCATATCACCTTCAATTCGCTCGGACAATTCCGCCGTTTCGGTGCAATGGCGCTGCTGCGCGGCATCTCGTGCGGTCTGCGCGTCAACCCGCGCTATTCGCCCGTGGAGACCGATCTTTACAACCCCTGCGTGGCGGGTTCGCGGCTGGGAGTGACCGCCGAGGAGCTGGAAACGCAGGGCGGTCTGCCCGACGGGATCGAGGGGCTGCATTTCCATGTGCTGTGCGAATCGCGGTCGGAGCATCTCCGCAAGGCGCTCGAAGCCGTAGAGCGGCATTTCGGCCGTTATCTCGACCGCATCCAGTGGCTCAACATGGGCGGCGGCCACCTGATGACCCACGCCGACTACGATTGCGATGACCTGATCGCGCTGCTGCGCGATTTTCGGGCGCGCCATCCCCGCCTGCGGCTGATTCTCGAACCGGGCAGCGCCTTTACGTGGCGCACGGGCTATCTGGTCTCGACGGTCGAGGACATCGTCGAAAACGGCGGCGTGCACACGGCCATGCTCGACGTGTCGTTCGCCTGCCACATGCCCGACTGCCTCGAAATGCCCTACAAGCCGGCGATCGTCGGGGCCCGCGAACCGCAGGAAGGCGACCGGCGCTGGCGCATGGGCGGCAACAGCTGTCTGGCGGGGGATTACTGCGGCGACTGGGCGTTCGACCACGAATTGCAGGTCGGCGAGCGGATCGTATTCGAGGATATGATCCACTACACGATGGTCAAGACCACGATGTTCAACGGCGTGGCGCACCCCGCGATCTCCGTCGCCGACGCCGACGGAGCCGTCCGCATCGTCCGGGAATTCGGTTACGCCGATTTCAAAGGGCGCATGTCCTGAAAACCAAAGATACCCAAAGATACTACATGGAGAATTTTACACCCACTCATTACACGCTCGAATGCGTCGCTACGGGGCGGCAGTTCGAAGACGAAGGCTGGATGCTCGACGATCCCTGCTGCAAAATCCCTTCGATGATCCGCACTCGTTACGCCGTCCGGCAGATCGACGTGCGCCCCGACAGCTACGGCTTCTACAAATTCTGCGACTGGCTGCCGGTCCGCCGCATGTTGCAGGGTTCGAGCGCACCCGTAACCTACAAAAGCAAAGGTCTGGCCGACTACCTCGGCCTGAAAAACCTCTATATCACCTTCAACGGCTATTATCCCGAGATCGGCGCGAAGATGACGACCTGCTCCTTCAAGGAGACCGAAGCATACAGCGTCTGCGCCCGCATCCGCGAGGGCGACAACCGGATTCTGGTGGTCGCCTCGGCCGGCAATACGGCGCGCGCCTTCGCCAAAGTCTGCTCGGACAACAACATTCCGCTGCTGTTGTCGGTGCCCGAAGAGAACATCTCGGCGCTCTGGTTCGACCGGCCGCTCAACCCCTGCGTCAAACTGATCTGTCCCGAACGGGGCGGCGACTATTTCGACGCGATTTTCCTGAGCAACCTGGCCCTCAAATCGCGGAAGTTCTACGCCGAAGGCGGCGCGAAGAATGTCGCCCGCCGCGACGGCATGGGCACTACGGTGCTGTCGGCCGCCACGACCATCGGCGAGATTCCGGACTACTATTTCCAGGCTGTCGGCAGCGGCACGGGCGCCATCGCAGCATGGGAGGCCAACATGCGCCTGAACGAGGACGGCCGCTTCGGCAACAAGACGATGAAACTCGTCGTCTCACAGAACGCCCCCTTCGTCCCGATGTTCGACGCATGGCGGGTCGATTCGCGCGAGATGTTGCCCTACGAAGCCGCCAAGGCCCGTCGGGACGCCGAAATCATCGACGCCAAAGTACTCTCGAACCGCAAACCTCCCTATTCGCTGGCAGGCGGTTTGTACGACGCGCTCAAAGCCACCGGCGGCGACATCATGGTAGCGACGAACGCACAGGCACGCAAGGCTCGCGCCCTGTTCGAGGAGACCGAGGGAATCGATATCTACTCTGCGGCGGGAATCGCCACGGCGTCGCTCGTCAAGTCCGTGGCCGACGGGCGGATCGACCCCGAGAAGATCGTCATGCTCAACATTACGGGCGGCGGCGAACACCGCTGCCAGCAGGATAAGGAACTCTGGTATCTCGAACCGAGCCTCGTCTTCCCGCTCACGCCCGATCCGGAGGAGGTCGTAGCGAAGACCGAAGCCCTGTTCGACTAAAACTCAATTAGACTATGGCGGAACAATCGAACCCGACAACATCCCGTCGCCGTCACCACCGGCGGCACCGCAGGAACAGCCGCAAACGGAAGCTCCGCAACGGCGTCCTGATCGCCACGATCGCCGTGGGTATGCTGACCGTCCTGGGGCTGAAACTCATCGGACGGGGAAAAGGACATCAGGCGGAGATCGTCCAGCGCAGCTATCCCGTGCGGGTAATCAGCGTGGTGGACGGCGATACGTTCCTCGGTCTGGACGACGGAGGCGATACGCTGACCTACAACGTGTACAGCATCGAGGCTCCCGAAATCGAACAGCCGCAGGGGTACGAGGCACGCAAATACCTCTACAACATGATCCTGCAACGCCGCGTCGAGGTGACGCCCAAGGGCGGACGCACCCCGCAGGGTGTGCGGGTGATCGCCACCACGCGCGACAACGACGACGTGGCCGATCTGATGCTGCGTTCGGGATTTGCGTGGTATCGCAACGATACGGTCAATGAACTGCGCTACATCCGCTCCGAGCGATTCGCACAGGAGGAGGGCGTCGGCATCTGGGCTTCGCCCGACCACGTCGCGCCGTGGGAGTGGCGCAAACGACACGTCGAAAAGTAACCGACAAAACATAGGCTCCTCCTTTGGGCAGGGCCTATGTTCGTTTTTATTCATTAACCATCTAAAAAACTTCATCAAGATGAAGAAACATTCAACCGCGAAGCCGATCCCGTGCTTCAAGCGTTGGAGCCGTACGAACTATGCCGTGTTCGCCAGCCTCCACCGCCAAGTGACGATCGGGGTGCTTGCGGTCGGGATGTCCATTCTCTTGCTGACGACTGAAACGGCTGCGGCTCAACAGGCCGACACCTCGGGCGTATCCCGCGTGATGCGAATCGAGCCGGTCGGCGTGACGGGGACACGACTGAGTCCCTCCCGCAGCATTCAGTCGCAAACGCCCGTTTTCGATCGGGGTACAGAGGCTGCCGCGCCGTTCCAGACGCTGGAAGACGCCCTTCGCCTCAGCCCTTCGATCGACATTCGCGAGCGTAGCGGCAAGGGCGTGCAGGCAGACATCTCGATCCGCGGAGGATCGCCCGATCAAACCATGATGCTGCTCAACGGCATCAATTTCACCGATGCCCGCACCGGACACCAGACCCATTCGCTGCCGATCGACATGGATTGCGTGTCGGGTATCGAACTCATCGAGGGAATTCCGGGAGTGGGTGCCTATGCCGGTGCAGTCAACTTCCGGACCGTTCCTTTGTATCGCAACTATCTTCGGCTCAAAGCCGAAGGCGGGCAACACGGGTATGGCTATACCAATCTGTCCGGAGCTCTTACACGCGACCGTCTCGTGCTCTTCGCCGCCGGATCGCTGCGTCGCAGCGACGGATATATCCACAATACCGACTTCCGCAACGTGAACGGGTACCTCCGTATGACATACGATTCGCCGAAAGCCGGATTCTTCGACTTTCAGACTGGCGGACAGGGCCGGCGCTTCGGGTCCAACGGATTCTATGCCGCCTACAATCCGGATCAGTTCGAACAGACCGCCACGGCGCTCGGTTCGTTGCGATGGATCAAGGAGTGGGGGCTTTTCCGAATCTGCGCCGATGCAAGTTACCGCAAGAATTTCGACCGTTATGAATGGACACGCGGTACACCGACCAATTACCACAACACCGACAACGTCGGAGCGGAGCTTTGGGGCGACTTGCAGTGGCGGGGAGGCTCCACTTCGCTGGGTGGCGACTACATCTATCACCACATTTTCAGCTCCAATCTGGGCGAACCGATGGCCGCTCCGCGCGGCCGCTACAAGTGCGAAGCCGAACGCCACGTGGGCAATCTGTGGCTGCGCCATTCCATGAGATGGCGCCGTTTCGCTATCGCCGCTTCGGCCGGTGCGAGCTTTACGCCCTACGGGACGTCGGTCTCTTGGGCCGTATCGGGACGCTACGGCAATGGCGGCTGGCAAGCGGAAGCCGGAGCCGCACAGTCGATGCGGTTACCGACGTTCACCGACCTCTACTATACATCGGAAGCGCAGGTCAACAATCCGAATCTCAAACCCGAACGAGCTGTCACCTACCATATCGGAGGAGGTTACGCCATCGAAAAATGGCATGCCTCCGTACAGTTCTTCTACCGCGACGGTCGCAATGTAATCGACTGGGTGTGGCGCGACGAACTGACGATCGGCGACCGGACCCTATATGACAAATGGCACTCGGAGCAAGAGTCGCATCTGGGTACATTCGGCATCGAGGCATCGGGCGGATATCGTTCCGACGGAGGAGTAGTGCGTCGCGCGACAGTCTCTTACGGGTATCTGACCACATCGCGTCTGAGCGACGTGAGGACGTCGAGCATTCTCGACTACATGCGCCACAAATTGTCGTTCGCTGCGGAGATTCGTTTCCTGCGTCGCTTCTCTCTGGCCGTGACCGGAACCCTCTTCGATCGTTACGGCTTTTACAACCGTTACCTGCGCGACGCCGACGGGAAATTGCTGACCGACGACAAAGGGCGAATGCAGACCGAAGAGGTCGATTTCAGTCCTTATTTTCTGCTCGACGGACACCTGCGATGGGAGAAAGGGATCGTCGCTCTACACGTCGATCTGGCCAACATCACCGACACCGATTACTGCGATTTCGGCGGGCTTCGTCGTCCGAATTTCTGGATTACGGGCGGCATTACCCTTACAATTCGCTGACCGGCGACTGAAACAAGACAGGAGGCTGCCTCGAAAGGCAGCCTCCGTTTTCTTGCACGACTGTCAGATACCGGCGATCTTCTTGATCTCGTTCAGCTTGTTGAGCGCTTCGAGCGGCGTAAGGGAATCGATGTCCAGTCCCTTGATCTGATCGCGGATCTGCACCAGCACCGGATCGTCGAGCTGGAACATCGACAACTGCATCGACGCCCCCTTGTCGGCCTCTTCGACCGCATCCTTGACCGACGCCTGCTTGCGCCCTCGGAGTTTGGGGCTTTTGCTCGGCACGATCTCGTCGGTGCCGTAGACCTTCACCAGGTTTTTGAGAATCTCGTCGGCGCGCGACACGACCGACGCCGGCATGCCGGCCATTTTGGCGACATGAATACCGAACGAATGTTCCGTGCCGCCGCGTTCGAGCTTGCGCAGGAAGACGATCGTGTTGTTCATCTCCTTGACCGTGACGTGGTAGTTCTTCACGCGCGGGTACATCTTTTCCATCTCGTTCAGCTCGTGATAGTGGGTCGCGAAGAGCGTCCGCGCATGGGCCGTGGGGTGGTTGTGCAGGTATTCGACCATCGCCCAGGCGATCGAAATGCCGTCGTAGGTACTCGTGCCCCGGCCGATCTCGTCCAGCAGCACGATGCTGCGGTCGGAGATGTTGTTCAGGATGCTGGCCGATTCGAGCATCTCGACCATGAAGGTCGACTCGCCCTGCGAAATATTGTCCGACGCGCCGACACGGGTGAAAATCTTGTCCACCACGCCGATGTGCGCCCGGCGTGCCGGAACGAACGAGCCCATTTGCGCCATAAGGATGATGAGCGCCGTCTGCCGCAGCAGAGCCGACTTACCCGACATGTTGGGACCGGTAATCATCACGATCTGCTGCTCCTCGTCGTCGAGCCGGATGTCGTTGGGGATATATTTCTCGCCCACGGGCATCAGCGTCTCGATGACCGGATGACGCCCCTGTTCGATGTCGATGCGCGCCCCGTCGTCCAGTTCGGGGCGCACGTAGTTGCGCTCGCGCGCGATGCGGGCGAACGACAGGAAACAGTCGACGCGCGCCACGGCGTGTGCATCGCGCAACAGTTGGGACAGCGACTGCGAAACGAAGGCGATCAGCGCATTGTAAATCTCCTGTTCGAGCGTCAGGATGCGGTCTTCGGCACCGAGAATCTTCTCTTCGTACTCCTTCAATTCCTCGGTGATGTAACGCTCGGCGTTGGAAAGCGTCTGCTTGCGGATCCACGTATCGGGTACCTTCTCCTTGTGGGCGTTGCGCACCTCGATGAAGTATCCGAAGATATTGTTGTAGCCGATTTTGAGCGACGGGATACCCGTCAGTTCGCTCTCGCGCTGCTGGATCTGCTGCAATACGTCCTTGCCGTGCAGAGCGATGCGGCGCAGGTCGTCGAGCTCGGGATTGACCCCGTCGGCGATTACGCCGCCCTTCTGAATCTGGTTGTTCGCCGGATCGGGATAGATCTCCCGTTCGAGTTTCAGGCGCATCTGCGCCAGCACGTCGATCTCGGCGGCGAGCCGGTGGAGATTCCCGTCGTCCGTCGATTCGAGGATCGCTTTGAGCAGTTCGATCGCAGCGAGCGAATTTTTCAGTTGCACCAGTTCGCGCGGCGTCACGCGCGCGGCGGCGATACGCGAAGCGATGCGTTCCAGGTCGCCGATCAGCGAGACCTGCTCGCCGACGGCTTCCGCCAGATCGCTGTCCTCCACGAAGCGCTGTACCACGTCCAGCCGCCGGTTGATGCGCCCGATGTCGCGGATCGGCATGGCTATCCAGCGTTTGAGCAGACGGCCGCCCATCGGCGTGAGCGTGCGATCCATCACGTTTGCGAAGCTGCTCCTGTCGCGCGAACCGTTGGTGGTGAAGAGTTCCAGGTTGCGGATAGTGAACTTGTCGATCCACACGTAGTCGTCCTGGTCGATCCGCGAGATCGATGCAATGTGGCCGATCTCCTTGTGTTCGGTGAATTCCAGATAGTAGAGGATGGCGCCGGCGGCCGAAATGCCTGCCGAGATGTGGTCGATGCCGAACCCTTTGAGCGACTGCGTGCCGAACTGCTTGCAGAGCTTTTCGCGGTTCACCTCCTCGGAGAAAACCCATTCGTCGAGGCGGTAGGTATAGAGTTTCGACCCGAAAGCGTCGGAAAAACGGTCTTCGTAGCCGCGCTGGTAGATGACCTCCTTGGGCGCGAGGTTGGAGATGAGTTTGTCGATGTAACTCTCCGAACCTTCGGCCACGTAGAACTCGCCCGTCGAGATGTCGAGGAACGCCACGCCCGTGGTCTGACGGCCGAAATAGACCGACGCCAGAAAGGCGTTCTCCTTGTTGGCCAGAATATTGTCGCCCAGCACCACGCCCGGCGTCACCAGCTCAATAACGCCGCGCTTGACCAGTCCCCTGACCTGCTTGGGATCCTCCAGCTGTTCGCAGATGGCGACACGTTCGCCCGCCCGCACCAGTTTGGGCAGGTAGGTGTCGATGGCGTGGTAGGGAAATCCGGCCAGCTCGACATAGGTGGCCGAGCCGTTGGCGCGCCGTGTGAGCGTGATGCCCAGAATGCCGCTGGCCTTGATCGCATCCTCGCCGAAAGTCTCGTAAAAGTCGCCGACCCGGAAAAGCAGGATAGCGTCGGGATGCACCGCCTTGATGGAGTAATATTGCTTCATCAGGGGGGTCTCGACATATTTTTTTTCTATTTTCTTCTCTGCGTTCACAATAAAAAATTGTATGTTATTTTCACACAAAGATAACGGAATTTAACGGTCCCGCCAAGCCTAAACGGGAAATTATTTTCGGGTTATCTGCTACGAAGGCGCACCGTATATTACAGAATTTCATTATCTTCGAATACTTTGCGGTAAAATCCTGCCTTCCACTCGACTGGGCGCGGATAGGCCCTCGACGACGACGGCATGCGCCAGAGCCGCATGCTGCGCCCGGCATATTCGAAGGCTACGCTTTCGCCCACCGCAGGTTCGCCGCAGC
>ERZ772880.2909-NODE-2909-length-12353-cov-17.282648_pt1 | contig 12353 bp, 9 predicted proteins | sample MGYA00580577_ERZ772880 | MGnify/ENA primary metagenome ERZ772880 (study PRJEB29015, sample SAMEA2737705) | human gut metagenome | biome: human gut; feature: human-associated habitat; material: faeces | place: China | collected 2012 ... | reverse complement strand
AAGTCATTCACAGCGTAAATGAAAGAAAAACGGTACAGACAAATATGATTTCCTTCGTGAGCCATGGAGCTGGGATTCTAACAATCATGGAAGCTTCAACTGAACATGATTGTTGTTCAGAAGCCCAGCGAAATGCCCGGCGAACAGAAACATCATATTTGTCTGTACCGTTTTTCTTTCATTTACGTTATGAACCTCTGGTTAACTTTGGGTTCTGCCGCTTGTAACCTGGATTGACGGATTTTCACAGCCTGAATGTTGCATGCCACACAGCCTTGGATCAATAAAAAATAAAACTGATTTGTTTTCAGGATTTTGGGAGCGGCCGGTCCTGAAAACAAACAGTTCTATTTTTTATATTTCTATGCACTTTGTTGGCATGCAATTAACATAACCTGCGAAAATCCGTGCCACCATCTACAAGCGGCAGTTCATAAGTTAAATTCCGGTTTAGTTCGCACTTACAACCCCGCTCTCGCAGTCCACTTCAACATATGCACTGGTCTTTAAGACATCCAATGCATTTTTAGCTGCGATAAGAACCGGAATATCAAGGCTTAACCCTGCGATTGCTGCATGACAGTTTGCACCCTCTGCTTCTACGATCAGTGCGGAAGCCTGACGCATCTGCGCCATCATTTCATTTGTGGTGTCTGCTGCGACGATGATATCACCGTCTTTGAAGCTTTTTAAATCTTCATTGCTGTGGCACACACAAAGATTTCCGGAAATTTTCTTTCCGTTTAACCCTTTTCCTGTCACAAGAATATGTCCTGCAACCTGTACTTTGATGAGGTTCGTTGTACCGGATACCCCAAGTGGAACACCACCGGTCAGGACGACTAATTCCCCTTTGGAAACAAATCCTGCCATCTCTGCCACATCAACTGCCTTCTCAAACAACTGGCTTGCATCCTGTTCCTCTGTGATAAGAATCGGTTCTACACCCCACTCAAGGTTTAACTGACGGCATACCTTTTCTGTCAGGCACTCACCAATGATCGTGCAGTTTGGACGGTATTTGGAGATCATTCTCGCAGTACGTCCGGACTTCGTTACCGTCACGATTGCCGCTGCACTTAAATCACCAGCCATCGTACAGGTTGCATGTGAGATTGCGTTTGTCACATCCGGGTTACACATGGTCCTGCGCTGTCTGAATCTCTGTAAATAGTTGATATCATGCTCTGTGCGGGTTGCAATACGGACCATTGTTTTTACTGCTTCAATTGGATACATTCCTGCAGCAGTCTCTCCGGATAACATGATTGCACTCGTTCCGTCATAAATAGCATTTGCAACGTCTGTGGACTCTGCTCTTGTTGGTCTTGGATGTTTCATCATGGAATCCAACATCTGAGTTGCTGTAATAACGATTTTTCCAGCCTCACATACTTTTTTGATGATCATTTTCTGCATAACCGGAACATCTTCTAACGGGATTTCAACACCCATGTCACCACGCGCCACCATGATACCATCGGACACACGGATGATGTCATCGATATTGCGGACACCCTGCATGTTCTCGATCTTGGAAATGATCTTAATATCCTCGCCGCCTTTTTCCGCAAGGATTTTGCGGATTTCCATAACATCCTCTGCGGTACGGACAAAGGAAGCTGCGATAAAATCATAATCATTTTCTACCGCAAAACAGATATCTCCGTAATCTTTTTCACTGATAAATGGCATCGTGAGGTCAACGTTCGGAACGTTCACGCCTTTTTTATTGGAAATCACACCATCATTTAACACTTTACAGACAATATCTCTTGCGTTGACCTTGGTATTCACTGGTTTTGCAACCGGTTTGATTTCTACAACTTCCAGACCTACCAGACCATCATCGATCAGAATATGATCGCCCGGCTTTACATCATCTGCAAGATTTTTGTAAGTGATGGATACGCGCTCATCTGTTCCAAGAATATCATCGGTTGTCAGTGTAAAAGTCTGACCTGTCTTTAACTCTGTTTTTCCTTTTTCAAATTCTACGAGACGGATTTCCGGTCCCTTTGTATCAAGTAAAGCTGCAACATATTTTCCCAATTCTTTGCGCAGTTTGCGAAGCATTTTTAATCTTCCCATCTGCTCATCATGCGGTCCATGCGAAAAATTGAAACGTGCAACGTTCATTCCCTCTTCGATCAATGCTCTCATCACCGCTTCATTGTCGGTGGATGGTCCTAACGTACAGATAATTTTTGTTCTTCTTGTCATAAATTCTTCCTTTCTTTTTATGGTTTCATTTTTCAAGTGTTCCTGCTGATTTTTATTCATTCGAAATGCGTATGCCTCTCCTGATTTCTGTTATAGTTTTAACAATCTCCTTAAACCAGCACGAAGCCGACGAACCAATCTCTGCAAAACTTAAAACTTATACACTTTTCACAATAATACAGTCTCTTCTCTCCGTTTTTATTCGTATTCTTGTGAAAAATGTATAATAAATTTTAAGTTTCTTCTTTGGTACGGCGACTCCATCTACGGAGAGATTATACGAAATAAACATAAAAAAAGCAAGCTTTCTTTTGTAAAAAAACCTGCTCTTTTTGTAAACATTATGTCAAAAACATTATTTTGTGATCATGGTACCCATACCGCCATGGATATTTGAACCGTCTTTGTTCAATTTTGTGATCAGAACAGATCTGATCGCAGAGTCACCGATAAAGTTGATCGCTGCCTCTATCTTAGGAAGCATATCGCCCTCACCAAACTGTCCCTGCTCCATGTATTTCTTTGCTTCTGCAACAGTCATGGTTGATAATGGTTTTTCATCCGGCTGTCCATAATTTAAGCATACATTATCAACACTTGTCAAAATAACAAGCATGTCTGCATCCAGCAGTTCTGCCAGTTTTCCTGCTGCAAGGTCTTTTTCAATAACAGCACTGGCACCCTTTAAGTTGTTGTCCTGCATTAATACCGGGATGCCGCCGCCTCCACAGGCAACTACGATCTGGTCAGCATCGGACAATGCTTTGATTGCATCGATCTCCACGATATCCATTGGCTTTGGCGCTGCAACGATTCGTCTGTACCCGCCTTCTGTTTTGACAACGTGATTTCCTTTTTTCTCCTCTGCCTCTGCTTCCTCTTCCGTCAGCACACGTCCAATGACTTTGCTTGGTTTGTAAAACGCCTCGTCATATGGATCAACCACAACCTGTGTAAGGATCGTAGAAACGGGTTTATAGATTCCCTTGTTCAATAATTCCGCACGGATCGCATTCTGTAAATCGTAACCGATATATCCCTGGCTCATTGCAGAACATACAGACATTGGTGTTGCAGTATATTCCGGATATAATTTACAAAATTCATTCATAGCAGTATGGATCATACCGATCTGTGGTCCGTTACTGTGTGTGATCACAACCTGATAATCTTCACGGATAAAATCTGCCACTGCCTTTGCTGTTCGTTTCGTTGCCTCTTTCTGTTCAGGAAGTGTTGTTCCCAATGCTTCATGTCCAAGAGCAATCACAATTTTCTTCTTTTTCATCTCTACCATCCTCCGATGCACCTTTATATTCGCAGAACACCCGGAAAGTATCTCCGGGTGCTTTTTGTCTTGTCTGACACTTATACTGCTATTTTACCATGAACGATTTTGCAGTGCAATGTCATTTTTACATTACAGGCCACAGGCATTCTGCAAACTGTTATTTATCTTCTTCCTCAGTTTCCTCCTGTGGCAGAACAAAGGAATCGATAACCTCCCACAGTTCATCTCTTCCCTGCTTCGTCTCGGAGGAGAATGGAATGATCACCGTACCCGGCTTTACTTTCAGACCTTCGCGGATTGCTTTTACATTCTTCTGGATCTGGCTTCGTTTGATCTTATCAAGCTTTGTGGCGATGATAATCGGTGTAAATCCCTGATAAACCATCCAGTCATACATCATTTTATCGTTTGCAGACGGATCATGGCGGATATCGATCAGCAAAAAGACTGCCTGCAGTTTTTTTGAGGTATGGAGATAATTCTCGATCATTTTTCCCCATTTTTCCTTCTCGCTGGCAGAGGTCTTTGCATATCCATAACCGGGCAGATCGACCAAATACATGGCATCATTGACATTGTAAAAATTGATGGTCTGCGTCTTTCCCGGCTGCGCCGACGTCCTTGCGAGCGACTTGCGGTTTAACAGCGCATTGATCATGGATGATTTTCCTACATTTGACTTTCCTGCAAATGCCACTTCATTAAATGGATTGTCCGGTATTTTACTTGTGATACCACAGACAGTCTCCAAATTTACACTTCTAATTACCATTGTCTTTTCCTCTTCTTAATTCACTTCTTTACAAACGCCACATCCAGCACGTCTTTCATCTGCTCCACAAACACGATTTTCAGACCTTTTTTGATCTCCGGTGAAATCTCATCTATATCCTTCTCATTCTTCTTTGGCACACAGATGGTCTTAATTCCTGCATTTTTGGCTGCCAGTGTTTTTTCCTTCAGTCCACCGATCGGAAGCACACGGCCGCGAAGTGTGATCTCACCTGTCATTGCGACATCAGCGCGGACCGGTGTCTTCGTGATCGCCGACAACATGGCTGTCGCCATCGTGATTCCGGCAGACGGTCCATCCTTCGGCACTGCACCCTCCGGGATGTGGATATGGATGTCATTCTCCTGGAAAAACTTTTTCGGAATATGATACTCTTCACTGACAGAACGGATATAGCTGATTCCCGCCTGTGCAGATTCCTTCATCACATCTCCCAGCTGTCCGGTCAGCTGGAACTCACCTTTTCCCGGCATGATGTTGACTTCAATCTCTAAAGTATCTCCACCAACGCTTGTCCATGCAAGTCCACGGACGATTCCTACTTCATCCGTATCATTTTTCTTATCAAAACTGTATTTCTCTTTGCCGAGGAACTTTTCAAGATTCTGTTCTGTAACTTTAATCTTCTCTTTTTCTCCCTCGTAAAGCGGTCTTGCTGCTTTTCTGCATATCTCACCAAGCTTACGTTCAAGATTACGCACACCAGCTTCCCTTGTGTAACCACTGATGATCTTTGCCATCGCTTTGTCTGTGATGGCGAGCTGCTCCGGTCTGATCCCATTGCGCTCCATCTGCTTTGCGAGCAGATGCTCTTTGGCAATGTGAAGCTTCTCATTCTCTGTATAACTGGTCACTTCGATCAGTTCCATACGGTCTAACAGCGGCCTTGGGATATCCTGCACAGAGTTTGCTGTTGCAATAAACAGCACTTCTGAAAGATCGATCGGTATCTCAACATAATGATCCCGGAACTTCTTATTCTGCTCCGCGTCAAGCACTTCCAGCAATGCAGACGCCGTATCCCTCTTGTAATCGCTGCTCATCTTATCGATCTCATCTAACAGCATGAGCGGATTTTTCACGCCGGCGCTGCGCAGTCCGTTCACGATACGTCCCGGCATTGCTCCGACGTAAGTTCTTCTGTGGCCGCGGATCTCTGCCTCATCCCGCACACCACCGAGACTGATCCGCACATATTTTTTATCTAACGCTTTTGCAACGGACCGGGCAATACTCGTTTTACCGGTTCCCGGTGGTCCGACCAGACAGATGATCGGGCTCTCGCCCTTGCTGGTGAGATTGCGGACAGCCAGAAATTCTAACATACGCTCTTTTACTTTTTCCAGACCGTAATGATCCGCATTTAAAATCTGCTCGGCATTCTTCAGATCCTTGTTATCTCTGGATGTCTTATTCCACGGAAGCTCCAAAAGTGTTTCAATATACCCTCTCGCCACAGCGCTCTCAGAGGAGCTGGAACTGATATTTTTAAAACGGTCGATCTCTTTTTTGATCTTCTCTTTTACTTCTTTGTCTGCCTTAATCTTACCCAGAGCATCCATAAAGTGATCTGCGTCTGATTCCGTATTATCTTCGCCAAGCTCCTCACGGATTACTTTCATCTGCTCTCTCAGCAGATATTCTTTCTGGTTTTTATCCACATGCGCCTTGACTTTCGCCTGAAAATCATTCTTGATGGCTATAATCTCGATCTCTTTTAATAAGAGTGCCATCAGAACCTCATAACGTTCGGTCATAGAAACCGCATCTAAGATTTTCTGTTTTTCCTCAAAATGTACCGGAAGGCTGTTGGCAAGCTGATTCATCAGTTTTTCCAGATCTGTGATCTCACTTAACTGGCGTTGCAGCTCTTTTCCCATTTTGGGATTGACGACCACATATTTACCAAATGTCTCCTGAATGCTCCGAAGCATTGCCTCCTTCGCTTCTTCTGGCAGTCCGTCATCCACTTCCTCGTCAAATCGAATGATCTCCGCAAGCAGATAGTCCGGATTTTCAAGAAAAGCGGACAATTCTGCCCGCTCTTTCCCTTCTACCAAAATGCGTACAATATTATTTTGTAACTTAATTACCTGCTTTACCTCAGCAATGATCCCGATCTTAAATAAGTCCTCGATATCAGGATTTTCCTGTTCCACATCTTTCTGTGCCACAAGAAAAATCTTCTGCTCATCCATCATCGCCTCTTCCACTGCCTTGATGGATTTTGCACGGCTTACGTCAAAATGGGCTACCATTCCCGGCAGGATCACCATTCCACGAAGGGCAACTGCAGGCATTTTCATAATCATTGTATCCATTTTCTATAATTCCTTTATCTGTAACAGCTTTTCCTGCTGTTATCTTTTGTTTAAGAAGCCTGTTCTAACTTCTCAACAAGTGCTTTTTCTTCTTTCTCTTCAATTGCAAGATTCTTTTCTACATCTTCTTTGGTGATCTCACATTTTGTAATGCTCTCATCGGATGGAATATGATACATCAAATCTAATGTAACAGCCTCCATGATTGCACGAAGACCACGCGCTCCGGTCTTTCTCTCAAGCGCTTTGTCCACGATTGCTTCGAGTGCATCCCTGTCAAATTCCAGACTGACACCGTCTAATTCAAACAGCTTTTTGTACTGTTTTACAAGTGCATTCTTCGGCTCGCATAAGATACGGATCATCGCATCCTTATCTAACATATCCAGTGTTACGGTTACCGGCACACGGCCGATAAATTCAGGGATGAGTCCGAATTTCACAAAATCCTGTGGAAGTACATGTTTTAATACTTCCCCTACATTGTACTCATCTTTGGCGTGTACTTCTGCATTAAATCCAATGGATTTCTGGTCGAGACGTGTCTCAATGATCTTCTCCAATCCATCAAAAGCACCACCACAGATAAATAAAATATTGGTAGTATCAATCGGGATCAGTTCCTGCTGCGGATGTTTTCTTCCACCCTGTGGCGGAACAGAAGCAACCGTTCCCTCTAAAATCTTAAGTAACGCCTGCTGTACACCCTCGCCGGAAACGTCTCTTGTGATGGAAACGTTCTCAGATTTTTTTGTAATCTTGTCAATCTCATCAATGTAAATGATACCGTGCTGTGCACGCTCAATATCATAATCAGCAGCCTGGATCAGTTTCAAAAGGATATTCTCGACATCTTCACCCACATAACCTGCCTCGGTAAGTGTGGTTGCATCTGCGATCGCAAACGGAACATTCAACACTCTCGCCAAAGTCTGTGCTAAAAGTGTTTTACCGGAACCGGTTGGTCCGAGCATAAGAATATTACTCTTCTGCAATTCTACATCTGAATCTGATCCTGCCATAATTCTCTTGTAATGATTATAAACTGCAACGGACAAGACTTTCTTCGCTTTATCCTGGCCAATGACGTACTCGTCTAAAAATGCCTTCATCTCCTCCGGCTTGATCAGATTGATCTGCTCCGCAGGTTCTTCCAGATTTCCGTCAAATTCATCATTCTCCAACTCTTCGTCTATAATCTCGGCGCAAACGTCTACACACTCATCACAGATATAGGCTCCGTTTGGTCCCGCGATCAGTTTACGGACCTGATCCTGAGTCTTACCACAAAATGAGCAGCGCAGTCTCTCGTCATTTCTTCCTGTCATTTCTTATTCTCCAATGTCTCTATTTATTAGCGGCTTGTGATCACATTATCGATCAGTCCGTATTCCATTGCTTCCTGAGCAGACATATAATGATCTCTCTCTGTGTCCGCTGCGATCACGTCATAAGGTTTTCCGGTGTTTGCAGCTAAAATCTCATTTAATTTCTTCTTTGTCTTTAAAATGTTTTCCGCTGCGATCTGGATCTCCGTTGCCTGACCTTTTGCTCCGCCGGATGGCTGATGGATCATAATCTCTGCATTCGGAAGCGCAAGTCTCTTGCCCTTTGCTCCACCTGCAAGTAAAAATGCTCCCATGCTGGCGGCCATACCGATACAGATAGTAGATACATCACATTTGATGTACTGCATCGTATCATAAATAGCAAGACCTGCTGTTACCATTCCACCTGGGGAATTGATATATAAATGAATATCTTTTCCAGGATCCTCGGACTCTAAGAAAAGTAACTGTGCAACCACAAGGCTTGCTGTTGTCTCATTCACTTCTTCTCCCAGGAAAATAATTCTATCTTTTAATAATCTGGAGTAAATATCGTAATTACGCTCTCCTCTGCTTGTCTGTTCAATGACGTAAGGTACTAAACTCATATCTCTTACCTGCCCTTTCCTTTTCATAAATATAGTCGGAATCACACTATGCCGTGACCCGCACTTCTTTCACTATTGCAATATATCTGTCATACACTGCACTGATAAATATTATCCCACAAATGCAGAGACGTTGGAATAGGAAAAAAACATGTTTTATGAAAAATTAATATCTTGTTCGAATTTTCAAAAAATATTGAACTTTTTTCTCATCAGATGCAATCTGTCATAAATCTCAAACAGACCGGCTCATAAGAGCCAGTCTGTCGTATTTGCTGTGCATTGTTCAGAAATTATTCTTCTGTAGCTTCCTCAGCTTCTTTTTCTTTCTTTGTCTTAGCTTTTGCTCTTTCTTTTACGTTCTCCATAATTAAGTCAACTGCTTTTGTCACAGATAAATCTCTCTTAATGGATTCTTTCTCAGCATCTCCTAAGTACTCTTTTAACTTGTCAGCTTCCATTCCGTACTGAGCTGCCATCTTCTCAACTTCTGCATTGATCTCATCTTCAGAAACTTCGATGTTCTCTTCTTTTGCGATCTGCTCTAATACAAGGCTGCTCTTGATACGAGTCTCAGCTTCTGGACGAACCTGCTCTTTTAATCCGTCGATCGTCATACCGGAGAACTGCATGTACTGCTCCATGGAAAGACCGCTCTGTGCGATTCTCTGTGCGAACTCATTGATCATGTTCTCGCACTGTGTCTCGATCATAGCTTCCGGGATCTCCATTGTGGATTTGTCGATGATCTTCTTGATTGCTTCATCTTCTTTTGTACGTTTTGCTTCGTTCTCTTTCTCAACTTCAAGATGTTTTCTTAAGTCTTCTTTGTACTCAGCTAATGTATCAAACTCAGATACTTCAGAAGCAAATTCATCATTTAATTCCGGAAGTTCTTTTGTTTTGATCTCGTTGATCTTAACTTTGAATACGGCTGGTTTTCCAGCTAAATCAGCTGCCTGATATTTCTCTGGGAAAGTAACGTTAACTTCTACTTCATCCCCTGCATTGTGTCCTACTAACTGATCTTCGAATGTATCGATGAAAGAGTGGGAACCGATCTCTAATGGATGATTCTCTCCTTTACCTCCTTCAAATGCAACACCGTCAACAAATCCTTCGAAATCGATGACTGCTGTATCACCGTTTGCTACTGGTCTGTCTGTTACAGTTACAGTTCTGGAGTTCTTCTGCTGCTCTTTCTCAAGTGCTGCTTCTACTTCTTCGTCTGTTACAGTTGTGTCAATCTTAGTTACCTGAACACCTTTGTATTTTCCAAGTGTTACTTCTGGTCTTACTGCTACTTCTGCTGTGAAGATGAAAGGTTTTCCGGATTCGATCTGAACAATGTCGATTGTTGGTCTGGAAACGATGTCCTCTTTGCTCTCTTCCATAGCTGCTGCATAATTATCCTGAATTAAGATGTTTGCTGCTTCTTCATAAAATACAGCTGCACCGTACATTTTCTCGATCATAGCTCTTGGAACTTTACCTTTACGGAAACCAGGGATGCTGATTTTGTTCTTCTCTTTCATGTAAGCAGCCTGTAAAGCTTTTTCTACTTCCTCTGCTGGTACTTCAACAGTAAGTTTTGCCATGTTTTTTTCTAATTTTTCAACCTGTACACTCATTATAATGATTTTCCTCCTTATATATATAAAATATCCATGTACATTTCACGCTTAATGCGCTAATCGAGCCACGTCCAAAGTCGCATAAACCCGCGGTTTTTCTGGCTCTGCCTAAAAATGGGCGTACTACGACTATCGCAGTCATTCTAGGATTATAGCACACACTTTTGCAAAATACCAGTGTTTTTTATGGTTTTACGAGGTTTTCTGCGATTTCTGCTCTTTTGCCATGCAATTTATCATATACGACATTACAAACCACTGTATAAAGAGAGGCAGTCACATTGATTCCAGACCGAAGCAGCAGTGCCATCGGCAGTCCGAATAATGAAGCTGCAATTGCAAGCGCTCCAAACGTGTTAAAAACCGTCTGCCATTTATATCCGGCAGAATAACCCACGCCGATCCCACCAATAATTCCGATCATACTTCTTCCTGACTCCGGCAGTATCAGATAAAGGACGAGAAACAGCGCACATCCGGCAATATTAAACACGCCCCTGTCCACCGCCCTCATTTTTCCATCCTCTGTAAATGGAAGGCAGACTGACATACATGCGATCCCTGCCCACATTGCTCTCGGAAGTCCAAGCAGCGAAACGATCAGCATTGCACTTGAGACGATCAGTGTCAGTTTCAGATACCATTGATTTCTCGCAGACCGGACATCAAATTCCCGGAATAAATCCTTAAATGTCCTGCGATAAGGTCTGTTTTTCTGATTTTTATAAAAAACCGCCATGCACACAAGCATTCCCGCCGTAAGTCCGATCACCCGCATCTCAAATGCTCTGCCACTCACATCATATCCATATAAGAGCAGATACCCGAGCACAAACGTAGAATGATTATGCATAATGACATTGTGGCACCCAAAAATCATAAGAAGCAGGATACAGACACAATTTATAAAAAATGCTCCCACCGGAGATGCCATATTTGCCAGTCGCGGGCCAGCCATCATAATCGTAAATATTCCCACAATGGACAACAATCCATGACTCGTCCGTATACCAAAATCAGCCTGTCTCAGCACAAGCAGTGCCAACAGGACCGTCACTCCTGCAACGCTGTTTTCCTGCCCCGTCAATTTTGTATACAATGTGACAACTGCCACACAAAAAGCCATAACAAGATATACTTTAAAATTATAGATAAGAATATGACGCCATTTTTCTTTTTTGTCTGTCGTATTTTTGATCAACTGTTTTGAACCGGCAGAACTAAGCTGTAACTCCTGATAAAATGTCATTTTGTAGTCTCCTTCTCTTCTCTTTTAAATCTGCAAAGCGAAGAGTACTATACTTCAAAACATAGAGTCTGGCAAGTATAAAACCTCATTTTAGAAAAATTTTGGAATGTTTACTTTTTTTTCATATAGAAATATTTTCCGAACAGACTTGATTTATGCTAAAATGTGATTATCCGGAAAGGTCTGTACAAATGAGGAGAAAACTATGACAGTCACAAAATCCAACGAAAGAACAAAATATGAGCTGGCAGATGCCATGAAACGCTGTATGAAAACTGCACCTGTAGAAAAAATCACTGTGAAGGAAATTGTAGAGGCATGCGGTGTCACAAGACAGACTTTTTACCGTAATTTTCAGGATAAATATGACCTCATCAACTGGTATTTTGACAAAATTCTCTTAGAATCCTTTGAACATATGGGGGAAGGAAAATCTGTCTATGAAGGTCTTGTAAATAAATTTACCTATATTCAGGAAGAAAAGCTGTTTTTCAAGGCTGCATTTAAAAACGATGACCAGAATTGTCTGCGCGATCATGATTTCCAATTGATCACCGCTTTCTATACGGATCAGATTGAAAGCCGTACCGGCAAAAAGATTTCTCCGCATCTGCAGTTTCAATTGGAAATGTACTGTCAGGGTTCTATCTTTATGACCGTTCAGTGGGTACTTGGCTACCGGAAATGCACACCGGAAGAACTTGCCAGATCACTGGCTGGCGCTATGCCGGCAGAACTGAGTAATGTATTCCGTGAGGTTGGACTGATATAAACCGGAGTTTAGGTTTTGAACTGCCGCTTGCAGGTGGTGGCACGGATTTCGCAGATTGTGTTAATTGCATGCCAACAAGGTGTATAGAAATATAAAAAATAGAACTGTTTGTTTTCAGGAGCGCTTCCGCTTGT
>ERZ772880.2907-NODE-2907-length-12359-cov-4.537630_pt1 | contig 12359 bp, 14 predicted proteins | sample MGYA00580577_ERZ772880 | MGnify/ENA primary metagenome ERZ772880 (study PRJEB29015, sample SAMEA2737705) | human gut metagenome | biome: human gut; feature: human-associated habitat; material: faeces | place: China | collected 2012 ... | reverse complement strand
TGTGTTTTTTATACGATACCTGCCAAGGAATAATGCAGAACCGAGCCCCATACAAAGTCCTTGCCGGTCTTGCCACAAGCATGAAGTCGGAATCTCCGGTTTCTATGTTCGTACTACTATATCCCTCACCGCTTGTGACAAAATCACCTTTATCATTATAGAGTTTCCACACCAGGTAGTGTTTGTGGTAAATAGTCGAGTTTCTGTTTACTGAAATCAATGCTATATCCCCATAAGATGAAATCATTTGGAGTCCCAAGATTTTATTACCTGATATAGGTTCTCCTTTTCCTATAACATATTCTTCATTCCATAAGTTTCCACTTAATATTTCATTTACAGAATGTTTCACAATCTTGCCGTCCAAAATTATTTTATCATCCGATAGCTCATTTTGCGAAATAATATATGCAATATTTGCACCTGTAAGTTGCATGATCGGCTCCAAATTTAAAGTCACATTATCTTCACATGACACATAAAAAGCAAAATCATTGTCTTTTTGGAAAACAATAACCTTGTATGAGTTGTTTGATAAATCCACTGTGAGCTTCTTTGAATCAAGCAATGATATTTTTTTGTAAAATCTGTTTTCCCCCTCTAATATTGATTTTGATGCGATGTCAAAACCTCCACATCTTCCGGATTCAACTATGCCGGAATATATGCTATGTTGGATTTCAACTATATTATTGCGTATATCGGAAAGGTCTGTTCTACGTACTTGTTGTATCCAGCTTCCGATATTCGTAAACGTTCCTCCCTGGAACTCCCACGTTTCTACTTTTCCGTCCGAATTTATGAACGATACCTTCAGCCCGATATTTCTAAGTTCCTGCGGAACTTGGGCAATGGCACCTTCCAGACTGTACTTGTTACTCCCGTCAATTCCCGAAGTAGGATGCTGGACGGAAACATTATACTCGGTGATGTAGTTCATATAGTCAGTGTTGCCACCACCAGTGCCGATGTATTTCTTCAATGTAGCGGTACTCATTGAGCCGTTGCTACTTCCTTGCTGAAAAGGTATCAGCTCGTTTCCTGTTAAGTTCTCCTTTTGAGGGAGTTGTCCTATTTGTAATCCTTCTGCCATATCTTTTTATTTTTTGTTATTTGTAAGTAATATCGGCTCTTCGTTAGCCAACAATAACGGAGTGCCATCCGATAATAATAAATACCTTCCATCAGGGGATGGGTTTGGTCCCGGTTTATTATCCTTGATATATGAATACCCTATAGTAAGTATCCCGATAGTAGGAATACCGATTGTCGGGATGCTGATGTTGGGGATAGTGATTGGGTTCATAGGCTATCCCTCTTTAATCATTTTGGCTTCCAATACTTCGGTAGCGCTCTTGATTGTGACGTTTATGCCATTCGCTATCCCTGCGATACGGAAAATCGTATTGGACGCACCGTTATATTGGGATGCGTTGGGATAAAGCGGAACGGGTTCCAAATCATCAATTCCTGCGAAAGCGGTCACATATCCGCCCTTGTTCTTTATCTGTATGGTAACGGGATTGCCGTCACTGACAAACGTTGCGTAATACGCTGTTTTGCCTTCTTCTTGTTGAAATGATAAAACTTCTGCTGCCATGATGTTTACTTTTTAGAGTTATTCAAATAGTTCACAATTCCCTGCACATGCAAGTCCACTATTGCCCGCTTCCCCTCTTCCGATAATAAGAAGCCAACATCTTCCTTATTGTCTTGGAATAGGTTCTCTGTAAGGACTGCCGGGCACTTCGTGTGCTTCAAGATGTAGAACCCGCTTTCCTTATCAGGGTCGCCATCCGTCATATCCTTGCGTATCTTCATACCCGGCAAAAGTCGTTCGGCTGCCACATATAAGCTATCAGCTAATTTATCGGCTTTCGTCTGACCTGTCGAAGTCCACGCTTCCCAACCACGTGCCTGCATCCATTCAGAGCCGCTTCCCGCTGCATTACAGTGGATAGATACGAGGATTGTGTCACTTGCCTTGTATTCGTTCGCCCTACGGCAACGCTCCGATAAGGGAACGTCTATTTCCTCTTTGACGATACGTTCTGCGTCAACACCTTGTTTGCGCAATTCGGCTTCCAAACGTACGGCAATCTCACGGGCATACGCATACTCTTTCAATCTTCCGTCCGGTGAACACTTGCCCGGAGTGTTACTTCCGTGTCCGTTGTCAATCAATACTTTCATTCTGCGCGTCCTCCTTGAAATATTTGTCATAAACTAAACGAGCCACCCATCCGGCAACAACACCGACACCGAATGATACAACAGTAGTCAGGTTCACCCAAAACGGTGTGTAGTGCATGTACAGCATAACTCCCACGATGATAGCGATAACAATCGCTGCGATAATCAGTTTCTTTTTCATTTTGTTACTCCTTATCTTTAGTTATTATTTCACACTTCTTCTCTCTCTTTCTTTTATTGACACAACTCCTACACATGCTATATGGATGTCCGTGATTACACAGCGAATATTCCGAAACAGATTTATTTATTCCACATTTAGAACATACCTTCATCCCATTAATTACTTTATTAATCTTTCTTTTAGGGCGTATTGTTATAGTTCCTGTATTGTTGTATTCAACCAAAGCGTCATTATAGGATTTTTCCGCTTCTTTTTCCGAATTGAAGCAGCCGAGATAAACTCTATTGCTTTTCCCAATGCCAAAACTTGCAATATAGTACTTCCCATTTACCGAGTTACATCCCACTGGGTGCTTTCTTTTACGACAGATGGTTGTGTTCTCCCTGCTTGTTATTTGCCTGAGGTTTGATGCTCTATTATCTGTCTTGTTACCGTTTATATGGTCTACTACCAACCTTTCATCTAAGACTCCAATAAAGGTTTCATAAACGAGCCTATGTGTAAGGAAGCGATATAACTTACCATTAAAGTTAAAACAAGAAAGTTTATATCCATTTTTACTACTTTGCTGTTTAAGAGGCTTACCGGAAAATGAATATCTACGTCCATTTTTATTAGTAAAACTTCTGTCTGCAGAACGGATATTCCCTAAATTGCTGACTTGAAAAAATCCATTGAACCCTTTAATATCTTTCCATTCTTCCATACATCTTTATCTTTCATTCAAATTGTGATAAAATTCCAATCTTATATTCGCATAGACCGACTCTACATTCGTGTATGCCCTGCCGTTGTTCGCTCCGTTTTCATTGTAAATCTCCGCTTCAACGGCTTTAGCAACCTGTTCTATCCATTTCTTTTCCGTGTATTCCGAAAGCCTGTTCCCACGATACGAAAAGCAGTCAAGTTTTGAATTTCTGTCCTCGTGTATGTTTGTAAGCAATGTGCGTATCTTTCTTGCAGTAGCTTCCTTGTCTGATATATGGTTTTCTTCACGTACTTTCTTAATAATGCGGCACACCTTCTCAACGGAAAGGTCGAAGAATACATTGCTTAGCGTTTTTATACGCAGCTGAGTTTCGGGCATTAGACTTTCCGATAGCACGTTCAATCGCTCATTCTGCGCACGGGTTTCTTCCAATAGTTGCCTCATGGTGTCCTTATAGTCTTGGTTTATCTCTTTCTGTGATGTCATAAGCTGGTTTACCATATTCATAAACCAACGGAAGCACGCCACCATCAACAAGGCTGATAACACAAGGAAAAAGCCTGCGGTTATAGCCATCATTCCAAAATCACTAATACCCTTGCCTGTTTGAAGGGCTGCATTTACAACTTCTGTACTCATCTTATCGTTATTTGTCAATTATTCCTATCTTTGTGTCTCTTATCAAATAAGCTAACTACTGTCATTCCGTTTTGCTCGTGAGAGTAGGACGGGATTTTCATATCTTGCCGTAATAGCGGAACCACGCTCCCCATTTACGTTCTTTCAAGTAGTTCGGGTTGTCCTGGTTGAATTTGGCTTCCATTTCAAATGCGCTTGCACGGTAAGCATTTTTATTGACCTCTCCGTCCCCAATCTTGTTGTCTGTGAACAAGTGATACACGAAGCTTACAAACCATTCTGCCAAATAAAGAATGTAGTAGAATAGCGGGATAAGTAACAGCCACCACGCACTGACATGGAATGCCAGCAATACGGACGGGATAGCCGCTATCTCCATACACTCGAAGAACTGTTTCTGATGTGTCCGTTCATGGCGGATAGTCGTTTCGGACAGTTCTTTCAGCTTCGTAAGGATAAAGCCGAAGAACATAATTGTTGTGTAGTCGCCAAATAGGATAAGTTTGGCAAACCAGTTTTCATAAAATACTTTTACTCTCATAATCAAATAAGTTAAATTCAATTCTTATAATTACTTTCTTATATAATTATAGCTGTATAATTTACCATCAATTTTAAATTCAGTAAGCATCGTTGGAGCGCTCGTTTCGTTGGCAATATAACGAGGAGCACACATACCTAATAGAACAGCATAATTACCGTAATTTGTGACATAACCGTAAACATCAGGAACTACTTGTTTATTAAGAGGACAAACTTTAAAACCGCTATCTATTCCAGCTAATACAATTCTATATTCAAAACTTTCTATATATTTTGAAAAATATAGGGCTACTTGAAATTTTTGCGGGTCTCCAAAATAAGGCAACTCAATGTATTGCTGAAGAGTAATGGGGGTTAAATTATTCTCACCAACACAAGGATAAGGATAGCCAGCATAAAAAATGGCATTGCCGATATTAAGCAAATCAATATTTTTATTTCCAACGGCAAGATTACTAATAGATGTAGCTCCAATTTTAACCATATCTAACTATCTCCATTTTTTAATATCAGGGTTTATATTTCCGCTCTAAATTCTTATCTCTCATATCAAGCATCTGTTATAGCATACATTGTATATTCGTTTTTAGTACCGGTATTATCATATTCAGATTTAGTACGTTTAACAACTCTTTGTAGATTATCGGAAGTGAGTATATCTTCTATAGAGGCAGCGCAGTCTTCATCATTGGGCATTAGTTTAAATCCCATACGCTTGGAAACAGGACCGTTATTAATATAATAACTGATATTGCATTGCAAGTTATATTCTTCAGTTTCAGGGTTGTGAAAAGAGTAAATGCTACTAAGTTCAATACAATTATCTTTGCTATTATAACTGTGAAAATAATACTTGGTGTGGTTCGCTATAATATCCTGGATTATTTCTTTCAGATTATCAACCGAACCAAAGATGGTGTTTATAAGGTCTATTGCTTCCCTGTCTCTTTCGTTTTTATTGGTAACAAGATAAGTGCCCACAGAAACGTTAATAACCTTACCATAATTGATATTATCCGCATACTCCTTCGTTGCTATATTCGCCACTATTCCCGCAGGGGTTTCAGTAGTTGGACTAACACTTTGGTCGCCTGGTGCATATGTATCAGTATGAAGAATAACTTTTGCTTCATGAGAAGCATAAAAGTGGTATTTACCACCACCTCGTACAAAAACATAGCATGTATCAAAGTGGCTCAAATTACCTAAACCCCTCACAGGGTCTATATCTGTATGAAGGAAATCTGATAAGTATATAGTAGTCTTGCTATCACGATTAACACCCCAAGCATACGGAGCAAATTCCCAAATTTTGCGAGTAGAAAATCCTCTCTCATGTGTAGACCATGACGGTTTTGTACCGCTATCTAATGATACCAGCACTTCTACTCGTATGTTCATTCTTTCTCCAGCAGCAATCGTAACCGGATACCACGTATTCTCATCCAACCCAGAAGTGTCAATCTCTGTAAACTGCATCATGTAGCCAACACTACGAGCGCTTGAAATGCTGTCATCGACATATTTCTTATCAGAGACTTCCGCCCAATCCCCATTCTTACGACCGTATGCCTTTCCATCAGTTGGCGCTTCGTCTATGCCGCCTATCTTACCCTGGCTTACCCATTCACCGTTCACCCATGCGTAGTAATCATAAGGAGCTTCCGTACCTACAGCCATGAACCCGTCAACTGCCGAACCATCGGGAACGGCAGATTTCAAGGCTTCAAGGGTGGCGTATTCGCCGGCTACCTTAAATGATTTCCCTGGTTCTCCTTGTATACCTGGCTCGCCTTGTTCTCCTTTCAAAAATTCTAAAGGATAATTGACCACAGAAGCTTCACTGTTGCTTCCTGAAGGTTTAAATGCAGGCAATGACGTTACATCATCCGCTTTGTCCGCATTCGGTACTTCATTAACCCCTATGGAGTTAGCCATAAGACGGGCAACTATTTCTTGATAATCCTGTTCTGTCCAAGCCATAATTATTCCTGTTTATCGGTTACTTCTTCCGGTTGATTGTTGATAGCACGATTGAGCGCGTCAATGAAGAAAGGTTTGCAAAAAGCATTTGCATGCTCTTGTATCAAGGATACTTCTTCATCGGTATACTCTGTCTCTTCATTGGAGTTGTATATCTTCAAAGCGAGTGCATGTGATGCGATACCGTTACCGTTCCGGTATAATACATTCGCAAAATTCTCTCTACAATCTATATTTTCACAATGCTTACGGGTAATGTCCGTAGCAATCAGTAATTGTTTAAAATTTATCTTTTTCATAACTTTTGCGTTTATTAATTTGCTGGATACGATTTGGTCCTAATATTGTCTTTATAGAAGAAAAGGCCCGCTCTAGGTTCTAAATTGCAGAAATAATTATGTCCTCCCATATTTACCGATATTGACATGTTTCCACCCGATAAACTTACGTCAGAAATTTCTTCGTCTCCATGATATGTATGTAACCTAATTTTGGGATAGTAATTATTCGAACCTCCCCATTCTTCAACCATAAAATTAATACTTCCCACTTCCTTACCGTTTTGATTATACATCCGAATAGAATTAGTATTTGGGTCTATTTCTATTTTTGTGCCTGACGAAGCAGTTGACATTTTGCCAACAATGCTAACATTCCCATTTTCGTCTATCACCAAAGAGTTGTTAGGAGTTCTTACATTTTTAAACACCCCGCTGTTTGCATTTATCTCTCCTTCAAAATATCCACCAATAGCCTTTATTGTCCCGTCTGCCTGAATAGACACATTCCCGTTGGCGGATATATTTCCGGTAAAGTATATGTTTTTGGAAACCACGGAAATGTTATCAAGTGCCACATTGATTTCTGAACCTAATCCGTCTTTTTTGACATATAATTTAAGTTCATCGGTAACCCCATTGATGTCCAGCCCCAACTGCGTTACATCTTCCTCTATTTTTGTAACAGACAATTTGAGGTTTTCCGCTGTCTGCTCAATCTGTGAGAACTTCTGATTATTACTTTCAGAAAGCTCCTTTACTTCCAACCTGATACTTTCCGCTGTCTGCTTTATTTCGGAACTCAATTTAGTATACAAATCCTCGAATGCGTTTTCGGCAAGAGCCAGCGAATGTATGTATATATCCCCCGTAAACTTCAATTCAAAGTCGCCCGTTCCGTCCCATGTGCCGGAATACTCCTTCATTGCGTATTCCTCACCTGGTTCAAGACGTTCGGTGAAATGCAGGTTCTGACCGGAAAATCCTATTGTCAGCGTTCCGGCTGTAGCTACCTTATACCGGAAAGAGATAAAGAACTTCTTCGGTTCTTCCCCTTCCTCATAGGTAGGCTTATTGGCTAAATCAGCATTTGACTGTTTAATTCCGGAAGAAAGGATACGAAGCACGTTTCTATCCCCGTCTCTGATAACGGCAGCCATAGCATCCTTGCGGGAATAGAACTTGTCGTTAACCAATAAGAACTTTCCGTTCACAGTAAAGAAACGAACATCGTTCTTTGTCTCCCAACCGTTCGTATTGCTTGCAAATGATGCGTTATACAGATAATTATCCTTTGCCTGCACCTCGTCAAGCACTTTGGAGATTTCAGAGTAAATCAAGTCTTCCAATATCTTGAACTGGGTAAGGATATTCACACCCGTTTTCAGGATAAAGTCACCAGTAACTTTATTCCCATTAGGACTGAAAGCTGTCACTTCTTTACCAGTCAAAGAATAAGAATCAATCCCTGCATACTGACGGAAGCTCGGAGTATCATTCCCGTATGCTGCCAATACGATGGCGTTCTGTCTGGTCTTATCCGTCCGGTTGCCTAACTGTACAATGTCATCGCCTGCTTGTGGTGCGGCAGACCCCGTGTCACAGTCGCTCTTCGAAAGGTCTATGTAATTGTCACCTACGCTTGTCACCAACCGCCAATAGTAGGTATTAGAGACATTCTCATGTACGCCTGGCTTGATGTTGAATGTCTGGCTGCGGGCTTGGTCTCCTATTACAAATTCCTGAACAATGGTCTTTTCCCCGTCTGTGTTCTCGAAGTAACAGCGGTAAAAGGTATCGTATTCCTCTACCTTAGAACATGACATGGATGCGGGAGAAAGTATTATCTGACCGCCAACCTGGCGTAATCGCTGTATCAGCAACTCAATAAACGTGGCACTTTTGCGTGCCAACATATGGTCTACTTCCAAATAGCTGTCTCCCGTCTTGCTGTCTACTTTAATAACAAAGCCTTCACCGAGAGCACCGGAAGAAAAGTTCATGGACTGGATGTAGTCTGAAAACAATCCACCTAAGAACTTTATTAAAAATCCAGCTTCGTCCGGTCTGTCTTTTCTTATAAAGAACTTGGATAAAGCCTCTATATCAAGAGCCTTAAAGTAGACAATTCGGTCGGCGGAAGTCCTGATGAACAGTGCTGGGTCGGCATCTGCGACGCATATATATATTTCCCCGAGATTCAGACCTTGTAAATGCTCTTCATCACTCGGAGATAAAGCAGGGGGAGCTGCCTGATTGTTTTCATTAAGAGCATCACCAAACCATAATATTTTACTAAGCCTTTTTTTCATACCTCAACCTTATCAACATTAGTAAATGCAGCTTTTTCTGCGCTGAATTGCAACATCTCTCCATCTTTGGCGTGGTCTATCAGGAATGCAGGGAAAGAGGCGGAAGAACCAGCTTCAGGAGAGCCGCCAATACCTGCAATATCGTTATTCTGCAATTCAAGAGCCATATTTATATGGAACAGCTGGCTATCTTCAATAACTTGCGTCATTTCCGGAACAGAACTTTCCGAACGGACATATCTTGTCCCGTCAATTTCCACCATAGAAAGGCATAAAATACGGTTTATGTGTTTTGCAAACCAATAAGGGACGCCGCTTGAATTTCCTATCGTAAGATTATACACATCATAAGGTACTGCGTATAATTCTTCTATCTCTTGCATTTGGTTGCGATATTGCTCATTATCTATTCGAGGGGAATATCCTCCAGGTTTAAATCCTGCTTCCACACGAAAATTAAATACTTGCTGAATATCATCTACCCAAAATATGTTATCAAAAGCGGAGTTATTGCTTTTATGGGAATAACGGATAAGTACAGTTTCCTCTAACAAGTCGTCAGAGGAGCATACAATAAAAGGTTCTGATGTATATTCGTTGATTGTAACCGTATATACGGCATCCTCCAAGTCTCGAAGAATGGCGTAATACATCACTACATTGTCATTATGATTATATGTGGAAAGTGATATTGGTGTAGAATTTCCTGCGGCAAGATTGTTCAGGCTCGCTGAAACTTCCTCAGAAGCATTAGTGAATACCTGTATATGGATTTTATCAGAAGCGTGGAACTTCTGAATATAGTCCATATCAAGCCCAAACTTATCTTTTACAGGTGAGAAAAAAAGAGGGCAAACATCACCAACTTTTACCATGTCCTTTCGTCCTTTTATAGTGACGTGCAACTTCACACATCATGCGCAAATATACATACTATTTAGACCAATTCCAAATAATACCTTATAAAATAACGAGTGCCTGATAGACTTATATGGAATCTCCTCATCTATTAATCCACACTCTTGACTATCAAATAATATTTTACCGCTTCCGGTCGTCCATAATTATAGCTTGCACTTTTTACGTAGCCTTTATAAATATGTCCGTTCTTTTCCACCCGAATGTAACCCGTCAAGTCTGACGGTATTTCCAAATCTCCGGTCTTGACGGAAAGTTCTCCTACTGTGAACAGTTTGTTTCCCAATACAATACTCGACCTTTCGCTAACTCCATTGATTGTCACATCACTGTTACCGTCAGATGATGTAAACTCCAACGTGTTGGCAAAAGCACCTATATACCTTGCGTTTGCTTCAATCATAAACCTTTGGGAATACATGGCATTGAACATGGTAGAAGGAGATATGACACCGGATATTGTATATCCATCCCTTACAAGCTTGTATTTTTCTCCGTCAAGTGATGCTCCAACAAAGAATATATCATTATCACTGTCGCTGTCAGTCGTATCTTCACCTCTTTTTTCCGCAAGAAATTCCATACCATAAGCATCGGCTCTATATGGGCTAACTAATTCCAATACGTTATCTGTCAATGTAATGCCGGTGGTGTATTCATTGATAAAGCGGAATTCATCGCGACCGTTTACACTGTCGTAATCCTGTTTGTCATACCCGACTTTTACCCCCGAATAAACCAGTCCGGCATTCACATTGTATTCCAAATCGGAAGTGCTGTCCTGCAAGTCCTTTATTTCTGTATCTTGGAATAAAGTATCACGATGAACAAATGTCACCTTCTCGTCACCGATTACAGGGACAAACCCAAATTCCGCGCTCATCCAATTGGCGAATTTGGTATAAGATGTATATATTTTGGCATTGGGAAGTCCTCGTATGCTTTCTGCCGGAACTATCATCGCCATGTCTAAACGCTCATCTACTCCGGTGGCGATTTCACCCGTTACATTGTTCTTATCAGTTATAGACCTCAGTAAACGGTTAAGCAATACTTTAGGACTGATACAATCTATTTTTACAGATTTTCCACGCTCGGAAAAACTTATATTTAACGGTGTGTCAAGACTGTTGAATTTAAAATTAACGGGAAAATTTTGATATATAGGGTCAGATTTTGCAAGTGCTATATTGAAATTAATCATCTCACCTGGAGATATTGTCAAATTCTCATCAATATCGACAGTGTATGTATTAAATGTTTGAATTGTAGCGGATTGATAATATATTTTAAGCTCTTTACTATTTTCATTATAAGAGGAAAGCCGTATATATATCGGGAAGGATACGCCTGGTCTCTGATACGTAATGAATACACTGAATTTTACTTTTATCCGTATGGTCAAATCCCTGTCAGATATATTTTTGAACAGATATTCTCCGAATAGACTTTCCGTACTTTCAAATCGGTTTTCAGCTGTATCAAAAACCTCTACAATGTCCTTTGTCGCAATTTCCGGTTGTCCTAACATATAAAAAGGAATAGTATAATAAGCATTAGGATAAGCAGTCATTACATGGGAAACATTAGGCTCTTCCGCGTCACTTGGTATAGACCATTTTATATCACTGTTCATCAACAATCTGTCATAATCCAAAGGCTGGGACTCCTTTATTTCTTTTACCGGGTATTCATACTGCGTGCCTTTCTTTGCCTTAATCAAGCTTGCGATACTGTTGTCGACGGCATTTATTTCGCACGTCGTATCATTGTAGGAAAATGTGGAGTAGTCCAAAGCGCATCTGAACTTTTCATTTAACAGCCATGAGTTATTCCGGGTATAAAACACGAGTGTTGCGGATGAGTTCAGGTAATTCGACAAATATTCTTTCAGCAATAGCGAATAAGCACCGTTGGCAAACTCAAATTTTGTGGAAAAACTACGAACAACTCCGTCATAATCCCCTCTCTTGAAAGACATCTCTACATCGTCCCAATTAACAAGCTCATTTGTGGCGTCATATGTCATTCCGCCTATCAACAGTTCACATCTGTAATACATATCTATTTCTTTTTTGAAGTTGAACGTATCATAGCATCTATGTCATCACACATACGTTTGACCATATAGGCATATTCTTTAGCGGAGAACGTGTTTTCATCAATGTGCATTTTTACATGAGACATTAAAGAAACGCGTTCTTTGGTAAAATATTCCCTATCCATTTTTATTTTCCCTATATCAGGAGATGTTTCCTGCAATTTTGCAAGGCGGTAGTTGTCAGAAGCGGAAACGCTGCTTATCCGGTTCTTTATCTTATCATGTTCGTCCTCTCTGAATTTATAACCCAAAGCAGACATGACTTCTACAGCATCACTCCAGTTTCCAGAAGAAATGAGTTCCTGACATATGGCAAGGCAATTTAATCGGATTTGAATTTTCAGCACTTCATTTTTCCGGTTTATTTGAGCGGAAACAGACTTTCCCCCTATTATTGATAAGTATTCATTGCATAGCTTCTCGGCCGCCAAAGCCTTTTCCCTGATCCGCTTTTTGTTTGTCAGCAGCAGAAACGTTTACATTATCCAGATCCAACTCC
>ERZ772880.2900-NODE-2900-length-12383-cov-44.028066_pt1 | contig 12383 bp, 9 predicted proteins | sample MGYA00580577_ERZ772880 | MGnify/ENA primary metagenome ERZ772880 (study PRJEB29015, sample SAMEA2737705) | human gut metagenome | biome: human gut; feature: human-associated habitat; material: faeces | place: China | collected 2012 ... | reverse complement strand
ACAAGTTGGATTAGAAACCACACCTCATTCCGTTGTTTGTCTACATAATTACGATTTTTTTGGCGTTGTCGTAGGCGCTCCCGGCCACAAACGCCAAAGCGATGCTCATAATCAGGGCAATGGGAGCGAGCATCCGGGTTGTAAGCGACATAAGTATCCTTTCGGGGAATTCAAAAAAAAGCGTTCAGGGCACGAAAATTTTTTTGTGGTCTATCCCCCTATCGACAAGTGATTTTTAGAAACGTATTTTCTGTCAAGATAACGTCTGTCCATTGTTTTTGTCCAGATTTTCCTGCGCCCAATCCGGGTGTCGGCTCCGTTTCGGTTGAAAATGGAAAAAACGTTATGCAGCTCTGGAGGCCTTCCGCCTCAGGCAGAGGAAATATCATAAAAATGGGCCTCATCCTGATGATGAAGCCCATTATGTTGCTAATCGGTAAAAAAATAAAAAAGCCGTTTCGGTATAGCAGAAAAGGAGGCTGAGGGAATCCGGCGGCACATGGTATTTACGACTGAATCCGGAATATGCTTCTTATATCACACTCAGATCCGGAATTCCACACACCGGGGGAACCTAAAAAATCTTCACGCTTGAGCGTGCTGTGCCGCCTTTCGGGGTGCCGCCCTTTCTTTTTCATGTTCCGGAAGAGGCCCGCCGGTCTTCAGGACGAGATGGCACAGGCGTTCCTCTTCCTCAAGACAGGATTCCACTTCTTTGGAGAGCGCCTCCCTGAGGCTGGAAAAGGGGAGGGCCTTGTGCTCGACGCGATAGATGGTGCGGTCGAACTGGGCGTTGCTCACGCCGACGATGAACAGTTCACCGGCGCGGACTTCCCGCTGCACGATGCGCGGGGAGAGGCAGGAGAGCATACCCGGATTGTGGAGAACCTGCTTGATGGAGTCGTTGTGCTCGAATTCCAGAAGGATCTGCGGGCGCAGGCCGCGCGGGGTAAGCTGGCGCAGAAACGTTTCCCGCGTTCCCGATCCCGGTTCGCGCAGCAGCCAATGGCGGTCGAGCAGGGCTTCGATGGGATATGGCCCGGCCTCGGCCAATGCCTTGTCCGCAGTGACGATCACAAGGGATTCCTTGGCGAGTGGGGTGATTTCCACGGCGAGGTTGTGGACGTCCCCTTCCACGAACCCGACGTCAAGCAGGCCGTGTTCCACATGGCGCACGATATCCGCCGTATTCCCCGACTCACATTCGATTTCGACCTGATGGTGCCGCATCTTGAAATTGTACAGCACTTGCGGCAGCACGAAGTCGGACAGCGTAGTGGATGCGCCGATGCGGATCTTGCCCGCCAGTTCGTCACTCGCCACCAGCGCGAGCACATTCTTGAGCTGGTTATACAGCGGGGCCAGCCGTTCTTCGAGCAGCCGCCCCTTGTCATTGAGCCGGATGCCCCGGCCCATGCGATCGAACAGCGAAACCCCCAGTTCAGCTTCGAAATCCCGGAGCGCGCTGGAGACCGCCGCTTGCGATATGAATAGCTTGGCCGCGGCGTCCCGCATGTTCGGCGTCCTCGCCAAGGCCAAAAAAATTTCCAGATACCGAAGCGTCATGAACCCCTCCTGTCTGCTGTCGGTTGTCTGCGGCAAACCGCAACGCCATTCTTCCGTGGTAACGGATCCGTTATGAGACGGCAACCGGATTGCACCGCAACATATGGAAGATGTTTCTTTTTTCCCATGCCTTTTTCGGCAGGGTTACGCTGTTGAGGAGTGTTTGGACGTCTCCTTGAAAGAAGCCCCGTATATGCCCTCCCGTGCTTCATTCAGGAACATGTTCATGCAACATCATTAAATCACATTTGTTTTTCGTCAAGCGGCGAGAATGTGCCGTCGGAAGTTGCCCGGACAACATTTGTTGCACGTTCTTTTGTGAACGCCGCCGGCGTCCTCCTTCCGTTTGATTCGGCCCCGTCCCGGTACGGAAAGTCAGGCTCCGTGCTGCAAAGAAAAAAGACAGGAGGGGCATTCCTGTCTTTTATGGGAAACTCTGTATGGAGGGTAACGCGTTCGGGAAGAGGGGCCGCAAAGGTTCTGAAAAGGGGAGGGGGAAACGTTTCAATGAACGCTTCCCCCAAAATCTGATACTTTGCCCGTCCGCGCTAGAAGTTGAGGGAGAGGATGAACCGGGTCACGAAATAGCCGCCGCCGATGAGCCACAGGGCGAGCACGCCCGCGAGGAGGAAAGGCTTGGGGCCGACCATGCGGACCTTTTCGAGGCTGGTTTCCATGCCGAGGGCGCACATGGCCATGGTGAGCATGAAGATATCCAGCGAATTGATGACGCTGACGGCCTGCTTGGGGATGATGCCGAGCGAGTTGATGCCGATGCACGCGATGAACAGGACGGCGAACCACGGGAAGCTGCTGAAATTATAGGTGCCGTAGGAAGGCACGCGGCTTTCCTCTTCCGTCTTTTCGGGGAAGCGGTTCAGCCAGAAGCCGAGGCAGATGAGCAGGGGAGCGATCATGATCACGCGGAGCATCTTGACGATGACGGCGGTGTTGCCCGCATCAATGGAAATGGCCTGTCCGGCGGCTACGGCGTGCGCGACCTCATGCAGGGTTCCGCCCACGAACATGCCATAAGCCTTTTCGCTCATGTCGAGGAAGCCGTGGCTGTACAGGAAGGGATAGACGAACATGGCGATGGTGCCGAAAACCACGACCGTGCCCACGGCGATGCTGCTTTCGTAGGATTCGCCCTTAACCACGGGTTCGGTGGCGAGTACGGCGGCGGCCCCGCAAACGGAGCTCCCGGCGGCGGTGAGCAAGGCAAGGCGGCGGGGCAGGCCGAAGACCTTGATCCCGAGCCAGGTTCCGCCGATAAACGTGCTTGTCAGCATGATGGAACTGATCGCCAGCCCGTTGAAACCGACGAGCAGGAGATCCTGAAAGGTGAGGCGGAAACCGTAGAGGACAATGGCGACGCGCAGCAATACTTTGGAAGAGAACAAGATGCCGGGCAACCAGTAGACCGGAAGATGCAGCCGGAGCGTATTGCCGTAAATCATGCCGAGCACGATGCCCACGATGAGCGGACTGATGCCCAAAAGAGAAATGTAATGCCACTGCGAAAGCTGATAGGCGGCGCTGGCGAACAAGATGACAAACAGGACGCCGTTCATGAGCTGCAGATGGTATCCGTTTCCAATGGCTTTTTCCGACTGCATGGTATCCTCGTAATACTGACGGATAATCTTTGTAAGGGAAACGACCTGTTTAGTGTCTTCCATAATGCTTTTGGTACGCCAGAACTTCAGCACAAGATTAACTAGCGTCTTTATTTTCTCGTTATCAGGCTGTACACCGCCCGTATAAAAAGGATTTATACCCAGTGGAGAAGTACCGTCATAATCAATGTGCAGCGACTTATCTTTATATAGTTGGGAAAGCTGGTAGAAACTTTTACCGAACTCAACCACAATCAGCTTGTAATTCTGCTCAATACACTGCTGAATGATATTAAGAGAAACCACCGATTTACCACCACCGGTACTTGCCGCCACAATCATGTTGCGTGCAGGAATACGTTTTTTAGAGGCATCCCAAATATCTTTTCTGACCGGAGCCTGAAACAGGCGGTCATTAAAAAGAATACCCTCTTTATCACTTCTGAAAGTAGTATAGTTTATCGCCATACAAAGTGAGGAGTGCAAATCAGAGAGGAACATGAAGTCATCATCCAGACAGTTTTCACGTCCAAGAACCGAACCGATAAAAATATTATAAAGACCTTCATAAGAAGGGATATAATATTTAAACCCGGCATTGGTAAAGATCATCTTCACCTGCTCGATACAGCGGTCAAGAACCGCGTCTTCATCTTCAAGCAGCATGATATTGAAATGTGTCTTACAAAGTACATTCTCTTCGTTGATAATCTCCTGTTCATAGTTAGCCAGATCTTCATAACGGCTTTTGATAGCCTTGTCAAACTCACGGTATCTGCCGAAGAGTCTCACCCTCTCGGATAGTTCGTCACGGTAACTGCTACCGGCAAACCGCCATATCTGGTTTATGACATGTGAACAAGGAAGATGAACGCCCAGCCTTTCGAGCATAGACATATAAAGACTGCTGTTAGCCTCTTGTAGCGTACTGTCTGTAACGTATGTTTTCATACGGTCAGGCAAGTAGCGTTCATCACAAACGGAAAAGAAAACACCTTTTTTATGTCCGATACGTATCATATCGGCACACTGTATGTCTCTCAGACCTTCATCATCATGGAATCCGTTAACGAAACGGAAAACATGCTGTTTTATCTCTGCCACACTCAGGGGCCTTATCTGTGTGCCTCTGATGTTGCGTATGATGGAAACGGCACTTTCAACCGCTTCAAGAAACTCAGAAAGCCTGTCCTTGTCGGCTTTCGTCAGTTTCTCACGGTAATCCAACGGATTAGCCTGATAAGCCTTCTCCAGACTGGAGAGTGACGAGAGTGTAAAGGAAAGGATGCAGAAATGGTGAAGGTATTCTCTGCCCTCAAAGTATCTGCGTTCAGCTTTCTGGATATAGGTATCACCCTCTATCACATAATCGGATTTGAATTCCCGGCGTAAGAATATATCCTGTTTATGGATAAAGCCATTACGCACATACTGAAACGCCCTGAAGAACTCATTGTGTCTCTGCTCCAGGTCGGCAGTATCAAGTGAATATGCTTCAGGCAGCTCCATCAGATAAACAACGGAAATGTCGCCGGATTTGGTAAGAATAGCCGAGCCTACTGTATCAAGTATACAATAAGCCTGTGCTGCTGCAATTTTCATAAGCCTCTGGTTTTACAGGCTGTGCAGCAAGTCCTTGTTTGAAATAACGAAAATATTTTTTCTGAATTTATTGAATTTGCGTTCAATGGAAAGATTGATAAACAGCACACGTAAGAAGACAGAAACAAGTGCGCCCACCATCAAAGCAACTATAAACATCACGAAAGAACCTTCTCCGCTCATGGCATTTGTCAAAAACCCCACAATAAACAGAACCAGGACAGCCAAAATAATACAATAAACAAGAAAGAATCTGGTATTCATCCCATGTACTTTCAAAGGGGTTTCCAGCCCCTTACGCACCTGAAATTCCATTTACAGGGACATTTTAAGTTTACTGTTCACCAGAGCTATGACGGCAGCAATGATAGCCAGGCCGATAATGATATAGCCGACTACCCAAAGAAGATTAACGATACCCTCCTTGCGTGTGCCTTGTCCGTCACGGTCGATAATCTTGTCGTAGTTCATCACGACACCGATACCTACACCGACAATCAGAAGCATGGCAATCACAGGAACGGCATACTCACTAAGGAAAGTATTAACTTCGGTTCTCAGACCTCCGCTTATCTGGAGGATTACAGTTAGAATTGTGTTCATAAGCTCTTGTATTTGATTAGTATTAGGTTTTCTTACTCGCACATAAAAGACTCCGCCAGAAATGAAAAAATCAAAACCGAAAGTGTACTTATATAACAATCTTGTACAAAAATCGTGCCTGCAATAACAAATTAAAAGATATTTTACCAAATACACTAACATTCAGCATTTTACATAAATACAAGAAAAAGAACAGGAATGTGGAATTTCCACACTCCTGTTCTACATTATTGGGGAATTAAATGTGAGATTCCACATACGAAAAATGAGGTGTTGAGTTTTGTCACTCATGTATCCCTAAGAATTTTTTTATTTGCATTCCTTTATGAGGAATGCAAACCTCACTAAAGGCAATAAACTATTAATAATAAAAAACATGAAAACAATATTTTATTTATTGCCTAAATTAGCGATTAATATTACATGTGCATACACCATGTACAAGTCACAAGATTATTTAAACATGTCAAGACATATATGTAAATCAATACTGATAATCATCAAAATATATATCATATATAAGGGATATAAGTCAAAAAACACTTTGTAAATCCTTGATAATTTTCTTGTAGTTATCATCAATATCTGAAGGAACAACCGCACGAACTATGGGAAGAGGTTCTTCCGGCTGGCTGTACATCTTGAAACGAAGATGAAAGCTCGGAATGTTTGAATGTGCCGCACTGCCCACGAACTCGCCCGGCTTCAGTGAGGTAAAGAAATTGCTGTCGTAAATATCCTCCTTTTGTGTCGATACAGTGCGGCTGCGGTTCGCTCCTCCCCTACCACTGCCGGAAGTACGAGAAATTTTCTGTTTCTCATGCTTGCCAAAAACCAACGGATAAGACTTCAGGGCTTCAACATCTTTGGTACGTCCAAAGAAGACATTACCGAAGTTGGATTCAAGACTGCTCCGGTCATACTTGCCGTACAGCTTCTCAATCTTAGCAGAAGATTGAGTAAGCACAAGAAACGCACACAGGTATTCACGAAGGACTGACGGCATCTTTTCAAAGTCAGCAATCCTGAACGTGGTCGCTTCATCAAGCACATAGACAAAAGGAATCTTATTAGCCATCGTAAAGCGTCTGGAACTGATGGAAAGCATGAGCGAGATAATGGGAGAGATAAGACTCTCAATCTGAAACGAGTTGGCAACGGCAACCAGTTTCGGATCTTCAGGGTCAAGCAGGTTATACTGAAAGTCATTGCCTGTAAGGACATAACTTATCTCTTTATTGTTAGCCAAGATACCCAGATTTCGTGTCAGTGAGCTTAGATAGGAAGCCTGTGTCTTAGGGCTGTCTGCTGCATCAAGAAAACCTTTGGCCAGTGCCCTGCTCTCATGACTGCCATTAAGAAACTCCGTTATCCTCTGTGTACCGGCAGAACACACATAGTTAACGATATGCGGTATTGTACACAACTTCGGGAAATCACGATAAAAGCGTATGGAAACGCCCCACATGATACCCAGCGCACCCCCGAACCACTCATCTTTCTTACTGTCCTTCTCCATATAAGCCGTCAGCAAGTCACTTATAAGCTGTAAGAAAAGGCTCTCATTGCCGACTACTGCCGGAGCTATGGGATTGGTGCGATGGGTACGCTCCATATCCACAAACGAAATATAATAGAACTTATAAGGATATTGGTTTTTCTTGACCAGATTATAGGCAGTGCGCGTCAGGTCAAAATCTTTGTAATCATAGATAAAGCCGGCAAAACGGTTTTTGACAAACTGCTCCAGCAGCGGTTTGCCGATGGATTTTGTCTTTCCGGACTCTGCGCCGCCATATACGAGAAATCCATTGAAAGGATTACCGAAGGTGATACGTCTGCCACCGTCAGCAAACAGTTCAAAACGGTATTGCGCATCTTTCTTCTGTTTCTTGTCAGAAGAAGGAAGCAGGACAACCAGGGCGATAACCAGGCAAAGTACGACTATTGCCGCAATCAGATACATCATCATAAGCTATAACTCTTTAAACGGATTCAGATAACTGCCAATCTGCTTTAACAGAATCATTTTAAGATTGGCCGGATTCTTTATAACACTCACTACCTTTTTGGCATTACCGGCAATCATGCGTTCAGTACGGAAATTATCACCAAGAATTTCGTTTATCACCTTGTGACCAACCGAACCGCCCAACATACCAGCCGCCTTTTCCGCACTCGTGGACTGCTGCCTGTCATGCCTGCTTGTCTGTCGATTATTATCTCTGGCATATCCGGTAAACGCCAACAGGTCACGCCGATCAATGGAAAACGTACAGCCATCTTTCGTATAACTGTAGTTGCCGGATTCATCCGTCTCAACCGTATAGCCTCTATCTCTCATAGCCCTGTTTATCTGTTTCAGGGTGGTATATTCAGGATTCTCCAGCAATGCCCTCATATCAGGATTAGGAACAGCATAGGCATGTCTGAAACGGTCAATCAAGGCAATATCATTATCAAAGGCAAATTTACGGATAGAAGATACAGGCAGATAAGTTTTTGTCTGTTCATCAAACAGCACATCATAGGAAACCTCTTTGAGAACCTTCGCAAAGCGTGGCTTCTGTGCCTCTTCAGGAGTGGAAGAAGCTGATGCCCTATCAGGCTTCAGGTTATTATCATCATTCAAAATAGCTATAACCTTTGCATCACCGACTTCTTCTATCGGAACCTTTTTATAAGTCTTGAATGAAATATTCTTAGCCTTCAGTCCGTTTTCGTGATAGAAAACACCGTCAAGCCTGTATTTATACAGATTGAAACGGCTTATAATATCCGTCATCCGCTCAGGCTCCAGTTTAGGATTGGCAAACTTCATCAGGTCTTTATGCCTTATGCTGACTTTTTGCCTGTCATTGGAGAAAGTATGGACACCCTTACGGACACGATGCTCATACCCCTGTTCTTTCATGGCAACCACAATCTGATTGGCAGAAGTAAACCGATAATCAGAAAGCAAATTACGCAAGTCATTATTTTTCAACTTTTTAAGAATACTTTCCGCTTCCGGCTCTGTCTTAACAAGATTGATTTTGTTGTCATAGGCAAACTGTCTTACGGTAGCCAAGGAAACGGTAACCTTATTCTGTTCGTCATAAATCACCTGGTATGAAACCTGTTTTACCGTCCTGTTCTGTTGCTGACCTTCATTGACATAAGTACCGAAACCTATATTCTTGACTTGCAAGCCATTTTCGTGATAATGTAAAGGATCAGCTTCGTAACGTGTAAGGTCGAATCTGTCCGCTATATCTCTAATCCGTGCATCAGACAAAGGACACTCAAATGTTTTCAGTTCTTTATGAGAAACCTGAAAAGACTCGCCTTGTCTTGAAAACGTGTGTACGCCACGCCGTACCTGATGTGTGAAACCCAGTTCTTTCATGGCGGCCACAATCTGGTTGGCTGCCGTGAACTGTTGCTGCTGGAGCAAAAACCTTAATTCTGGATTAGAAATGGTATCAGGAACAGCCGGACGCACAAAACAGTCACTTTGAACGACCTGATACTGAAACTCCCTGTCAAAACATTGCTGAACACTCACCTTCCAGTTCTCATGAGAAAAGCCACGCTTAACCGTACCTCTGCCCTCCAGTTCCCACGAATTACCGGCAGACTTGGCAGCCGGAGACAGCTTAACCTTGCCATTCTTGCTTTTACGCGAAACGATAACGTGTACATGCAGGTTAAGACCAGGCTTGACATCACCAATCTTAGCCAACCCCTTTTTTACTTCTTCATCCGAGTAACTGAAAGTCCGTTTTGTTTCTATCCGTGCATAATACATCAGGTCGCCCCCATCTTTGACCGCTTCACGCTGAAAGTTACGGGCATATTCATCCATTGCAGACCGTGTAAACTTCTCCAGTTTGCGATAGACAGCCTGACGCTCTTCAGGAGTCAGTTCTTCAAGGCTGTTTACCTCACGTCCGATCAGGTGAACCTGTTCAGCCTGTGACGGATTGAGCGAAAGCATATAGAATTTGGCTTCGTCAGATCCGAGTTTGCTTCTGTTGCCGTCTATATCGGTTATAACCTTTTCGGGACTGACATCATTATCGGTATGAGAGAAGAAGGCAAGACCTGTATCACCTTCTTTCTGCAAATAGTGTACAAGATCGTGGCAGCTACCCGTATTGCCGCTCTGTACATCTTTGGCCGGGTGTACTTTGGCAAACATAGAAAGTCATCGTTTAAGTTCGTCTTTAAATCTCTTAATCCACAAGTCAAATGAATTACGGTCAATCTCATAAACCGTATCATTGAAAGTTGGTATCTTCTTCATGGAGTCGATACGTTCAACCACTTCAAGCAGTTTGTGTACATTGACCTCCGGATGATTATCGGAGTGACCGGAAGCATTGTCAAGCTCTGTTCTGAGCTTGTCTATTTCATCACGATAGTTTGCGATAAGCCTATCCTGCTCCTTAGCCTTTTCAAGCAATTCCTGCACCTGTGAGAGATGCATAAATTCATCCGGATTGATGGAAGAAGATGTATTTTCATTCACTGGCATTTGTCCAGGAACCAGTCTGAGAAGCATCTGTTCAATGTTTTTAAGTCTGGTATTCGTTGCTTTCTCCACCCCTCTTACAACCTCTATCACACGGCTTGCCTGTTCTTTTACCGTAACAGCCGGAGACGCTATTTTTGACTGCGGCATGATACCTGTCGCATCAAAATAATCAAGCATTTCAGCGATAAAAGCATCATGCGATTTAGAACCCTTAGACTTATCAAGCCTAAATTTCGTACTCTCCTTTACACGGACTGATGTATCTTTATTAACTTGGCTCATAATACAGGTATATAGGTTATTGTATGCAATATTTTCGCCTACAATGTATTAATTTTCAATTAATTATGCAAGCAATATATACAAATTGTATGCAATTTGCATAACATAAAAATATTAAAATACTGAATATCAGTATTTTAATTAAATAAACATTGGGGGTTGCCCAATGACTGCTTGCTCACTTCGGTAAACCTCGTTTTCTCTATCCTCGCTATGCTCGTCATTCCTCGACCGCTCCGTAAACTCCGCTCCAATACCCATGCTAAAATGCACACCCGAAATGTACACCGCCGGAAAGAAAACACCAGCCTTTTTATCCTGAACACTAACGTGTATCAGGAAGAGAAATTTAATACAGAAAAATGGATTTAAACATATTTTAACACGCAGAAAAATAGCCTTCCCAAAACAATGAAAAACCACCCAAAAGCACGAAAACCGCAACTGTATATTTATTCATCCTGTCAAATTTAAATTTATAAAAATGCACATTCCGCATGGTGGTAAAATAAAAAAATCCGTATGCTTGGTGTTTTTTTAGTTGTTTTTTATTTGTTTATTATTTGTCGGGCTTGTAACTAATTGTACATCAAAATGTTACAAGCCAATTTCCTACCCTTTTGAGGGTTGATTTCCTACCCTTTTGAGGGTTGATTTCCTACCTTTTTGAGGGTTGATTTCCTACCCTTTTGAGGGTTCAATTTTTTTAATTTCCTACTAAATAATAAATTTATAGGAAATACAAATTTTAACTTTTAAATCCATGAAAAAGAGCCTCTTTATTGAAGAAAAGACATATGTCAGCAAGTCCTTAAAAGGACTTGCTGACTGAAGAACCCTCAAAAAGGTAGGAATTGAAGAATAAGAAAATCAGTCCAATTGCCTTTAAATCACTCCAATACGCATAAAAAATACAGACCTAAATCAGGTAAAACATCGTTTACATCATAAAATTATGTTTTACAGGTGTCTGATAATCAGTGTCATCTAAGAAAAAGCATGTTGATTTCCTACCTTTTTGAGGGTTATATAAGAGATGGATAATCATCCCTATATAAACACTCATAAGACTGTAGCACAAACCTTTACACGGAAGAATAGCAGAAAAAAGCGTACAATGATTTCCTACCCTTTTGAGGTATAAAACATCAGGAAGCAGGAGGGCTACGGATCTGTATTCTCAAAAGCAGGAGAAAAATAATTTCCTATATATTTCTTGAAATGTAGGAAATAATCGTATATTTGCGAAAATCATATCAAAACTAATGCTTTATGAGTGAACAGAACTCTCTTCAGAAGATAGAGAAATACAACGAAAACAAGGTTGTACGTGTATCTCAGGAACTCTACCAGCTTGAAAAGATACGCTGGAGAATGTCAACCCTGGGCTACCGCCTGCTGTTTGCCATCAGCCAGAGTGTGAGCAGCATCGAAGAAGAGATTCTGCCTGACGTAGGCTTTGAAAAGCAAAGCCTGTTTAAATACCTTGGTCTTGACAACAACAACGACAAGTACAACCGCCTCGCCGAAACGCTGGTAGAGGTTGGTCAGAACATGCTCCAGTTTGCCACAAGAAAGAAAAACGGTGCCCAGGTATGGCAAGGCTATACATGGATAACCGCCTACAACCTTGCAGTCGATGAGAAGTATGTCCAGATCTGCATCAACCCCAAGGTGCGCAAGTTTCTGATGCAGTTAAACAAATATGCCTGTATACAGCCCAAATACTACCTGAAGCTGTCGAGTGACTATCAGAACTGGTTCTACCCTTACTTCAAGAACTATGTCAAGCTGCACCAATGGAAGGTATCAATTGAAGACCTGAAGAACGCGCTGGAACTGACAGACAGCCCCACATACGACCCGCAGAAGAACAAGAACGCGAATGAGCGGTTTTTGTCGGATGTGATAGGGATTCGCATCAACGAGAAGGTGAAAGCCGAACAGAGAGCCGCAAAAGCGGAAAAAAGAGCGGCAAAACTCATAGAGTGGGATTATGTCATCGACAAGAAGACACAAAAGCCCGTGGGAACATTGGCAGCCATCACCCAGCATACAGATATCAACGTGACAGCCAGTGCCGTCAAGACAGGCAGGAGCTATACGCACCTGGTATTTTTCATGTCAGAAAAGACAACAACCGTAAGCAATGCCCGGAAAGAAAAGGATGCGTCACAGAATCAGGCTGAAGC
>ERZ772880.2894-NODE-2894-length-12396-cov-3.707965_pt1 | contig 12396 bp, 9 predicted proteins | sample MGYA00580577_ERZ772880 | MGnify/ENA primary metagenome ERZ772880 (study PRJEB29015, sample SAMEA2737705) | human gut metagenome | biome: human gut; feature: human-associated habitat; material: faeces | place: China | collected 2012 ... | reverse complement strand
AAGTTGATATTGTTGACATTATCGTGCAGTGGTGCGGGTACGACAATGCTCTTTCATCACACACATCAGGATGAGCGGATGTTATTTACTTTTGATAATTTCTTGCGCCGAACAGGGCTGTGCCAATTCGGACAAGTGTCGATCCATAGCGGATGGCGGCTGCAAAATCCCCCGACATTCCCATCGACAAAATCTCCATATCTATATTATCCATTTTTTTGGAGGAAATGTCAAGATAAAGTTGTTGCATTTTGTAAAGAAATTTTTCATCACCCTCTACCGGCGGGATAGTCATCAGTCCACGCACGTGTACGTGAGACAACTGTCCTGCTTCGTGCAACAACTCTTCCAACTGCTCCGGTGCGATGCCGCTTTTTGAAGCCTCACCGCCCACATTGACCTCGATCAGGATGTCCTGCACCTTGTTTACCCGTGCAGCATGGCGGTCAATTTCCGTGGCAAGCTTGATGCTGTCCACAGAGTGGATCAAGTCCATATCCTCGATGATGTACTTCACTTTATTGGTCTGCAAGTGTCCGATAAAGTGTACCTTTGCATCCTTGGAATAGAAATCCTTTTTGGACAGGTATTCCTGCACCCGGTTTTCTCCCAGGGTATGAATGCCGCAGCTTATGGCGTGGTTGACTGCCTCCGGTGCAACGGTTTTCGTCACCGCCATCAGTGTAATGTCATCAGAAGGCTTGCGGTATTTCGCTTTTGCCTCCTCCATTGCATCGACGATCCGCTTGTAGTTTTCGTCGATATAAGCAAAGTTAGTTTCCATTTGCATCAATCCCTTCTACAATTATGGAATCATAAAGCATTAAATAACCATCGCCTGCGTTGAGCTTTGAGAGAACGTAATCATTTCCCTCATAGACTACATCCAGACGCCGGAATTCGATTTTTTCGCCGTCCTGTACATAGACACCACGGCAATTGACGGTTTGCTTTTTCTCTTCTCCCGTCTCTTCGTCTGTGACTGTTTCTTCCACATCCTTGAACCGGATCGCATTTCTCGGCACCTTGATGCCCTCATATTCGCCCAGAACCATTTCCACGTTTTCCGTGCGGTTCTGCACAAAATCGGAGGTCAAAGTGTCGCTGTACAGCACAACCATGAACTTGCCGTCTTCGCTGGTGCTGCGAAGTTCTTTGATGGTGGCATCTGCGGTTGCAGAAGAAGTCATAAGGCGAATCTTAACAGAATCTCCTACCTGATATTTCTGTTCTTTATTATCAATGATGCCCAGCATATACCAGCCATACTGTGCAATGGTCTTTCCGACAACATTGCTGTTCTGGCTTGTTTGGGTCGTATTGTCATTACTGTTTTTTGTGATCTCCTGTATCTGTTCCGGCGTGATGTTCGCCAGATTTTCGATACTGAGCTTGGATTCCAGCCCGTCCACGTGGCTGACAAAATAGGCAGAGCTATCAGATTTTACCGTGTCTACCGGTGTCTCCTGTTCGCTTTGCAGCGCCTGGATCTGCGCCGTCAGATCGCTGATCTCCTGGGCAAAGGAAACTTCACCCTTGCTGATTACGATTTGATATGTGCTGTAGGATTCCACAAACTGCTGCTGTGCGGAAGATAATTCCGTCAAGTCACCGCTGTTCCGGCTCTGCACGATCTTTTCGTAATACTGTGAGATCTGCCGGGAGAGGTCTGCCGGCTGCGCCTGTTCCAGCGTGCCGGGATTCGAGATGCGTTCCAGCACGTTCAGCTTATCTTGAAGGACCTTGATCTGCTGTTCCTTTTCGATTGCGCTTTCATCCGGATACACTTCTGCAATCACATCGTTTACGGCAATTTTACCGCCGTCCGGCACCTGGTAGCTGACAGCACCTGTTCCGCTGTAGGACAGAACATTTTCATCCCGGACATACACGCCCTCAAAATATTTGGACTCGTCTGCGGTGGCACGGATCGCCGTTTCCGTTTCATAGCTGGTATCCACAAAATGATAAAAGATCGTGCCGATGGTTGCAATCACAGATGCAGACAGCAGTACCAACAGAACATTATTCATTTTATTGCTGGAATTCATACCTGGATTACCTCTCAAAAAATGATTTCTCCGCTGCGATCAGATTTCGATTACTCTTCTCCCACTTCCAGAATCGAGATGGGGTGAATCGGAATGATCGTTGAAATGGCGTGCTTGTAGACCAGATTCTGCTTGCCGTCGCATTCCAGGATCACGACATAGCTGTCAAATCCCTTGACGACACCCTTGAACTGAAATCCGTTGGTCAGAAAAATGGTGACGCCGATTCGTTCTTTTCTTGCCTGGTTCAGGAACACGTCCTGAAGATTGATGTTCTTGTTCATTGCTATACTCCTTTTCTTCTGCAGCCAGAGCGGCTGCGTGAGCGCAGCAGACTTTTCCGGCATTTCCGATACAGTCTGCCCTTATTTTCTCTTTGTATATAATGGCTCAATCTATATTATAACACATTTCGCCGGACTTGGCTATAATTTTTTGACACTTTTCCATAATTTTTTGTTTCTTGTCGAATCTGTCTAAAATAATCCACTGTATTTGATTGTTTTTGCGGAACCATGTCAACTGTCGTTTGGCATATCGGCGTGTTTCTTGTTTAATTTTGTCGATGCACGCCTCCAGAGACATGACACCGTCAAAATATGGGATCAGTTCTTTGTATCCGATCGCATGATACGCCGTCCGCAGCGCCTCATTCTGATACACGGCATACGCTTCATCTACCAGTCCCTGTGCAACCATCTGATCGACACGCTCGTTGATTCTGTCGTAGAGGACGCTGCGCTCGTACGTCAGCCCGATCACCAGAGAGCGGTAAGGACTGGGGATCTGATGGCTCTCCGCTTTGCAGGCAGTAAATGTTTTTCCAGTTAGCGTGCAGACTTCCAGCGCCCTCACCACCCGAACCAGATTGTTCGGATGGATCTCTGCCGCAGCCTGCGGATCCAGTGCTTTCAGCTTGTCGTGCAGGGCATCGTTTCCATGCTCCGCAGCGTATTGCAGAAACTGCTGCCGCAGCGCCGGATCTTGTTTGGTAGGGGCAAGCTGGACATTGGAAAGCAGCGAAGAAACATAAAGCCCTGTACCGCCCACCACGATGGGCAGATGATTTCGGTCGTGTATCTCCTGAATCAGCGGTTTAGCCAGAGACAGATAGTCGGCAACGCTGAATGCGGCATCTATCGGAATACAGCCGATCAGATGATGCGGTACGCCGTCCTGTTCTTCCGGCGTTGGTTTCGCAGTGGCAATATCCAGCCCTTGATAGATCTGCATGGAATCTGCAGAGATCACCTCTCCGTGGTATTGTTTTGCCAGCATGACGCCAAGCGCTGTTTTTCCGGATGCCGTCGGACCAACAACCGCCAGCACCGGGAGCTTTTCCGATTCTGTCATGGCTTATACCCTCCGTCGGAATTGTTTTTCCAAGTCATATTTGCGGATGACGAACATCACCGGTCTGCCGTGCGGACAATGCCGGATGTTTTCGTCATCCCAGACCTGCTGCGCCAGTTTTTGCAGTTCCTGGATCGTAGAATGGTCGCCGGAACGGATGGCGGATTTGCAGGCAATGGTATGCAATGTATCGTTAAACGTATGCACCTGGGGATCACGCTTTCCCAGTACCAGATTGTGTGCGATTTCTGTTACCACTTCATCGATGTTCAGCGGCAGGACAAAGGACGGCACAGCAGTCGCCCGGAGCTGCGGCGGTGTGCTGCAGTCAAAGGCAAAGCCCATCTCCGCCAGCCGTGGCAGGTTTTCCTGCACTGCCGAAAACTCCTCCATAGATAGCAGTGTCTCACTGGGACGGAGCAGCATCTGGCTGGTCTGCTTGGATGCGCCAGAACGCAGCTGTTCAAACAGGACTCGCTCATGAGCGGCGTGCTTGTCGAAAATCAGCAGCTTGTCTTCCCCTACGCCCTCAGCGATAATGTAGTTTTCGAAAATCTCTCCCAGCACACGGATCTTGGTATGTTCCTTCGGCGCTGGTTTTGCAGGCATTGGTTCCGGCAGAGACTTTGGCTTTTCTGCAAAAGCACTGCCGCTGAGGAACTCGTATTTTCCCTCTGACAGTTCCGGAATGGAAACTGGTTCTTTTGGAATCGGTGTGAGCGGTTCGTCCTGTACAGGCGAATCGGCAATATCCGATACGTCTGGCTCTGCTTCCCTTTGGGGAATCGTAAGGGTGGTAGCCGGCATTGTGCTGACCAGCGGTGAAACCGTCTCTTTTACCGGTTCCGGCGGTGTGATCTCTGCCGGCGGCAAGAGGACTTCCGGTTCTGGCTCTGTGGTCTTTTCTATGGTCGGAAGTGCAGGCTGTACAAATTCCTGCTGCGGTTCCGGCTGTGCCGTCCAGTCATGCTGCGGCACGTGTTCCATCTGGAATTCGTAAATCAGACCGTTCTGCATCAGTGCGTTCTTCACGGCAAAGAACAGGCTGTCCATGACAGCTTTTTCGTTGGAAAACCGCACTTCCGCTTTTGCCGGATGAATGTTTACGTCTACCTGTTCCGGCGGAACCTGGAGCATCAGCACACAGGTGGGAAATTTTCCTACCATGATAAGGTTCTGATAGGCGTTTTCCAGAGCCACGCTGCACTGCCGGGAACGGACGTATCTGCCGTTGATGAAAAAGTTTTGAAACGTCCGGTTCGACCGAGAGTATAGCGGCTTGCCCACAAATCCGGTGACCTGGTTCATGCCGTCCTGGTAAGAAACCGGAATGAGGTCGTGTGCAAATTCCTTGCCCAGTATTGCATAGACTGCCGTGTACAAATCGCCGCTGCCGTCTGTGCGGAATTCGGTGCGATTGTCCCGAATCATCCGGAAAGCGATCTCCGGATGGGACAGTGCGATTTTCTGTACGATCTGGCTTACTGCATTTGCCTCTGTGACGTCACGTTTCATGAATTTCTGACGCACCGGCACATTATAAAACAAATCACGAATCAAGAGTGTTGTGCCGTCCGGGCAGCCGGTTTGTTCCGATTTTTCCGCAACGCCGCCGGAAATGCTGTAGCTTGTGCCGTAGTCGTCCTCTTTCCGTTTGGTCAACACGGTGACTTTGGCAACAGCTGCAATGGATGCCAGCGCCTCGCCACGAAAGCCCAGGGTAAAAATGTGATCCAGGTCAGCCTTATCCGAAATTTTGCTGGTGGCGTGGCGTAAAAATGCAGTCGGCACTTCTTCGGCGGCCATGCCGCATCCATCGTCCACGATTCGCATATAGGTTGTTCCGCCATGCTGGATTTCTACGGTAATGTGTTTCGCACCGGCGTCGATGGCGTTTTCCACGACCTCCTTGATGACGGAGGACGGGCGCTCAATCACTTCGCCGGCGGCGATCAGTTCGGAAATTTCTTTCCGTAAAACGGAAATATGCGGCATGACAAACACCTTCTTTCTAAGCGGCATTTCGCCGCAGGTTCGGACAGCACAGCGCATTGTTTTTGTGCGGTGCTGTCACAGTGGGATTATGATAACATTGCGGTGAGGTCTGCCAGGAGTTCCCGGCACTCTGCATCGCTCAGTTCTGCCAGATGTGTTTTTTGCAGGGCTGCAATGACACGTTCCTGCTGCATGGCGGCAAAGCTGATCTGTCCGTTCTGTGCAGTCTGTCTGGACATTCCTGCTGCGGCTTGCTTTTCCATTTCCGCCAGTAGTTCCTTTGCACGCTTTACCACTTGATCCGGCAGTCCGGCAAGCTTTGCAACAGCAATGCCGTAACTGTCATCGACACCGCCGGGGACGATCTTCCGCAGGAACCGGATGGAATCCCCGTGCTTTTTCACGGCAACGCTGTAATTTTTGATGCCCGGAATCTCCTGTTCCAGATCCAGCAGTTCGTGGTAATGGGTCGCAAATAGCGTCTTACAGCCGATCTTCCGGCTGCTGATGTATTCTGCCACAGCACGGGCAATGCTGACACCGTCCAGCGTGGACGTGCCTCTGCCCACCTCGTCCAGAATGACCAGGCTGTTTTTTGTGGCGTAGTTTAAGATGTCGGAGACTTCCCGCATTTCCACCATGAAAGTACTCTGTCCGGCGGTCAGGTCGTCCGATGCGCCGATACGGGTGAAAATTTTGTCTACCACAGAGATTTTCGCATACTCTGCCGGAACAAATGAACCGATCTGTGCCATCAGTGTAATCAGTGCGACCTGGCGCATATAGGTGGACTTACCTGCCATATTCGGACCGGTAATCATCAGCATTCGCTGCGCCTTGGTGTCCAGGTATGTGTCATTCGGAACAAAAACTTCTTCTGTGAGCATCCGCTCTACTACCGGGTGTCTGCCGCCGGTGATCTGGATGCTGCCGTCTACGGCAATTTCCGGCTTGGAATAATCGTTTTCCATTGCCACATTTGCAAAGGATGCCAGTACGTCTACCTGTGCCACAGCGGCAGCCGTTTCCTGTACCTTTTTCAGCATGGACGCCAGGCAGTCCCGAACTTCGGAGAAAATGCCCTCTTCCAGGCGCAGGACACGGTCTTTTGCACCGAGGATCTCGTTTTCCACGTTTTTCAGTTCTTCGGTGATAAAGCGCTCACTATTTGCCAGGGTCTGTTTCCGGATATAATCGGACGGGATCAGATCATAATAGGACCGGGTGACTTCCAGGTAATACCCGAATACCCGGTTATAGCCGATCTTCAAGCCTTTGATGCCTGTCCGTTCCCGTTCTCTCTGGAGAATCTCGTCAATGATCTGTGTGCCGCCGTTCATAATGCGGCGCTGGCGATCCAGTTCTTCGTGGAATCCATCCCGGATGACGCCGCCGTCCTTCAAGGTCATAGGCGGATCGTCTACGATGGCATTTTCCACCAGTGCAGAGACACGTTCCAACGGCGAGATCTGCTGTTCCAGTGTGTTCAGCAGCCGGGAATCCCCTGCCAGCTTTTGCAGCTGTGCCTTCAGTTCCGGCAGCTGCTGTGCTGTCATGGAAAGGGATTTCAGATCACGGGGCGTTGCCTTTTGGTAGATCACACGTGTCATAAGACGTTCCAGGTCATAGACGTTGTCCAGCAGGTCACGCACTTCCATGAGGACAATGCTTTTCTTGACAAACGCATCTACCGCATCCAGACGAGCCATGATCTTTACCGGCTGCACCAGCGGCTGTTCCAGCCAGGTTTTCAGCAGACGTTTTCCCATAGCAGTTCTTGCATCATCCAGCAGCCAGAGCAGTGAACCTTTCCGCTCTTTGTTGCGGATGGTCTCTGTCAGTTCCAGATTGCGGCGTGCGTTGAGGTCCAGTCCCATGGTGGATGCACTGTCTGCCACTTCAATGGAGACAAACCGGGCAATGTTCCGCTTTTGGGTCTCCCGGATGTAGTCCAGCATTCCGCAGACAGCACTTACGTCTGCGCCGTCCTCCGTCATGCCCAGCAGATCCAGAGAGGAAACGCCGAACTGCTGGCAGACCAGTTCCCGGTTCTGTACCGGGTCAAAGCAGATATCATCCCGAAGAGAAACTGCGCACTGCAGCCGAACCTTAATGAAGTCCATAACGGATTTCAGAGAAAGCGCCTGGCTGTTCATGACCAGCTCAGCCGGCATATACCGGGACAGCACATCCATGATGCGGACAGACAGGTCGGATGCCTCCTGGGGAATGGTCAGCGACATTTCGCCGGTGGAAAGATCGGCAAAGCAGAGCGCACAGGAACCGTCATTTCCATAGTACAGCGTGCAGATGTAGTTGTTGGAATCGTCGTCCAGCATACTGCTTTCGATCAGCGTACCCGGTGTGACGATCCGGATCACATCACGCTCCACCAGCCCTTTGCTCAGCGCCGGGTCTGTCATCTGCTCACAGATTGCAATTTTATAGCCCTTGTCCACCAGGCGTTTCAGATAGAGTTCTACGCTGTGGTACGGCACGCCGCACATCGGCGCACGTTCTTCCAGACCGCATTCCTTTCCGGTCAGTGTCAGTTCCAATTCTCTGGACACCAGAATGGCATCTTCAAAGAACATCTCATAGAAGTCTCCCAGCCGGAAAAAGAGGATACAGTCATTGTATTTTTCTTTGGTTGCTGCGTACTGCTGCATCATTGGCGACAGCTTTTCTTTTGGAATATCTGCTAAATTCACGGGATTCACCTCCGAATGTTATAAAAAATCGAGTTAGTGACAGCCGCCGCAGGAGGCGCAGTTGCCGGAACAATTAGACAGATCCGGATGGCATTTGTCCGGGTCTTCGCCGTTGGCACAGAGAGACAGGATGGTGTCCACTTCCTGCATCATGGCGTTCATTGCCTGCTTTGCACTGTCAAAGGCACGCATATTCGGGTTTTCCATGATGCGAAGATACAGCGCCTGGATATCCTGCTCTAGTTTTTCCAGCTTTTCCGGATTTCGTTTTTCTTCCAGTTTTTCGGTTTCGTGCTGATAGGACATCTTTTTCAGATTGAATGCCTGGATGTCGTTTTGCAGATCGGTATCTGCATCGTTATCCGCTTTTGCACGCCAGTATGCGGTAAATCTCGGGTCAGCCTGGATGGCTTTTCCCAACTGCCGTACTGCTGCCTCTACTTCTGTCATTTTTGTTCCTCCTCTGCCAATTCGCCCAGAACTGCCCAGTTTCTTGCCTCTGTGATGCGGACGTTCTGGAATGTTCCGATCAGCGACGGATCGCCGGGAAATTCTACGATGATAAATGCGTTATCTTTTCCCACGAGCCGTCCTGGGCGCTTGCTTTCGCCGTCTACCAGCACCCGCAGGGTTCTGCCGATAAAGCGCTTGTTGTGTTCCGATGCGATCTCACGCTGCAGGGAAAGCAGGCGTTCCATGCGGTCACTCTTTTCTGCATCTGTGGTATGGTCTTCCATTTCTGCCGCTTTTGTGCCACGTCGCTTGGAATAGATAAACGTGTAAATGTTGTCGTACTGCACCCGCTGTACCAGATCCAGCGTTCCCTGGAAATCTTCCTCTGTTTCGTCCGGGAATCCGACGCCTTCTTAATCCGACGATCAGATCGGTCGTCAAGGAAAAATCCGGGTCACGCCGGCGAAGATAGTTTACGCTTTCCATATACTTTTCTACGGTATATTTCCGGTTCATGCGGCGCAGTACATCGTTGCTGCCACTCTGTACCGGCAGGTGCAGATGGTGTCCGACTTTGCTGCACTGCAATATGGTGTCCAGCAGTTCCGGCGTTGCATCCTTCGGGTGGGACGACATAAACCGAATCACGAATTCGCCTGGGATATCGTTGATTTTTTGCAGGAGCTGTGCAAATGTCAGCGGCTGTTCCAGGTCTTTTCCGTAGGAATTCACATTCTGTCCCAGCAGCATGATCTCTTTGTAGCCGTCTGCCACCAGCTGGCGGACTTCCCGGAGGATCTGTTCCGGGTCACGGCTGCGTTCTCTGCCACGGACATACGGCACAATGCAGTATGTGCAGAAATTGTTGCAGCCAAACATAATGGGAACGGATGCCTTGAACGGATGTTCCCGGGATGGGACAATACCCTCATACATAGCGTCGTATTCGCCGGTGTCACAGGCAAACTTTTTCCCCTGGAAGTGTTCCAGCAGGAGTCCGGGAAAACGGCTTAGCGAGGCGGTGCCGAAAACAATATCCACGTAAGGATAGTGCGACCGCACAAATTCAGCGGTATGCTCCTCCGACGCCATACATCCGCAAAGCACCAGGATCAGATTGGGGTTGGTCTTTTTGTATTTCTTGATATTGCCCAGCATTCCATAGACTCTGTCCTCGGCGCTTTCACGGACGGCACAGGTGTTGAACAGGATCAGATCTGCCTTTTCATAGGAGTCTGTCATGGTATAGCCCAACTCTGTCAGCATTCCACGGATGCGCTCTCCGTCAGAAACATTCAGCTGACAGCCAAAGCTATGCACACACGCATAGACCGTGTCCCGTTCTGCAAACAGATACGGCTGCAGCCGGGTGCGCATTGCCTCCGTTACTGCTGCCGCAGTTTCATTTTTCTGACGTTCCATAGCAATCCATCTCCATTTCTCTCCGGTACAGCGCTGCTGTCCCAAAAAAGGTCATTACACTTTATTATAGCATAATTCACTTTTCTTTGCAAGAATTTTTTTCGAATTTTCTGTGGAAAACAAGGACATTGCTGCTTAAAATAGATTCCTATGGGCAGGAAAAGGATTTTCAGATAATTTCCAGCGGCTTTTCACAAAGCAATCACAAATCACTGGTATACTAATACCATCGTCATTTGGAGCAAATGTTTCATATGTACATATACGCAAAGCAGAAGTTTTGCAGATTTCTTACCGTTTCTCGAAAGAAACGGACCAACCATACCGTACAGGAATCCTTACTCCTTTCCAATCACATTCTCCTTATTCTTGTACGTTTCCATAAATCGAAACAGAACCGGCAGTTCTCCTCTCCTTTTCCTGCCGGTTCTGTTTGTCTGGAGGTATTTATTTTGTCTGAGCGGTATTACACGGCATCTGCCTATTATCTTTCCAAATTCGGCAGACCGGTTCAAAAGGCAGTGCTGGACATTGGCTGTACCTGTCCCAACATAGACGGAACGATCTCTTCCGGCGGCTGTCTTTTCTGTGACGGCGGCAGCGGACATTTTACGCATCCGGGAACGGTCACTTGGCAGTTGGAACAGGAACGGCAGCGGATTCGGGCAAGTGTGCCGGATGCCGGGCTGATCGCCTATTTCCAGGCACATACCAACACCTACGGGAATTTGGCATATTTGCGCCGCTGTTATCTGGAGGCGCTCGAACAGCCGGATGTGGTCGGGATTTCCATTGGAACAAGACCGGATTGCCTGCCGGCGGAGATTTTGTCTCTGCTGGAAGAGATCGCCGAGAAAACTTCTCTTACCGTGGAATTGGGCTTGCAAACAGTGCATGACAAAACCGCTTGCTTTTTCCATCGGGGATATGATTTTCCGGCTTTTGTGCAGGCGTTTTCTGCCCTGCGGAAACGTGGCATACGAATTTGTGTGCATATCATCAACGGACTTCCGGGTGAAATGGATGCGGATATGCTGGAAACCGCACGTGTCCTTGGAAAAATGCAGCCGGACGGCATAAAGATACACCTGCTGCACATTCTCAAAGGCACACCGCTGGAACAGCTCTGGAAAAGCGGAAAAGTCCAGCCGCTTTCCATGGCGGAGTATGTGCAGATCACTGCCGCCCAGCTTGCACTCCTGCCGCCGGAAACGGTTATCGAGCGGCTGACGGGAGACGGTGCAGCGGATTGTCTCGCAGCGCCGCTTTGGAGTCTGGACAAGCTTGCCGTGCGCAACGCCATTGCACAGCATCTGAAACGAGCAGGCAGCTGGCAGGGAAAATATTTCAGTAAATAAAAAAGGGCGAGTGTGCATCCTCGCCCTTTTTTCTCGGGAACAAAAAATCCGGAACAGGAGACCTCCATTCCGGACTTGTGTTTTAGTTCATTCAGATGAAAGAACTTTCATTCTTTCGCATCAGTTTCGATTGGACTCACTCCTCACGTTGTTTCGTACCGTACAAATCGCTTTCTCAAAAACCACATTACAAACACGTCCTTTCCGATAGAACACGTTTCCTTATGATCTTTTCAGTACAATACCATCAAGCCATGGGACTCACCTTTTCTATCAAATTTTCAGATAAAAGTCATGCTTTCCATGGGACTCACCTTTTTCATTGAAGTGATATCATAAAATCAAAACATTTTACTTCATGGGAATCACCTGAGATTGTTACCTGTAAGATCAGCATACTATATAAAGGCGTCTTTACGCCGGAGATTCCGTGCCGTCATCGCACTGGAATTGGAGAAATATGCTGCCAATTCAAATAACAGATTCGTGGCGCAAACAGTTGCTTACGTCATTCATCAAGTGTCTCCGGTTTACAGTTTCATTCATCATTTCTTACGTGCTCTCAGCCAATCGAAGTTGACTCCTCGCTACGTTCTTAGCTCTGCATCACCGGCGATGCACCCGACGTTGACAGCATATGCAGCTGTGATTCTTCACTTGCCATCGGACCTCGCCCTCCCTTTTGATGTAAAATCGTTTCCGCAAAAGGATGAACCTTAGACCTTGGGAAACTTATCGCTCGGGAACCAATCAACTTGGACCTTCTCGCCAGCTCCTTATTGCTGTTCCCTTTCGTTGTATATATCATACCACATCACAACGGCAATGTCAATAGTTTTATCCTCGTTTTCTTGATAATTTTGCACAGTTTGAACAAGCGGAAGAAAAAAGAAGCTTTTGCTTTTGATTATTATGTCTATACATGATAATATTATGCAACAGTCAACTAAACATTATTATATATAGTTGTCTATTCTGTTCTTGTGCTAAAAAAAGAATAGCACAATATAAGATTCAAATGCAGTAAAAGCATGACACACAAGGATACGTGGA
>ERZ772880.2890-NODE-2890-length-12418-cov-15.182965_pt1 | contig 12418 bp, 9 predicted proteins | sample MGYA00580577_ERZ772880 | MGnify/ENA primary metagenome ERZ772880 (study PRJEB29015, sample SAMEA2737705) | human gut metagenome | biome: human gut; feature: human-associated habitat; material: faeces | place: China | collected 2012 ... | reverse complement strand
CTGGCCCTCTGATTAAAAGTCAGATGCTCTACCGGCTGAGCTACGAGCGCATATTCTGCGGCAAAACAATACCGCCGAATAATATTACCACAATTGGCTGCAAAAAGCAAGAGCGACACCTAAAAAAGCGGAAATTTCAGTTTTATACAACAAAATTACTCAAAAAACCTTTGCGCCCGGCGCTGCAGCAGCTCCACCAGCAGGCCGGTATAGATGCTGACCATCGAGGGCGTCTCGCCCAGATCCATGGCCTTGCGCTGGGGCAGGTCGGCTAAGCGTCCCTTGTACAGGCACTTCAGCTGGGGTAGCAGGGGGTAGTCGTTGGGGTGCATCAGGGTGCTGTCCTTGGGCAGCGCCAAAGCGCCGCTTTGCTCCAGCACCTCACTGACAAACTGGGAGCAGAAATAATGCCGGCGGCGCTGCCAGCGGATATGCAGTGCGCACAGGATCAGCCCCAGAATATTAAAGCTGTACTCCTCGCTGTGGCGCATGAACTCCTCGGCGCGGTGCAGGGCGTGGGAATAGGCCTCATCGGACACCTCCAGCGCGTACAGCGCACAGGGGGCGTTGTCCCGCAGACGGAAAACGCCCTTGTTCAGATATTCCTTGCTGGGGCCTGCGGGGAACATGGTGTAGCCGTTTTTGCGGGTGGAGCTGTACAGGCAACTCAGCTCTGCATCAAACGCCATGGAGGCGTGGGTATAGCTGGCACCGGTGGCGGCATAGACCAGTTTGGACAGCAGCGTGCCGGAGCGGGTGAGCAGGATGTAGATGGTTTTCATGGCAGTTCCTTTATGTGTGGGCCGCCGCGGCAGGCGGAAAAGTGTTTCTGTTTAAAATAAGTATAGCACAAGTAAAGTCCTTTTGCTATAAAAACGTTTGAACCAACGCAAAAATTGCACATTGGAGCAAGATCGGCGGCAAACCGCGGGCAAAAATTGCCCAAAGCGTCCTGTTTTTTAATGTATCCATGCTTGTCAAACTTTTATCAAAATGTCGGTTTTTCCCCGTCCCGCCTTATTTTTCATGGTCTGCGTCCCTGCAAGGCTTCGTGAAATTACTTTATGCGGGAAAGCTTGTTTATGAAATTTGTTTCTTTTTTGCAAACAGAACCTTCCATTTATTGCTTTTGAAAAGCTTTTGTGTATAATGATAGACAGGAGAATTTGCATTGCATCGTTCTGTGCTGTCTCCCCCTTATGCGGTGTCCGTACCATAAATGGCGCTGCATCTCCTACACAGAGTTATGTAAGGATCAAACGAAAGTAGAGGTACGCAAATATGGCAAAGTTGGATCTTACCAAGTATGGCATCACCGGCACGACTGAAGTCGTGCACAACCCCTCCTACGAGCAGCTGTTCGCCGAGGAGACCAATCCCGAGCTGGAAGGTTACGAGAAGGGTCAGGTCAGCGAGCTGGGTGCTGTGAACGTGATGACCGGCATCTACACCGGCCGTTCTCCCAAGGACAAGTTCATCGTGATGGACGAGAACTCCAAGGACACCGTGTGGTGGACCAGCGATGAGTACAAGAACGACAACCACCCCGCTTCCCAGGAGGCTTGGAAGGCTGTCAAGGAGATCGCTCAGAAGGAGCTGTCCAACAAGCGCCTGTACGTCGTGGATGCTTTCTGCGGCGCCAACAAGGATACCCGCATGGCAGTGCGTTTCATCGTGGAAGTGGCCTGGCAGGCACACTTCGTTACCAATATGTTCATCCGTCCCACCGCTGAGGAGCTGGAGAACTTCGAGCCTGATTTCGTTGTTTACAACGCTTCCAAGGCTAAGGTCGAGAACTACAAGGAGCTGGGCCTGAACTCCGAGACTGCTGTGCTGTTCAACATCACCAGCAAGGAGCAGGTCATCGTCAACACTTGGTACGGCGGCGAGATGAAGAAGGGTATGTTCTCCATGATGAACTACTTCCTGCCGCTGAAGGGCATTGCTTCCATGCACTGCTCTGCCAACACCGACAAGAACGGCGAGAACACCGCCATCTTCTTCGGTCTGTCCGGCACCGGCAAGACCACCCTGTCCACCGACCCGAAGCGCCTGCTGATCGGCGACGACGAGCACGGCTGGGACGACAACGGCGTCTTTAACTTCGAGGGCGGCTGCTACGCTAAGGTCATCAACCTGGATAAGGACTCCGAGCCCGACATCTACAACGCCATCAAGCGCAACGCTCTGCTGGAGAACGTTACCGTCGACGCCGAGGGCAAGATCGACTTCGCTGACAAGTCCGTCACCGAGAACACCCGTGTGTCCTACCCCATCGACCATATCCAGAACATCGTTCGCCCGATTTCCTCCGCACCTGCTGCCAAGAACGTCATCTTCCTGTCTGCTGATGCGTTCGGCGTTCTGCCCCCGGTCAGCATCCTGACCCCCGAGCAGACCCAGTACTACTTCCTGTCCGGCTTCACCGCGAAGCTGGCCGGCACCGAGCGCGGCATCACCGAGCCCACCCCGACCTTCTCTGCCTGCTTCGGCCAGGCCTTCCTGGAGCTGCATCCCACCAAGTACGCTGAGGAGCTGGTCAAGAAGATGCAGAAGTCCGGCGCCAAGGCTTACCTGGTCAACACCGGCTGGAACGGCACCGGCAAGCGCATCTCCATCAAGGACACCCGTGGCATCATCGATGCTATCCTGAACGGCGATATCAACAACGTGCCCACCAAGAAGATCCCCTACTTCGACTTCGAGGTTCCCACCGTCCTGAACGGTGTTGACACCGGCATCCTGGATCCCCGCGATACCTACGCCGATGCTTCCCAGTGGGAGGAGAAGGCCAAGGATCTGGCTGGCCGCTTCATCAAGAACTTCAAGAAGTACGAGGGTAACGAGCACGGCAAGGCTCTGGTCTCTGCCGGCCCCCAGCTGTAAGCTCTGATCCCAGCATTTTTCTTCTGAACTCCATATAAAGAAACTCCCCACCCTGTGCTCATTGACCGAGCACAGGGTGGGGAGTTTTTGCGTTTCAGCGTCTGTAAACGAAGCGTCGATTGCCTTTTGGTGCGTGGTATGCTATCCTTTTTCCAAAGGATGTGAGCACAATGGATGCGAAAACGTTCGGGGCATTTCTCGCCCGGATGCGCAAGTCACAAGGATTAACACAGGCAGAGCTGGCCCAGCAGCTGCATGTAACAGATAAGGCTGTCAGCCGATGGGAACGCGGGGTCGGCCTGCCGGACATCAACACGCTGGAACCACTGGCCGACGCGCTGGGGCTGACCCTTGCCGACCTGATGCACTGCCGCGACCCGCAGGAAGCAGATATTGCACCGGAAGTCCCGCTGGAAGATTTCTTTACTCTGCTGCGCCGTCAACAATCCATTGACTGGCGCTCGGTACGGGCAGTTTTGTTTTGGCTCAGTGCCGCACTGGCCATCTGGGGCATCCTCGCCTGCCCGGGCCGGATGGCCGTCCACTGGCGTACCCTGAGCAATGGGAACCTGCAGGCAGACGGCTGGCTTCCCTCCTGGGTGTTTTTCCCATTGTTCGTCGGGATAGAATTTCTCTCGCTGGAGCTCTGGAACAACTTTGAGCAGACCGGCTACTACCGACACTGGGGTGAGATAGGTGCCTCCGTCACCCGCTCCATGAACTTCTGCTCCCCTACTGTCCGGCTCTGGAAGTTTGTGCTCGACCTGCTGTTCTTCTTCGGGTTCGGCTTCGTGGTCCCCTGCGCCGAGATGATGGCGATTCTGATCAACTGAAAAAAAGAAAGCCCTCCTGTCGCACTCAGGCGAAAGGAGGGCTTTCTATCATCTTATCAGAAGTTTCCCCGTTCTTCTATTCCTCTGATTTTAAGATCCTTTACTTTTCGTTCTTTGCCCGGCGTTCTTTCAGATCGCTTTCCATCTGCGCCAGCGTCTTTTTGTCCAGATTGAACACCACGCCGTACGCAATGATCATCACGATATAGCTTCCCAGATACATGACCGGCACCAGATAGCGCATCCGGGTTGCCACTTCGATCGTCTGTGCAGCCTTCAGAGATGCATCATAGCCCAGTTTGGTTGCCAGAACAAGGCCCAGAGAAGGTCCGATGCCCTGTGCAAGCTTACGGAAGAAGGAGTGCAGTGCATAGGTAGTGCCTTCTTCTCGCACACCAAATTTCCACTCGTTATAATCGATCGCATCTGCCATCAGAGACCAGCTCAGGCAGCTTCCGATGCCGCCGCCCAGCATTGCAATGACCTGACACAGGACATAAAGGCCGAGGCCCCGGCCGTCCGGTGTGATGGGCAGAACCAGCATCAGGACGTAGGCCAGCGCACAGACGACTGAACCAAAGGTCACGGCTTCTTTCTTGCCAAAGCGCTTGACGATACGGCTCACAAAAGGACTGAAGATGAAAACGCCAAAGTAGGAGATCATACCCACAATGCCGGAGATCTTTGCATTCTTGAAATAAGCCTGGAACAGGATCTGACCTGCAGTAGAGGCACCATACATACCAATAAACGTTGCGATAGGTGCCAGCGTTGCGCCCACAGCCGGGCGATTATGGATAAAGTTGTTGAACGCCTTCATGACGTTGAACTTCGGTGCATCCTCTTTCAGAGTGATCGTGGTGTCCACACGCACCTTTGTGTTCGTGACCATAAAGCGGAAGCAGACCAGACCGATCAAACCCATGATCAGAGCGATGACAAACATCTGCTCACCGCGCAGGTTGTTCTGGTTATCATAAATGATCACCGGAATCAGCATACCGGTCAGAAGCCCACCGCCCATAGAACCAATGGAGCGGAAAGTCGACAGCTGTGCACGCTGGATCGGGTCATCCGAGATCAGAGACAGCATCGAGCCATACGGCACATTCGCAACGGTGTAGAAAGCATCCCAGATCATATAGCCTGCCACAAACAGAATGTTCTTGACCATACCGGGAGCCTGCGGGAACGGCAGATAGCAAAGTGCACCAGCCACGGTCAGTCCGATCGCACCGAACCAGATATAGGCAAGGAACTTGTTCCGGCGGTATTTATGCGTATCCGCATCTACCATTGCTCCGATAATCGGATCGTTGATTGCGTCCCAGATCTGCACGATCAGCAGAAGGGATGCCATCAGGTAGTTGTCGATCCCCATAAACTGCGTCCAATAAATCGTCAGGTAGCCTTTGAGTGCAAAACTCATATTGCAGCCAAAGTCACCCGCTGCGTATGCAAGTTTATCACGCAATCCAAACTTTGCAGACGCATCCACTGTTGATTTTCCCATGAAAATACTCCTTCCTGAACTTTCCGGACAATTTTGGCACACCGCCCGCAAGCCGTATGCTCATTTATAAATCCATGATACGGCATCTCCTTCCAAAATGTTAGTATTTTTTTATGGTATATCCTTACAATTTTACGGTTTTAAAGCATTTCTTGTTGTATACTTTAATTTATGCAGCATTTTCGTAATTCTGCACAAGCAATCTTTTTCTTTTTTGTATACAAAATATTTTTTCTTAGCCGAATCTTTTCTTTTTGAAGCCGCAATTAATTTTTCCGTTCCTCATCTTTCGCCGGGTGTCCGGCTTGTCAAACTTGCGCTGAACCTCTTTTTCTTCTTCTGTTGCTTCGTCGTTCCCTTCTGCGAACTCGTGATGATTACTTTCAACTGAAAAAGCTGCTCTTTTCAAAGGTCTTTTGCGCTATTGTGTTCAGTCCAATTTTATGTTACTCTATATTTGCTGCAAAACAGCGGCATCGGGCACTGTGCTGCAAATGCAGGTGGTCAGTCTCCTTCCCGGCCAAGCGTCAGGAATGGCATCTTTTTGAAATTCGTTTCTTACATAAGGAAAGGAGCCTGCTATTCATGAAGCCGACTATCAACGACTATTTCCGGCAACACTGGGCAAAGGTCGTCCTGTTTGTGTGCTTTACCGCCGCTGTTTCCTTTTTTGCACCGCTTAAAAGCTTTCAGCTCAAATGGCTCATTGATTCCAAAAGCAAGCAAGAAGCCCTCGGTTACATGGCGCTGGTATTCCTCATTACCTTTACCAGTTGGTTTTTCGAGCGCCTGAGCCGCCGCTCTTTCACCAAGCTGGCCTGCGGTGCCGTTGAGGAAGTTCGAGACAGGGTCATGGAGCAAGTGCTTCGCCGCCCGGTGGCACAGTATCAGCAGGAGGGCGACAGTACTTACATCTCACTACTGACTACCGATCTGCGCACCCTATACGATGACTACTATATGTCCATCTTCAATATCGTATTCTGGGGCGGTATCATGCTCTGTGCACTGGGGATGTATCTCTATCTCAGCCCGGTCATGCTTATTGCAATCCTTCTGGTAACGATTCCGCCGTTGGTACTGCCCCGGAAAATGAACGAACAGCTTAAAGTTGCCCGGGATGCCTTTTCCCTGCAAATGGCGGACTACACCCAGCAGCTCAAGGAACTTCTTGGCGGTTTTGAAGTTATCCGGAGCTTTCTGCGAGAGGATGCCTATACCGCTCGTCATCGCACTGCCGCCGCACAAGCGTGCGCCAGTGAGCAGAGCTACCAGCAGAGCTTGAATTCCATGGTAGTCAACACATCCCTCATCAGCAATCTAATCTTTCCCGTGGTCATGCTCGTGGGTCTGTTTCTTGCATTTGACGGCCGCCTGACCGTAGGTGCTGTTTCCACTGCCGCCAGCATGGCAAACTTTGTCATCACACCCTGCAACCAAATCGCTCAGTGCTGGGCCAAGGTGAAATCCTCCAAGGGCATCCGTCAGCGTCTGGAAGCTGCCATGTCCGTTCCGGAAGCTCCTTCTTCTGCCGGTCAGCCTGTTGCATCGCTGGAGCGGATCGAATGCCGAAACACCAGTTTTACCTACCCTGGTGCAGCTGCTCCGGTGTTGAAGGATATCTGCCTGACCGTGAGCAGACAAGAAAAGATTGGTCTCACGGGTGAAAGCGGATGCGGAAAATCCACACTGGCCAAGCTGCTCTTCCAATATTATCCGGATTACAGCGGTGATATTCTGTTCAACGGCCAGCAGCTCCGGGACATCGACCGCAGCAGTCTTTACCACCGGACAGGCTATATTGCCCAGACAACGTATCTGTTCAATGATACCCTGCGCAGCAACATCTGTCTGAGTGAGAAGTTCTCCGAACAGCAGATAACCGGTGCCCTTGAAGCTGCCGGTCTGACCGACTGGGTGCAAACCCTACCGGATGGACTGAACACTCTCATCAGCGAAAACGGTAAAAATCTTTCTGGCGGTCAGCGCCAACGCATCGGCATCGCCCGGTTGGTACTTCGTCGGTATGACCTCATCATCGCCGATGAGATTACTGCCAGCCTTGACCCGGAAACCAGCCAGCAGGTGATGCAGAATCTGCTCTCTCTGCCCTGCATAGTCGTTGCTATTACCCATGATGTGTCCGGTGCTTTTATGAAACGTTTTGATAAGATCTACCGTGTTGAGAACGGCGTTGTGCGCCGCATATAAAGCAAGGGCCATTGCACAGATTCCCGTGCAATGGCCCTTGCGATTGTTTCTTATTTCGCCGCCTCAAACTCGGCTTCGATCTCCTTCGAGGGGGCGGGGGTGACCAGGCTGACCACCACGCAGACCAGCAGCGAGGTCAGGAAGGCGGGCAGCAGCTCATAGATGCCGAACACGCCGCCCAGCGGGCTGATGAGGTACTTCCAGACAAAGACCATCAGGCCGCCGGCGAGCATCCCGGCCAGTGCGCCCTGCCAGTTGCAGCGCTTCCAGAACAGGGCGCAGAGCATCACGGCACCATACGCGCCGCCGAAACCGGCCCATGCAAAGCTGACGATGCCGAACACGCTGGAATTGGGGTCACGGGCCAGCACCACGCCCACCACGCTGACGCAGATGATGGTCAGGCGGGCGGCAAACAGGCTCTGGCGTTCGGTCAGCTTCATGTGGCCGAACTCCTGCAGGATGTTCTGGGAGACGCTGGATGCGGCGGCAAGCATCTGGCTGTCGGCGGTGGACATGGTGGCGGCAAGGATGCCCGCCAGGATCAGGCCCGCCAGAACGGCTGCCAGAATGCCGTGCTGTGCAATGAGGTTTGCAATGCGGACGATGACCGTCTCGCTGGAGGAGCCGCTCAGGTACTCCAGCGCGCCTGCCTTGGTCATGCCAAGGCCCACCATGCCGATGATGATGGAGGCGGTCATGGCAATGACGACCCACACGCTGGCAATGCGGCGGCTGAGCACCAGCTTCTTTTCATCCTCAATGGCCATGAAGCGGAGCAGGATGTGGGGCATTCCGAAGTAGCCCAGGCCCCACGCCATGGTGGAGACGATGTCCAGCAGGCTGTACGAGGTGGCCGTGCCCTCGGCGGCGTTGTGGCTGGCCATCATGGTCAGGTAGCCGGGCAGGCTCTGAGCGTTGGCTACAACGGCATCCCAGCCGCCTGCCGCGCCAATGCCGTACACCAGCACAGCCACAAGGGCCAGACTCATCACGATGGACTGGATGAGGTCGGTGGTGGTAACGGCGCGGAAGCCGCCCGTGATGGTATAGCCCACGATGACGCAGGCCGAGACCACCATGGCCGCCATGTAATCCACGCCGAAGAGGCTGTGGAACAGCTTACCGCAGGCGGCAAAGCCCGAAGCCGTGTAGGGCACAAAGAACACGATGATGATCACCGCGCCCAGTGCGTTGAGCAGATTGCGCTGGTCGTGGAAGCGCAGGGACAGGAACTGCGGCACGGTGATGGCTTCCAGATTGGCCGAATACCGCCGCAGCCGCCGGGCCACGATGAGCCAGTTCAGCCAGGTGCCCAGCGCCAGGCCGATGGCGGTCCAGCCGGGCGAGGCGATGCCGGTGAGGTAGGCAAGGCCCGGCATTCCCATCAGCAGCCAGCTGGACATATCACTGGCTTCGGCGCTCATGGCCGTGACCAGCGGGCCCATTTTGCGGCCGCCGAGGTAGAAATCGGTGCTGTTGTTGTTGGACTTGCTATATGCAAACCCAACCAACAGCATTGCCACCAGATAGATGATGATGGTGGCGATGATGCAGATGTTGGTCATATACTTTTTCCCCCTTGTCTTTCCAAATGAAAGTACGCTTCGATTTTACCACAGTAAAGCATCAAAGTGCAAGCCTTTTGGCAAAACTTTATCCTGATTCGCCAAAAGTCCACGAGTGACGGACAAAAAGTTTTCAAATTGACCGGAAACATCCGGCCCCGGAATTTTTCTTGCAAAATCCCGGAAATCTGTTATACTACCAATCCAGGGGGTTAGTGTATATGAAAGAATCCAAAAACATGCAAGCTGTACCGGGCTCCGGTGTGTTATGTGCTGTTGGTGCAGCTGATGTTCGCATAACAGAAACGGGAGGTGCCGGTGGGGCATCTCCCGTTTGTTTCAATGATAGAATGTATCAAAATTGATCTGCCGGTAGAAGCGCTGCTGGAGCTGGTCAAAGTTCTCGCAGTTCTGGGCCAGCAGCCACATGACCTTGGTGACAACGGCCTCAATGGTCATATCGTGGGCCTCCAGGAAGCGGAAGCGATTCTTGACCCGCTTGCCCACCTCGTAAATGCCCACATCGCTGCCCTCATAAGTAACCTGCGTGGTCAGGATCAGGATCTTGTGGGTCTGGTCGTAATCGCCCAGCTCCTCGGCAAAGGCATCCATGAGCCGCTGGGGAATGCCGCCCACGCCAAAGCTTTCCACAATGACGCAGTCATATTGTTGAAAGATGGCCGGGATAAGCTCCGGTCCAAGGCCGGGGGTCAGCTTGAGCAGGAACACTTTGGGGTTCAGCGCCCGGCCAAACTCCACCGGGCCGGTGGGCCAGGGCGAAGCCACATACCGCACCAGTCGGTCGCCCTGCACCAGCGCCAGCGCCGGGAAGTTGACCGACGCAAAGGCATCGTAGCTGATGGTCTTGTTCTTCTTGGCGCGGGTGCCCGCAATGACGTGCCCGCCAAACACCACCATCACACCCCGGCTGCCCGGGTCAAGGGCACAGATCACGCTGTCCCGCAGGTTCTTCTTGGCATCGGTGATCTCATTGGAAATGGGCTGCTGGGCACCCGTGAGGATGATGGGCTTGTCCGCGTTCTGGACAAGGTAGGACAGCGCCGCCGCCGAGTAGGCCAGCGTATCGGTGCCGTGGCAGATGATAAAGCCATCGTAAAGCGCATAGTTTTCCTGCACGGCCTTGGCCATCATCAGCCAGTGCTCCGGGCCAAGGTCGGTGCTATCGATGCTGCACAGGTTGAGCGTTTCCGGGCAGCAGAGCTGCTGCAATTCCGGCAGATGGGCCAGCAGCTCCTCGCTGGTCAGAACAGGTTTGAGCCCCTGTGCGGTGCGCACGCTGGCAATGGTGCCGCCGGTGGTGATAAAAAGCAGGCGCTGCTTGGACATAGGTTTTTCCCCTCCATGGTGTCGATTTTTGCGATGTTTTCAGTATAGCACAGTTCGTCGGAGATGAAAAGTGCGGGGAGTTGAGGTATAATAGTTATCATAAGGTCAAACTATCCTCTGTACAACCTACCACAAGGAGAAACTGCCATGTCAAACATTGTGATTATCGGTTCCGGCCCCGCAGGTGTCTCGGCGGCATTGTATGCCGCGCGCGCCGGGGTGCAGACCACCGTTCTGACCAAGGGCCCCGGCGCACTGGACCGGGCCGAACTCATCCAGAACTACTACGGCTTTGCCGAACCCATCACCGGTGCCGAGCTGGAACGCCGGGGCATCGAGGGTGCCAAGGCCGTGGGGGTGGAGTTCGTCACCACCGAGGCCGTGGGCCTGACCTACACCGACAAGCTGACCGTGGAGACGCTGGCCGGAGATTTCCCTGCCGATGCCGTCATTCTGGCCACGGGGGCTTCCCGGGCAGCGCCCCGCATTCCGGGCCTTGCCGGGCTGGAGGGCCACGGCGTGAGCTACTGCGCCACCTGCGATGCCTTTTTCTACCGCGGCAGGGATGTGGCCGTGCTGGGCAGCGGAGAGTACGCCCTGCACGAGGTACAGGCCCTGCTGCCCGTGGCCCACAGCGTCACCCTGCTCACGAACGGGGCCCCGCTGACAACACAGTTCCCGCCAGAGGTGGCCGTGCGGACGGAAGCCGCGGAAGCCATCCTCGGTGAAGAGCGGGTCACCGGCGTGCAGCTGAAAGACGGCGGGACGCTGGAAGTCTCCGGCGTGTTCGTGGCGCTGGGCGTGGCAGGCAGCACCGCCCTGGCCCGCAAGCTGGGAGCCGAGGTGAACGGCAGCCGGATCGTGGTGGATGACCACATGCAGACCACCCTGCCCGGCCTGTATGCCGCCGGAGACTGCACCGGCGGGCTGCTGCAGGTCGCCAAGGCCGTGTACGAGGGTGCCGTGGCAGGCACCGAAGCCGCCAAAGCCCTGCGGAAATGACCCAGACAGAAAAAGGACGCTGTGCCCTGCGGCACAGCGTCCTTTTATTGCTTTGCTCAACTCTTGCAACCGGATTCCTCTTCGATGCCGGTGAAATCGCTGGCCTCCGCGATCTTGGTGGTATCGAACTTGCCGTTCTCATCCTTGGGGGCAACGGCAGGACCTGCCTCCACAGGATTCACGGTCGTTTCCTCTGCCGCAGGCTTTTCCTCGGCAGTCTCCTCTGCCCGGGCAGCTTCCACCACCGGGGCGGCGGGCGCAGTCTCGGGCTCGGCAGGAGCCTTTTCAAAGGCAGGGGGCCATGCGTCACCGGGAGTGGTCTCCCTGGCCTCGCCCTCGGCGTAGGCTTCGGCAGTCTTTTCGGCCTCGGCGGGGTCCTTTTCAGCTTCCTCGGGGAACTCCACGTTTTCGACGTGGAGCGGGTCCTTGTCGTTCAGAACTTTGTCCAGCACGACGATGGCGGCACCGGTAACAGCCACAGCGGCAACGGCACCCAGAACACGGAACAGAGTTTTCATGGTGAAGTCCTCCCTGTATAAGATAGGATTAAGAGAATGTTACGACATCGTTCTGCGGCTTTTCGGCGGGCTCCACCGAGATGGCGGTCAGCACCGGGCCCTTGCCGCGGTAGATGTTGTGGAACTTGTAATTGACCTTGGCAGTCACAGTGACCCAGGCGCGCTGCTCCAGTGCCTTGTAGCCATCATAGCTGCAGGGGAAGCCCACGAACTGGATATCCTGCACGCAGCAGGTCATTGCAAAACGGCCGGGTACAAAGCTGTTTTTGCCCGCGCGGTTGGTCTGGCAGACCTGCGCCAGAAACCGGACGGTCTTGCCCGTATACTTCTGGGGCTCGTCCTGGCAGTCCATATACCAGATGCCGAAATCGTCCTCACCGATCTCAACGATCGGGGCGTTCAAATCAAAGGGCAGCGGGTCAGGGATGTCATCGTATGCCACACTGCCGTCGGCGAACTCATAGGCGATATCGCACTTGCGGGAGGCCTGACGCACCAGCTTGTGCAGCTCCTGACGGGCGGCATCGTTGTTCACGGCCT
>ERZ772880.2879-NODE-2879-length-12471-cov-3.913177_pt1 | contig 12471 bp, 10 predicted proteins | sample MGYA00580577_ERZ772880 | MGnify/ENA primary metagenome ERZ772880 (study PRJEB29015, sample SAMEA2737705) | human gut metagenome | biome: human gut; feature: human-associated habitat; material: faeces | place: China | collected 2012 ... | reverse complement strand
TAGCTGCACTTTATTTTTCAGGATACAATCGGGTATCAATGTGATACCAATTTCAACCCGATAATGGAGCAAATCAGTGTGAAGATAAAGAACAACCGTCCCACACTTGCAGGTTCTTTAAAGAAGAAAATACCGATTAATACCGTGCCCGCCGCACCGATGCCTGTCCATATCGCATAAGCCGTACCAACCGGCAATGTCTTGGTCACCTTTATCAGAAGCAGCATACTCACACATAAGGATACCAAGAGTACGAATGACCACACATATTTTTCCATTCCGAATACCCTGTTTATCTTTCCCAGGCAGAAAAAGTAAACACCAGCTCAAGGCAACCTGCCAAAATCAAAAGAATCCAATTCATAACATTTTTTTATTTGCAAAGGTCATGAATTTCCGGCAGCCTCTATTTTACATTTGTAAAAAAGGGATTTTACATTTGATAAAAAATCATCTTATCTTCGCCCTTATTCTGCTCAGACTAACTTGGGAGATTCCCAGATAGGAAGCGATAATACCTAATGGAACACGTTGAAGTATATCGGGGTAATCAGCAATCAAATCCTGATAGCGTTCCAATGAGGTCTTGAACTGCCGTGATATAAATAGCTGTTCTGATTTGATACACTCCCTTTCGGCAAACTTCCGCCCCCAGTTGGCTATATGTATATCCGCCAGATAAAGGTCGTGCAGTTTGTCGACACTCAATTCATACAGCACACTGTCTTCCAATAATTCTATATTCTCATATCCCGCCTGATTATTGTAAAGGGTCTGCAAAGGGAAAATAGCGTCGCCCTCCTTTCCGAACCAGAATGTCACTTTCTTGTCCGATTTATAGGTATATGCATGCAACATTCCTTTCTTCATCAGATAGAATTTGGAACTTTTACGGTTTGCCAGAAACAGGTGGAAACCTTTAGGATAGGTTACTTCCGGTGTTTCATTCAACAGGGCTTCCTTGGATGCAAGCGGCAGTTTGTAAATATTATCAATAATGTCATAGATGTCCATATCCATAGATTCTTTATTTCATTTGTTTGGCAACTCTGTTCAGAATGGAACGCATGATCGTTTTATGGAAAGGACGAATAAAGAAGAAGTAGAATCGTCAATACTTCGGGAGTAACCACTTTATCACTCACTATTGTTTTTAAAAAAGAATCACAGTAATCCGCCGGAAGGTAATTGGTGATGAGACTTCCCTCACATATGTTGTTTTGTACTTTCATAACTTGATGCGTTTTTAGATAACGTAGGCTGCGAAAATAATCACTTTAAATTGATATACAATAACTTTATCTGCTTTTCTATTCGCGGAAACGGAAGAAAGCAGGCAGGCGGTCGGGATTCAACGTGTAGCGGGCATGTTCTGTCAAAAACGGTTCGGAGTTCATCACTGCACAAGAATGGGGTACTGCCGACATCATTTCCCAATCCTTCTGCGAGTTGCCGACAATCAATACTTGCTCCAGAGGGAAAGCTAAAACTTTACATATATGGAATACTCCTTTCTTTTTGCCGGCTTCCTTATGTACAACTGTGATAAGGGGTGGCTTATAAAATACCTGATAAGGTTTTGCTTTCAATCGGGAAAGAATGTTCTCCCTCTGTTCTTTCTCATAAACCAGCATGCTATACTTATAGACTTGGCCTTCATAGCTATGCGCCGTTATCTTTGCGGATTCCCCGTTTACATCCGGTAGTAATTCAACCGATAAACATCGGTTCCGCCCGTCATACAACAATAATCCACCGTCTGCAAATGCCCCACCTTTGAACAAACTGAAAAGAGTCTTACCTAATTTTCTCCGCGCCTGTTCCACTGATAAAGAAGTAGCCAGATATAATGGGACAGATTGCGCCATATAGTGTAAGACATTGGCATAGTTTTCCGGAACTTTTCCTTGTGCATCGGTCAATGTTCCGTCCACATCGAAAAAAACGGCAGTAATCAAGGGCTTATCCGGTATCCGCCAAAATGTACCTTTGCCCATTATAGAATGCAAAGGATGATTAGTCAGATTACTGAAAGCAATGTAACAATCACAAACTTTCCGCTGACAAGAAAGCGAAGTGTCTAGCTTTTGACTCCGATAAAGATTGCCTATCTTCACCTTACTTCTAGGACAGGCAAAGATATCCCCTTTCCAGTCAATGAAGCAAGCACTTCTTCCGCCTGAGCAATTCTCCCATTGAGCCGGAGCGTTTCGCAAATCATACTCGAAAAGATTATCCAGTTGAGTAAAAAAACGAATATCTTCGTTGCTCAATGGAGACTTTAACCCCTGCATGGCATTAATAAACAGATAAATATCCGGTGAAAGAGTATTTCGCAAATCAGCAAGTATATTTTTTGCCAACGGGTTACCGACAGCTCCGGCACAAACCTGTATTCCTGCATTATGGAGCGTATGAAGTTGCCGGACAAATTTCTCTACTGAAGTCATTTCCGGATGAAAGCTAGCCCAAACTTTTATCTTATTTATCAATGCCGGAGCAGTCCGGAGTTCGTTCAGCCATTCATCGGCAGGAAAAGAAAGATTAGTCTGACAGGAAATTCCGGTAACTTGCGGCAATGACGCAAGCTGTATGATTCCTTCCCTATAATAGCGATGTATGAGTGCTTCACCATAGGGAATGACAAATAGTTGCAAAGTCTCTCCTTCCCATTGCTCAATAGCGGTAATAAAATGACTCCATGCCTGCTTGTCCCGCATTTTAGATGTAGGATGAGACTTCTTGCCGAAAGGACAATAAGAACAAGTGTAGTTACAACTATTCAATTTACCCCGATAGTATATACGTCGGACGGAAAGTAAAGAACCCTCGTTTGTCATTTCATTCAAATATCATTTAAACTTCACTCAATTTTCATTCAATAGGAATAAGTCTCCATTAATTGCCTGATTTCCGGAGTGATAAATAGCTGACCGATATAATCGGAATAACCAAGTCCTTCGGGAGTCAGCCGGATACGTTCAGGAGTTTCCTCTATCCAGTACTGTTCCGCCAATTGGCGGAACAACGGAGTCCTATCAAGCGGCTCTCCAAAACGCCGAGTATATTCAGCCTTGTCAATCCCCATATAGTACATCAGATTCTTGATGATAAAACGTTGTTGTTGTTCCTTTGCGGAAAGGATAAATCCGTTACGGGCTACGGTGAAATCAGTGGTTGCCATATATTCGTCTATCTCGCGGGCAATGCATTGCTGACAGACTGTATACCGGGTAGCATAGTGTAAATCACCCAAATAGCTGCGTCCACCCGACCCACACGAAAGCATTACTTCATCGCCACATGAGACTTCCGCGTCAGTGGACGGATGATGAATGAAACGCCGCATGGATGTTTGCAGAAAGCCTTTTGCTTGCAATAACTTGCAAGCGGCACGATACATTCGAAAACAGACATCATCTGGTTCCCGTTCGGTAATACCTGTACCCTGACGTACATATAGCGGATAAATAAACAGTTCGTTCGGCTGGAACCGGAGCGCTTCTTCCAGTGAATAGAGGAAACTTTCTACCGTCTGTCCCTTAATACCATAAATCAAGTCGATATTGAAATAGGGAAAATCCATTTGGCGGATATCGTCTAATGCTTGATAAATAGTGTTTTGCCGGGGACGCCTTTTGATAGCTTTCAGTTCTTCATCTTGAAAACTCTGTATGCCGATACTTACGCGAGATACTCCCGCCTTTTTCAAGACATTGAGACGCGGACGATCTGCATATTCCGGTGAAGTCTCTACGGAAGTAAAGGCATGGGACGGATGCACGCCGAACAAAGCGGCGGTAGCCATTAGTTGTTCCAGTTGCGGAACAGTCAGCAGCAACGGAGTACCGCCGCCGATGGCAAAGCTATCAAACGTCAGTCCGGCAGTGAGCGGTGAGAGTTGTTGCGCCTGTCTGTGAAGGGTGTCCAGATAAGTGGCGATATATTCTGTACGGTTCGTTTGCAAAGAGAATAAGTTGCAGTATCCGCATTTATGGCTACAAAAAGGGATATGAAAGTAGAGTGACGCCTTTCTGCCTTGCAGTTGCTCCAAATATGGGAGCAACGAAACCGGAGCAGGAAAAGGACGGTACGCCGTTTTATGCGGATAACTATACATATAGTCTACATATCGGGATAGAGGTTGATTCATTGTTTCGTCAGGATAAAGTGTTTGTAAGGAACCGTGTAGACTGTTTCGTGGGATATGCAGTGATATTCGTAGCCGTCTTCACCATAGCAGGTGCCGTGGTCGGAAAGGGCAATCACCAGTGTGTCGGCACGCTTCTGAAAAACTTCAAACAAACGGGGCAACTGACTGTCGATATATCTCAATGCCGCCGCGTGCGATTCCTTATCGTCTTTCGTTTTACCTTTCACATAGTGACAGTTCGGGTAATGGATAGCGGAAAAGTTGATATACATGAATATACGTTTGTCCGCAGAGTAATTCTCCAGTTTCTTCAAGGCAAAATCAATCTGCTTCTCCGTACTGTCAGGAGCCGTACAGCCAAAGATCGGCAGCCAGTAACTTTTCGTAAAATAACCGGGAAACACACGTCCCAGTTCATTGCGTTTGCTGAAGAAATTCACGCCGCCTATGCAGATTGTCTCATATCCCTTATTGGCAAGGCTCTGCACGAAAGTAGCTTCCGTAAACGGATAACTGCCTTTGGGCGGGATACGCCCCGTCCCTGCCTGCACAGGGAAAAACAGCCATTTACGGCTACGCAAGGAATGAGGCTCTGCCGGCGAAGGAAGAAAGCCTGCAAAAATAGCAAAATGAGAGGGATAAGTAAAATTTCCCGGCGCATGCCTTTTCTCCCACAAACCACCGTGACTGTTCAGAACCGGTGTCCCTCCGGCAGCTTCTTCCGCTTTACTCACATCGTAGCGCAACGTATCGAAGCAAAGCATAAGTATATCATGTGTCCCTACCACCCGGTTCATATCCATATCAGGACACTGGTTTTGTTCTCCAGCGGGCAGTTCATCTATCTGCATGGTCATATTTCTTTTTTATTGTTCTTATCTGTCGGGTATAAATAGAATTGTGAGCGTACATATCCTGGTAAATGTGGTCGCCTTGTCCGTTGACCTCAATAATATAAGGAGTATCCGTTCCTCTTTCTATCAGTACATCTACTCCGCCATATCGCAAACCCAGTGTGCGGACGGCTTTCCTGCATAAGAAGTAAATCCGTTGACGGACATCTTCTGACAAGGGAAGTTCGCTCCACAGGCGTGCGTTGTTGTTCAGGTGCAGATTGGTTATACCCCCCTTGCTACATCTGACTACCACATAGTCAATCTCTTCCTCTCCAGATACTACCCGAAGGTCATAATTCTCTCCCTGCAACTGCTCCTTAGGTATCCATTCTTCCAAAATAGCCCCGGTATGCATGACCGCTTCCGCCAATGGAAGAATATCTTGCTCCTTAGTCAGACGATGAATACGTTTTGTATTATGAATGACTCTGTCCACTTTCTGCAAGGTAGTATAAACCACCCATTTCTTCTGACGCGGCTGATAGCGGATTGCCATAATGCCACCTGCTCCCGAACCATAACGTGGTTTCAGAAAACACCCCCTGCTACAACCGGAAAGAGCTTGCGCCAGTTCATCGAAAGAATGTGGAGTATCCAACATCGGAGTTACATTCAGATCATTGGCTGATAAAATCCGTTTGGCTTCCTTTTTATCAAGAGCCTGCAATAATGCATGAGGCGGATTCAAGAAATGCACATCGTCAGGCAGTGCCGTCTCGTCCAACCGCTGTAATATCGTTTTGTATTCGTCATTAAACAGGGTATATTTCAGAAAATCCGTTTCGCAGCTTACCCACGGTTCCAGTTTGACAACTGCCTGCCGCAATGATGGCAGGCAATTGAACAATTCTTCGTAAGTCATAAAGCGGACTCCCGTCTGCAAGCTCCTGCCGGCTTCAACAAAGTATTCGATGCGTTTGGACGGAGAGTTGCTGACAACGATTATCTGCATTTCCCCTACTCCGTAATCATCGGGTAATACCACATTTCACCGTCGTCCTCATCAGCTTCTTCCGATTCTGCAATGTCAATCTTCATCGGAAGTTCCTGCAACTTCTTCTTCATACCCTTGCTCAAATAATTGTAGCGCATATTAATAAACTTCAAATGGGCAATCTTGTCCATATTGTCCAGCAAGAGTTGGGCACCTTCATCTTTGAGGACACCTGCCGAAATATCCATTGTCTCCAATTGAGGAAGGATATCCGACTCCAGGAACATTTTTACAATCTCATCCTGTTCTTCCGAGTTCACGATGCCAAGATAAGTCAATTTCGGGAAACGCGTCTTAGAGAAAAGCGGACGGAATATCTCAATATCAGCTTCAAAACCGTAGTCTTCCACGCCGACATACAGAACCAGTTTTTCCAGATTCGGAAAATCGGACGCCAGAATATCCTCTACGACTTCCGTAGGAAGACCGCCACTGATAATCTCCAGTGAACGCAATTCCGGACGTGAGGTTTGTCCCAGGCGCAGGCAATTCGTACCTTTTATTTTCAAGTCTTTCAATTTGGGCATAGCGTCGAGCAACGGGCTGAGGTCTGCCTGTTCAATCCAGGAGATCTCCTGTTCTTCCTGATCGATATCTCCCCAAAACAAGCCTTCAATGTGTGCAAATTTATCTTTATTTTCGAGTATTCCTTTCAGTAAATCGGAGCAATCTTCACCTTCATAGTCCCAACAACCGATAGTGATTTGTTTATATTCGGGCAGATGCTTGTCTTTCAGAATCTTATCCAATAGCCGGACATCGTTTTCGTATTCATCATAACTCAAAGTGTATTTCTTGGCTTCCACTTTCATCTCGCGTGCCGTTTCCTCTGCTGTTTCCACATAGCCTTTCTTTGTTTTCTCCGCAATAAGTTTATTGGCAGCTTTTTCGGCTTCTTCAGCAGTCGAGTAGTTTTTGACTTGTGTCTGACCGTCTGTTCCCAATTTGCCATAGTTAACGGTTACGTCTGTTCCAACTACATCTATACTCCAGAATTTCTGTGACTTAAAGTCTTGAAATACGAATACTCTTTTCATAATACTTTTTTTAATGGTTGATATTTGCCCATTCAAAGCGCAAGAACGCATGAACGACGTCTGCAAAAATAATTATTTTTCGCCACGTACAAAGCAATCGTACACTAAACTTTCAAAACTAGAAGATACAAACAAGAAGGGCTGCCCCCGTTTTCCGGAGCAGCCCTTACTATTCAGTTTCTATACTTCTGTATTAATCTTCAATAGTACATATACTTACACGGTTCCAATCCGGTTCAGTAAACATATCGCCTACACCCTGACCTTCAGCAGTGATACGAGATGCACTGATTTTATACTTGTTGACCAAGATCGTTTTTACAGCTTCTGCACGTGCTGCGGCAATTCTGGCATTCACTTCAACACTACCTTCCGGAGAAGCGTATCCCTTAATAACCACTTTAGAATCAGCATATTTCTTCAGGTAAGAAGCTACACGTTCCACATTAGGAAGTTGTGAAGCGTCAACGGATGACCTACCTTGTCTGAAAGTAATGATTGATTCCGGAATACGGGCTGTCTTGACTACTGTTTCTACCGGAACTATCTTTGTGCGACAGTCATTCAGTTCCTGTTGCAGTCCGTTGATTCTTTGATTAGCAGTATTCAACTCGTTATCTCTGGTATTAACTTGTCCGCGAAGCGCATTTATGGAAGAATTCAATTCATCAATTTCAGCTTGGTTGTAGACTCTCACTTTATTAAAGTAATGAGTTCCATTGCTCGTTGCAAAGTGATAGGTCAATCCCGCAGTGATTTCAAAAGCAGCATTGTTGGCATTGAAACGGCTTTTTGCCTGATTATAATCCCCCTGCATATCATACACGATAGCAGGCCTGATACCAATCGTCCATGCTTTGGATTCGCCCATATTGAAATTAAAGTTCATTCCGAAACGGGTAGACCATGAGTTTTCGTCACCGTCGCCACTCGCATAATAATGTAGCCACCCCACACCCGCCACTGCTTCAATTTCGAATACACGCGGAGTACCGAGATAAGTGCCGAAAAGATTCATCAGATTCACCTTACCCAATAGACTTACATCAGAAGCATCAAAAGCAGTTTTACTTTGGGTTGTATTCACATACCCCATTCCCTGGAATCCCAAGCCGAAATTAGGAGTCAACTGTTTCGAGAATCCTACTCCAAAAGCAGGACGCATACTTTTAAAGAAAGCACTATGAGTAAGCGGAGTCACTGCACCGGCATTGATTCCCACCGACCAATTATCCGTAAATTTAGTACTTTCAATAACTGTTTGGGCCTTCGCTGAAAATGCGCCCAATACACAAGCTAATAAAATAATAGACTTTTTCATAATCGAATATAATTTAATGTGACGTTTTGTTTATCATCTACACGAAAACAACATATCCTAAAAAAAATTAGTTCGTAAAATGTATTTCACATTAACATATATTTGTTTTTATGAATCGAAAGAATACACCATTTATTGAAAAACAAAATAGATATGCATATTTATTAGATAAGTCTATAAAACAAATCAAGATCAGACAAAAAAAGAGGAGAGTATTATTAATTATCAAACAACACACAGCAAATAGCAAGCACTATTAAAAAGCGACACACATCAATATATAATCACAAGAATTACAAATAGTTACACACACCTCATTCCTCATAAAAAAGCTATTCACCCTTAAAAAAAACAATTCTTCCACTAATAGCTAAACTGTATAAATAATCAATATACAAACACGACAAAAGCATATTCAGTCACCAACATTCATAAATATGCCTTTTTCGAATCAAAACAACGATCATGTTGCTATAAGAAAATATATAAAATAGAACAATATCAAAATATACAAATCACTAAAAATAACATTTTCCAATTCACATTTGGTATACACTGATGAATGGCAATAGCTGTGTTACGACAGCCAACAATGTATCTTTATTATTTCCCACATTGACGTTTCCCTGTATATGTCCTTTTTCTTGTGACTCACAGCTGCCTAAGGAAACAAGAATAGAGAACGTAACCAATTCGCGTGTTTGAATTTATATATTATACTCTTATTTATCAGTTCATCAATTCCCGCTTACTCCTCTTCTTCCACTAACCAACGGCTCAAGTTACGTTCTTCTTTACTAAACTCCGCACCTATTTCCACCATACGGCAACCATAGGCGGTATAAGGTATGAGATAGCCGCGATTATCAATCTGTGCCAATGCTTCTTCCGCGGTACCATTCAGTTTGAATTCGAAGACGTAAACAGCATTAGCCGTTTTCACCACAGCGTCGGCACGTCCAAGAGCACTTTGCACTTCGGCGTCAACAAACTGCCCCAATAATTTGAAAACGAGATAGAATACCACTTGGTAATGGCGCTCCATTTTATCATTCAACTCGTAGGGGAAATCGGCAAAGAAAGCACGAAGACGGGTGAGGAAAACCTCGACATCTCCTGCCCTAAGTTCTTTTACAAATTGCCCGATATAGAAGGGAGTTCTCGATTCGTCTAACGAAGTATAAAACGGAGTGATAAAATTAAGGAATCCATATTTCACTTCATCATTAGGGTAACCCAATTTGTAGAGACGTAATTCTGTGTCATATCCTTTGATAGTCAGATAACCGCTTTGATAAATCATCGGCACGGGGTTGTTCACATCGGCACGGTCGTCGGTAAGAGAGGCGGCAATCACTTCCAATCCGTCCAATTCACGCAAGTCATAATGCGTTTTCTTCAGCATTTCAGCCAGAAAGGTGGGGGTACCACTGGCAAACCAGTAGTTCTCAAACATTCCGCTTCGAAGCACGTTCAAGATACTGAACGGATTGTACATGCCTTCCTTACGGAAATAGTTGAAATGGTATCCGTCATACATACGGGTGAGATACACCATGCAGTCTTCTCTCGTCAAACTGTTCCTTTCTGCCAACCATTCCAGTTCCGGGACGAAATTGGCTTCAATTTCCAGGCGGGTCATGCCACAAAGAGCATTGTATTGTGGATCGAAACTTATATCTATCAGTTGGTTGAGAGTACTGAATATACCCATCTGAGCAAATTTGGTAACTCCGGTGATAAAGACGAAACGCAACCATGGGTCAGCATCTTTCAGTACAGTATAGAAAGCAGTAAGCATTTCACGGAATTTGCCTTGCAATTCCGGGTTGTGCATAGAACGAAGCAATGGTTTAATTATCCTGCTTCGTGAAGTTTCAGACAGGTGGGAAGTATGCATTCAAAGTCTATTTGTTAGATTTAATCGCCTGGTCATAATGTCAACTATTATCACCACAAATGATAAAGTTCCTACCCTTAAGAAAAAGGTAATACAAAAAAGGCAACAACTTACTACTTAAACATTGATAGAGTTATTAATAAATACTGTGACCGTTTATTATAAACGTCCCCTCCGTTTATTATAAACTTTAAAATCCGGATTTGCGAATTTAGCATCAATAATATGCAACAAAAAAGGTTGCAAACTCTGTAAAGTTTGCAACCTTTGGGGTATATCTGCCGTTCTATCCTTTAGTATAAGCTAAGGGAATGAGCTAAGTTCGTTGTAATATTATACTATTTTCTATCCATTTCATATTCATATTTCGTCTATTTTTTCATTCATTATTCATTGGTTTCATCCTTTTCCAGACTACAAATATACGAAATAAAAAAGCGTTTGTCAAGTCCCGGATAAGTTTTAATTTTATTATTTCAAGGCCCGTCTCAATCTGTTTAATCCTTCTATCAACTGCTGTCGCGGACAAGCGATGTTGATGCGGATAAATCCTTCACCAGCCTCTCCGTACAAGCCGCCCTCGTTCACCCAAAGTTTTTCTTTTTCCAACAAGGTTTTCACTATCTCATCCGATGACTGATTCAGCACTGAACAGTCCACCCAAACCAGATAAGTGCCTTCCAACATCGACACTGGAAATTCAGGAAGATATTCTGCGAAGTATGCCCTCAAATAATTGTAATTGGCGAACAAGTATTGTTTCAGCTCTTCCAACCATTCCTTACTGTCGTTATAGGCTGCCATTAACGCTTCCACCCCGAACGGGTTCACATCACAAACCTCATTGACATTGATTGCTTTATCTATTTTCGTTCGTATATCCGTATCGGCAGAAATGATATTAGCAATCTGAAGCCCTGCCAGGTTAAAGGCTTTGCTGGGCGAGGTACAAGTGACGGAGTGCATCAGGAATTCTTGTGAGATAGAAGCAAAAGGAATATAGGTGTGTCCCGGAAAGACAAGTTCGCAATGGATTTCGTCTGCTACTACCCACACATTGTTTCGGATACAGATGTCACCGATACGGGTAAGTTCCTGCTTTGTCCATACCCTTCCGGCAGGATTATGCGGGTTGCATAACAATAGAACCTTTACATTTGGGTCGGCAGCTTTTTGTTCCAAATCCGCAAAATCTATGCTGTATTTTCCATCATTATATACGAGCCTGCTTTCAAGCACATTTCTTCCATTATCCAATATCGAATCAAAAAACATATTATAAACAGGTGTCATAACAACAACATTTTCTGCCGGTGTAGTCATTTTGCGGATAATGCTTGATATAGCCGGGATTACGCCGGTTGTAAATATAAGCCATTCCTTATTAATAGAAAAATTATATCTGTCTTTCCACCATTTCTGATATGCACAATACCACTCGTCCGGTATGTCAGTATATCCAAAAATCCCATTTTCTGCTCTTTTGATTATCGAATCAGTTACCGCCTGCGGTGTACGAAAATCCATATCCGCAATCCACATGGCAAGACCACCTTCTTTAACCCTGTCCCACTTTATTGAATGGGTACCTGTTCTGTCTGTAATCTCATCAAAAAATTTTCTGTTTTTCATACCCGACATTCCTTTCACACATTTATTTTCTAGCAAAACTGATTAATCATCAATTTTCTTAATATCAATAAGCTGCGTTACCATAAATGCATGCAGCTGCGTCTCAAAATCATGTAATAAAATCCATGCTATTTATTTTAATATTTCATCCTCTATTTTACAATAGCTTAACAGGGTAATTACTGCGATGTTTATTAAGATATATAAAATATAAAAAAGTTGTTAAATTTTTATCATTTTCGTCAAAAATTACACAAATTGTGTTGATTTTACAGGTCGATTATGTATAATATAAGAAGATAAAACCGCCTTTAAAGACGGTTATCGCACAATAAGTAAAGAAACGAGGTTAAATGTAAGATGGCAGAAATCGATTTAAGCAAGTATGGTATCACAGGTACAACTGAGATAGTTCATAACCCTTCTTATGAATTATTATTCGAGGAAGAGACATCTTCTAAGAACGAAGGTTATGAAGTTGGTAAGGAAAGCGAACTTGGTGCTGTTGATGTTATGACAGGTATCTATACAGGTCGTT
>ERZ772880.2861-NODE-2861-length-12549-cov-4.651273_pt1 | contig 12549 bp, 12 predicted proteins | sample MGYA00580577_ERZ772880 | MGnify/ENA primary metagenome ERZ772880 (study PRJEB29015, sample SAMEA2737705) | human gut metagenome | biome: human gut; feature: human-associated habitat; material: faeces | place: China | collected 2012 ... | reverse complement strand
GGTCATAGCGGATCTCCCCTCTCAGTCCCGGCTTCGCCGCGACAGCTCCCCCAGAGGGGGGAGCCAAGCCGCCGCGGCGGAAACGGAAAAGGAACCTCCGGTTTTCCGGAGGTTCCTGTTTAGGCTTTTTTGTGCTTCCACGGCTGGAAGGAGACCAGCCACGCGACGGCGCTATACGGGATGGCGACAAACATGTCGAGGATCGAATGCTGCTTGACGAAGACCGTCGAGATGCAGATGAGCACGCCCAGCGGGATCATGACCCACTGCAAATGCCGCCTGCGCAGCCCCGGCGACTCACAGCAGGCCGCGACGAGGCCCACACAGCCGATGACGTGCATGCTCGGGCAGACGTTGGTATTCGTGTCGGCGGCATAGATGCGGCTGACCATCCAGGTAAAGACATTGTGCCGCGGGAACTCGGCGGGGCGGAGATCCTGCCCGTTCGGGAAGATCCAGCAGACAACGATCGCCGAAACGAGTCCTGCCAGCACGAACCACATATACTTCCGGAACGTCTCCACGTCGTAGAATGCCAGATAGACCGTCATCAAAAACAGCAGCGGATGCCACATGCAATAGGGCACGATAAAATATTCGCAGAACGGGATCTTGTCGTCCAGCGGGAGGTAGGAGACCCAGTAGTCGGTCGTAACGGCATGCTCTACAACAACATAAAGGATCAGATAGAGGATCCAGAATGAGAGCATCCAGAGATGCCGGTAATCAGATACCGTCCCCAGTTTCGGGAGCGTCAGTTTTTTCTTCATGGTCTGCGGTGTCATCCTCTCTGATGGTGGGAATGAATTGGCGGACAAAGGTGCCCTGGCCGCGTTTTTTCAGGTAGAAATAGCCGATGACGCTGAACGTGACAGCACCGACAAAGCTGACAAACAGATCTTCCATCGTGTCGTAGAGGCCAATGTCGAGATAGCCGCCGAGGCCGAGGTCGACGCCGTTGACAGCGGTGGACTGGATATCCTGGATGACAATGGGGATGTTGCGGTTCGTCTCGTCGAGCATGACGCTGGAAATGGTGTGCACCACGGTGTCTTTCTGCATATCAAGCAGGAAGATCCGGTCGGCGGCAAACTCGACAAATTCCCACAGCACGCCGACGGTCATCGCAAAGCAGAAGGCCGCGATGGCCACATAGAGCGGTGAGAGCTGGAACTTGATCTTTGCATCACGGTTTAACAGGTCGACAAGAGAAAAGCCGACCGCCGCGGCGAGGAAGCCGCTGGTGGTGTGCAGCATGGTGTCCCAGTGCGGATACTCCACGAAATAGCATTGCAGCTCACCGAGAATCTCTGCCGCAAAGATAAAGAGCAGAATGATGATTTCCAGCGTGTCCGGCAGCTCGAAGCGGAATTTTTTCTGTAAAAAAACCGGGAGCAGGAACAGCACCAGCACCAGCAGGCAAATGAACACACTTTCATATTCCTGCCGCAAAATAGCAGAAACCATCGTCACGAGGACGATCAGACGCAGGATAAGATATACTGCCGTTACGCGGGGGCGGCGCTTGGCTTCCAGCTTCAGTTCCTGCCAGGCCGCATGCGGGCCGCTGCCTTTTTTCACGCAATCCACTCCTTACAATCGTATAGGAAATAGTATCGCATTTTTAGGAAAATTTCAACCTCAAATTTTTGAATTTATTGTGAATCCGCGTTTTTCTTCCGGCGGAAGAAAACGCCCTCCACCCGCTTGTAGAGCAGGAACGTCAGCACCGAGACGGCCGCGCCCTTGATGAGATTGAACGGCACGATGCAGAAGAGGACGAGCGTCTTGAGATCGGTGACGGAGGGGAAGATGGCCGTGCCGGCGGCGATGATGCTCTCGAGCGGCATGTGGAACAGTTTCACAAACTGCGGAATCAGATACCACGCATTGAACAGGCTGCCGAACACCGTCATCACGAGCGTGCCGAGCGTGAGCGACCAGATCGCGCCCTTCTTACTGAGCGTCGCCTGATAGCAAATCGACGCGGGCAGCACGAACGAGCAGCCGACAAGGAAATTCGCGAGGTCGCCGACGAAGGCCGTCGACGTGCCCTTGATAAGCAGCTTGAGCAAAATTTTCAGAAACTCGCAGACCACGCCGCTGACCGGGCCGAGATAGAATGTGCAGATCATGACCGGCAGCTCGCTGAGGTCGAGCTTATAGAACGACGGCGCGATAGGCAGCGCGAAATCGAAGATGTGCAGGACGGCGGCAATGGCGGAGAACATGGCGATACAGGTGATGGTGCGCGTGGTGTTCAGGCGGTGGCGCTTCTTCATCACAAGGCGCTCGGACAGATCTGCCGCCAGAATGAGCGCCGCCGTCACCACAAGGCAGACGAGCACAAAGGAGAGGTTTTCTTTCAGGCTTGCGAAAAAGTTTGTCATAATGTCCTTCTTTCCCTTCAGGGGAAATAAAAAGGCCTGAAGTTTCCACTTCAGGCATTGGGAGTTGGTGGCGATCCCGCGGGGATGCCGTCATCTTCTTCCATCCAGACTATACTGTCGGTACCGGAATCACACCGGTTCAGCTTGCGCTCGCGGACTTTACCGCCGGTCGGGAATTACGCCCTGCCCTGAAGATTCATATTGATTACGGAATATATGATACATGTTTTCATATAGCTTGTCAAGCCTTTTGCAATCTGTTATACTATATTATTATCATTCTGTACTGAGGAGCTGATCGGATGGTCTGCGCGTTCACCGGCCACAGGCCGGAACATCTGCCATGGAGGACCGATGAGACCGATGCGCGCTGTGCGGCGCTGAAAGCGGTATTGCAGCGGGAAGTGAGCGCATTGTATCAGCGGGGCTTCAGCGCGTTTCTTTGCGGGATGGCGCGCGGGTGCGATCTCTATTTTGCAGAGGCGGTTTTGGCCCTGCGGGACGCTGGCGAACTGCCGGATGCGAATCTGACTGCGATGCTCCCCTGCCCCAGTCAGGCCGCGCGCTGGGACGCAAAAACGCTGGATCGTTACCGGCAAATTCTCGCGCGGTGCGACGAGGTTCGGGTGCTGGAGGCGGAATATTCGCCCGGCTGCATGCTGCGGCGCAACCGGGCGATGGTGGATGCGGCGGATGTGCTGCTGACGGTGTTCGACGGCAGCGAGGGCGGCACCGCGGCGACCATCCGCTACGCCAAAAGGCGCGGCACAGAGATCGTGCCGGTGTGGCTCTGAAGTTTCACTTTGGTGGGAACGGGCGGACAGAGTCGTCCGCCCCTGCAAATGCGGCCGCAGCGATCAGGAGGGCATTGTGAACGAGTGCATGACGCCGTTCTGCGCGGCAGAGCAGACGTCGCCCCCGGCGACCTCGTTTTTGTAGACGAGCACGGTCGCGTAATATGGGCCGCCGTCGGCCGCAGGATAGTTCGTGACCGTGTAGACATAGCGGCGGAGCGTCTTGCCGCTGTACTGCGTGAGATCGTAGCCCTGCGAGATCTGAAGCTCGTTATACCGCTGGAAGACCTCGTTCGGCTCGGTCGGGACGCGGACTTCCTGCGTCTGCACCGGCTCCTCCGCGACCTCCCAGCCAAAGCTCGCGAGGAAGGCGACGCGGCCCTCGTTGGTCTTCACATCGACGGCCACGGGTTCCTGCGCCGTGTCCGGCGTCTCACTGGAATTGCCGCTGCCGTGCAGGCAGAGGCAGAGCACGATCACCACTGCCACCAGCAGCGCGGCGATCAGCAATAGCTTTTGTTTGGAGAGCTTGGCGGTTACCATCACCATGACTAATTCCTCCGATCGGGTTCAGGATGGTACAACCTATTCCTGAAAATCGGAATTATGACAGAAGAAAGGGGCTGTGTGCAATGCAGCGGCTCGACAAGATCCTCTCGGAGGCGGGCGTCGCCTCCCGCAAGGAGCTGAAAAGCCTCATCCGCGCGGGGCGCGTGACCGTGGACGGCGCAGTCGTCCGTGAGGAAGCGAAAAAATTTGACGAGGCGGCATGTACCATTGCGGTGGACGGCGCGGCGGTCGAAAAATACCGGAAAGTCCTGCTGATGCTGCACAAGCCGGCGGGCTACGTGACCTCGACGGACGATCCGCGCGACCGGACGGTGATGGAGCTGATCCCGGAGCGCTACCGGAAGTTCGGCGTGACGCCGGTGGGGCGGCTTGACAAGGAGACGGAGGGCCTGCTGCTGCTGACGAACGACGGCGACCTTGCGCACCGCATCCTCAGTCCGCGCAGCGGCGTCTGGAAGACGTATTATGCCGAGCATGAGGGAACCGCCTCCGCCGAGGACTGCGCCGCGTTCGAGGCGGGGCTGACGCTCGGCGACGGGACAAAGTGCCTCCCGGCACGGCTGGAGCCGCAGGGCCATGGAAAGAGCCTCATCCATGTGCAGGAGGGCAAATACCATCAGGTGCGGCGGATGATGGCCGCGCGCGGGATGCCGGTGACGTATCTGAAGCGCATCGCCGAGGGCGGACTGACGCTGGGCGGGCTGGAAAAGGGCGCGGTCGCGGAACTGGATGTCGTGTAGGCAGAAAACAGGATGCACAGCATCTTGTGAAAACGGCGGGACGCTCTTGTGATTTTGACGAAAGAAAACTGTCCCATCCAGCGTTCCAGCATTTGGGGCAACTGACGAAAAACTAGGAAAAGAGCACAAAAACGGCATGCCATTTTGAAATAAAATGTCAAAAGCCTCTTGCATAAATGCTGAAAATGTAGTATTATGTCTATGGTTGTTTGTGTAAAAAAGCATTGACGCACGCCGCAACGACTGCGTCCTGCGTCAGGAAAGGGAGGACATCCTATGTCCAGCCGCGTTTTTCAAAGTGTCATCGTTCAGATGAAAGAAGCCACCGACCGCATGATCGGCGTGATCGACGCCGACGCAAACGTCATCTCTTGCAGCGATACGTCGATGATCGGCGAGAAATGGCCCGAGGCGGTTATCCGGCTCAACAGTGCGCCGGATTCCATCGTGGTGGTGGACAAGAAGACGTTCAAGCCGCTCGTGTCCTGGAGCGCGTATTTCGATTACGCCGTGTTTGCCGAGGGCGACGACGAGACCGCCCGGAGCCTGTGCGTGATGGCTTATGTGGCGCTGAACGGCGCGAAGACCTATTATGAAGAAAAACACGACAAAGGCACGTTCGTGAAGAACATCATCACGGACAACATCCTGCCGGGCGACGTGTATATCCGTGCGAAGGAGCTTCATTTCGTGACGGACGTGCCGCGCGCGGTGTTCCTGGTGCGGCAGGTTGGCCGGGCCGACGTGGCCGTGGTGGACTTGCTTGCGGGCATGTTCCCGGACCGGCAGCAGGATTTCGTCCTCTCCATCAACGAAAAGGACGTGGCCATCGTCAAGCAGATCACGCCGACGACCGAGAAGGAAGACCTTCTCAAGATCGCGCGGCAGATCGAGCAGACGCTGCACACGGAGCTTTTCATCAAGACGATGATCGGCATCGGCACCGTGGCGAGCCACCTGCGCGAGCTGGCCGACTCCTACAAGGAGGCACAGGTCGCCATTGAGGTCGGCAAGGTGTTCGACACGGAGAAGACCATCATCAACTATGAAAACCTGGGCATCGGGCGGCTCATCTATCAGCTGCCGACGACGCTCTGCGAGATCTTCCTGTCCGAGGTGTTCAAGAAGAATTCCATCGACGCCCTCGATCAGGAGACGCTATTCACCATCAACAAATTCTTTGAAAACAACCTGAACGTCTCTGAGACGTCCCGGAAGCTGTTCGTCCACCGCAACACGCTGGTCTACCGGCTGGAGAAGATCAAGAAGCTCACAGGTCTCGATCTGCGCGAGTTTGACGACGCGATCATTTTCAAGGTGGCGCTGATGGTCAAAAAATATCTGGTGTCCCGCGAGAACCGCCTGATCTGACGGCCTTGCGGCGCGCCGCATAGAAATGCGGAGATAACATGATCGAACTTACTAACGTAGTCAAAACATACGACATCGGCACGAAGGCGCTGCGCGGCGTGAGCATGAAGATCGAAGACGGCGAGTTCGTCTTTCTGGTCGGCCCGTCAGGGTCCGGCAAGTCGACGATCATCAAGCTGCTGACGGCAGAGCTGGCCCCGACAGAGGGCTGCGTGAACGTCAACGGCTTTCAGCTCGAGAAGATCCGCAGCCGCGCCATCCCCTATCTGCGCCGGACGCTCGGCGTCATCTTTCAGGATTTCCGCCTGATCGAGAACAAGACCGTCTATGACAACGTCGCGTTCGCGATGCGCGTCATCGGCGCGTCGGAAAAGGAGATCAAAAAGCGCGTGCCCTACGTGCTGGAGCTGGTGGGGCTGGAGAACAAGGGCCGGCGGCTGCCGAACGAGCTGTCCGGCGGCGAGCAGCAGCGTGTGGCCATCGCCCGCGCACTGGTCAACAACCCCAGCGTCATCATCGCCGACGAGCCGACCGGCAACCTCGACCCGGCGCGTTCGCTGGAGATCATGATGCTGCTCGAGCAGATCAATGCCCTCGGCACCACCGTCATGGTGGTCACGCACGAGAAGGAGCTGGTCAACCGGTTCACGAAGCGCGTGGTCGCGATCAACGAAGGGCTTATTATCAGCGACGGAATGGACGGGTACTATCTCAATGAAGAAGAATAATATTGGTTATCTGCTGCGCGAGGGCGTCCGCGGCGTGTTCGTCAACGGCTTCATGTCGTTCGCGGCCGTGTGCGTGACGGTGGCGTGTCTCATCATCATGGGCAGCTTTCTGCTCATCCTGTTCAATCTGAACGAAATGATCGTCGATCTCGAGCAGGAGAACGAGATGCTCGTCTACATCGACGAGAACTATTCCGAGGCGAAGGCCAAGAGCGTCGGCAGTCAGCTGAACCTCATCTCCAACATCCGCGAGGCCAAATATGTCTCGCGCGACGAAGCGCTCGACAGTTTTGTCGAAGAAATGGACAGCGACGCGATGTTCAACGGTCTGGACGCCTCTACGTTCCGCGACCGCTATGTCGTCACGCTGGAGGACAACAGCCTGATGAAGGAGACCGAGGCGCAGATCCGCGCGGTCGACGGCGTGTCTGACGTGAATGCGCCGTATGAGATCATCAACGGCTTCCAGACGGTGCAGAAGGTGCTGAACATCGCGTCGGCGGTGATCATTGCGGTGCTGTTCGTGGTGTCGCTGCTGATCATCTCGAACACGGTCAAGTTGGCGATGTACTCGCGGAGCGAGGAAATTGCGATCATGAAAATGGTCGGCGCGACGAACTCGTTCATTCGGATGCCGTTCGTGGTCGAGGGCTTCATCCTCGGCTTCCTCGGCGCGCTGATCGCGTTTTTCCTGCAATGGGGCCTGTACGACTTCGTGGCGATGAAGGTCGCGGAGATCGACTCGCTGCAGCTCATCACGGTCGCGCCGTTCCTCGACGTCATTGAGCCGGTGGCACTCATCTACGCGCTGACGGGCTTTGTGGTCGGCGTGTTCGGCAGCTTGCTGTCCATCCGGAAGTTCCTGAAGGTGTAAGGCAGCAGAACGATTTGGAGGAATTCCATGCAATCCAGAAACAAATTCAAACGCATCGTCTGCATCGCGCTGGCCGTCATCATGACGCTGTCGCTGGTGTCGACGGCGCTGATTCTGATGGTCAACGCGGCCAGCTCGAAGGAAATCGAGAAGGAGCTGGTCGACCTGCGGGCGCAGCAGGCAGAGCTGAAAAAGCAGTCTGACGCGCTGAAGGCCGAGATCAATCAGAACGAGGCCGAGACGCAGACGCTGATCGAAAAGAAAGCGGACATCGACAAGCAGATGGACATGTCCCGCCAGACGATTGAAAACCTCAATGCGCAGATTCAGCAGTACAGCCTGTTGATTGCGGACAAGCAGAGCGAGCTGGAAGATTCGCTCGCCGAGGAAGCGGCGCTCAATGAACAGTACAAGGCGCGGCTGCGCACGATGGAGGAGACCGGCAAGATCTCCTACTGGTCGATCCTGTTCGGGGCGCGGAGCTTCTCCGATCTGCTCGACAAGATCGACATGATCCAGGAGATCGCGAAGGCTGACCAGCTGATGATGGAAAAGCTGAAGGCGATGTCCGAGAAGATCGCGGGTGAACGCGCGGATCTCGAGACGCAGATGGACGACCTGAACGCCGCGAAGGACGAGCTGGCTGTGCAGCAGGCCGAGTTGGAGACCCAGCGGGCCGAGTCAGACGAGCTGCTGATCCAGATGGCGAAGGAATACGAGTCCATGTCCGCAGAGTACGCGGACTACGAGGCGATGGAGGACGAGCTCTCGGCCCAGATCGCCAAGTCTGAGACCGATTACTTCAACGCCCTGTCCCGCGAACAGGCCGCGGCAATCGCCGCAGCGGCAGCGCAGAAGCCGAGCAACGGCTCGTCCGCCGCACCGAGTTCCAGCGGCTTCGTGTTCCCGCTGGCCTACGCGACCAAGATCACCGACGCCTACGGCTACCGCATCCATCCGCTGAGCGGCACGAAAAAGTGGCACAACGGCGTGGACTTCGCCGCGGGCGAGGGCACAGCCATCTACGCCACCAAGGCGGGCACCGTCACCTCCGCGACCTACAATGAAGCCTACGGCAACATGGTGACCATCAACCACGGCGACGGATATTCCAGCCTCTACGGACATATGACGAACTATATCGTCTCCGTCGGCGACACCGTCTCCGCCGGGCAGACCATCGGCTATGTCGGCTCCACCGGCTGGTCGACCGGCCCGCATCTGCATTTTACGATCTATTATAACGGCTCGGACGTCAACCCGCTGAACTACGTCTCGATGTCGTAAGACGCAACGCTTTTCACTTCCCACAGCCCGGAAATCGGGCTGTGGGAACGATTTTACTCGAATTGAGGTGGCAGAATGAAGAAGGGCTGGAAGATCGTGCTGGCGATCCTGTGCGCGTTTGTGATCGCAGCAGGATCGTTTATCGCCGCAGTGCAGTACCTGAACACCCGATATGCCGCGGCGCTCTCCGCGCGCGAGGAAGATTCCCCCGTGCAGGCCAAGGCTGCCGAGGTACAGGAGATCATCGAGACGTATTTCATCGATGACTATGACGAGGACACGCTGGCCGACGGCGCGGCGTCCGGTATGGTAGACGCGACGGGCGACGAATGGAGCTATTATCTCTCGGCGGACGAGGTTGCGGCCTACGAGGAATCGATGGCGAACGCCTATGTCGGCGTCGGCATCACGATCACCGAGGATGCAGAGGCAGGCGGGATGCGCGTCGAAGAAGTCGTCTCCGGCGGCCCGGCGGAGGAAGCCGGGATCCGCGTGGGCGATCTGCTGCTGGCGGTCGAGGGTGAGGACGTCCTCCTGCTCGGCATCGACGGAACGCGGAATCTCGTGCGCGGTGAGGAAGGTACGCGCGTCAATATGCACTTCTCCCGCAATGGCACGGAATACGACGTCTCCGTCGAGCGGCGGAGCATCGAGACGCCGGTCGTGACCGGCGAACTGCTGGACGGGAGCATCGGCTATGTGAAGATCGACAACTTTGACGAACGCTCTGCCGCCGAGACCATCGCCTTTGTAAAGGATCTGATCGGTCAGGGCGCGGAGGCGCTGCTCTTCGACGTGCGCTTCAACCCCGGCGGCTATGCCGACGAGCTGGTGAAGGTGCTGGACTATCTGCTGCCGGAGGGCGATCTGTTCCGCAGCGTGGATTACGCGGGGCGCGAGGAGGTCGACACCTCGGACGCAAGCTGTGTCGAGCTGCCGATGGCAGTGCTCGTGAACGAAGATTCCTACTCCGCAGCGGAGTTCTTCGCGGCGGCGCTCCAGGAATACGAGTGGGCAACGATCGTCGGCTCGCAGACCTACGGCAAGGGCAATTTCCAGACCGCGTTTTACCTCTCCGATGGGTCGATGGTCAATCTCTCGATTGGCAAATACTATACGCCGGGCGGCAAGAGCCTGTCGGAAACGGGCGTGACGCCGGACGTCGTGGTCGACCTCGACGACGAGCAATACGCACTTTTATACTACAGCGCACTCGAACAGGCAGACGATCCGCAATTTCAGGCCGCAATCGACACATTGACACAGAAAATCTCTTGACAGACCGCGCCCGGTGCGGCTATAATGGCAACTGGCGTTTTAGGAACATTCTTCCCCGCTTTTCCGGGGACGACGATAGAAAGGACCGCGAATTATGGCAAAAGAATTCAAAATCAGCACGCTCCGCCTCAAGGAGCTGGAGCAGGAACTGCACTATCTGAAGACGACGCGCGAAAAGGAAGTCGCCGAGCAGATCAAAGAGGCCCGTTCGTTCGGCGACCTCTCGGAAAACAGCGAATATGACGAGGCGAAAAACGAACAGGCCAAGCTCTATGGCCGCATCGCCGAGGTGGAGAACATTCTGGCGCACGCCGTCATCATCGACGAGAGCGAAGAGGCTGAGGGCCGCATCGGCCTTGGCTGCACGATCAAGGTCGAGGACATCGAGACCGGCGACGAAGAGCTGTATGCCATCGTCGGCTCACAGGAAGCCAACCCGATGGAGTGCCGCATTTCGGACGATTCCCCGTTTGGCCGCGCGATGCTCGGTCATGTGGTGGGCGACATTGTCGAGGTTGAGGCCCCGGTCGGCACGCTGAAGTACAAGGTGCTCACGATCGAGCGCTGAGAAAGAAGGAACGATATGGGACAGGAACCAAAGAACGCGAACCAGACGCCGGAGCTTTCCGTCGGCGACCAGATCAAGGTCCGGCGCGAGAAGCTGGCTCAGCTCCAGGCCGAGGGGCATGACCCCTTCCAGCTGACGAAATTTGTCTGCACGTCCAACGCCGAGGAGATCAAAACGCATTTTGACGAGATGGAGGGCAAGCCCGTCTCGATCGCGGGGCGCATGATGTCCAAGCGCGGCATGGGCAAGGTCTCCTTCTGCGATCTTCAGGACAAGACGGGCCGCATCCAGCTCTACGCCCGCAAGGACGAGATGGACGAGGAGGACTATAACCGCTTCAAGAAATACGACATCGGCGACATCGTCGGCATCGACGGCGAGGTCTTCCGCACGCAGCGCGGCGAGATGAGCGTCCGCGCAAAGAAGATCACGCTGCTGAGCAAATCCCTGCTGCCGCTGCCCGAGAAGTTCCACGGCCTGACCGACAAGGAGACGCGCTATCGTCAGCGTTATGTCGACCTGATCGTCAACCCCGAGGTCAAGCGCAACTTCATCATCCGCTCGCAGTTCATCAAGCATCTGCGGGATTATCTGGACAACATGGGCTATATCGAGGTCGAGACGCCGGTGCTGAACACCATCGCCGGCGGCGCGGCGGCACGCCCGTTCATCACGCACCACAACACGCTCGACATCGATATGTACATGCGCATCGCGACCGAGCTGCCGCTCAAGCGGCTGATCGTCGGCGGGATGGATCGCGTGTATGAGGTAGGCCGTATTTTCCGCAACGAGGGCATGGACCCGAAGCACAACCCCGAGTTCACGACCGTCGAGCTGTATCAGGCGTATGCCGATTTCCACGACATGATGGACATCGCCGAGGGCGTTTACACCACCTTCGCCCAGAAATACCTCGGAACCTATGAGCTGAACTGGATGGGCGAAACGATCGATCTGACCCCCGGCTGGCCGCGGCTGACGATGGTGGAAGCCGTCAAGCAGTTTGTCGGCGTCGATTTTGGTGCGATCACCGACGACGCAGAGGCCGTGGCTGCGGCGAACGCGGTTGGCGTCGAACTGGCGGACGCCGCAGAGAAGACGTGGGGCAACGCGCTCTACGCCTGCTTCGACCAGAAGGTCGAGGAGCATCTCGTCCAGCCGACGTTCATCACGATGTACCCGGTCGAGGTTTCGCCGCTGACGAAGCGCAGCCCTGTCGACCCGCGCCTGACCGAGCGGTTTGAATTCTTCATCTGCCGCAGCGAGATGGGCAACGCCTATTCCGAGCTGAACGACCCGATCGACCAGCGGGAACGCTTCATGAAGCAGGTCGAGCAGCGCGAGCGCGGCGACGACGAGACCGAAATGCTCGACGAGGATTTCCTGACGGCGCTCGAGTATGGCATGCCGCCCACGGGCGGTATGGGCATGGGCATCGACCGCGCGGTCATGCTCTTCACCGGAGCCGACTCCATCCGCGACGTGATTTTGTTCCCGACAATGAAGCCGCTCGATATGCCGAAGAAGGACGCAGCGAAGAGCGAAGCTGCTCCGGCAGAAGCCAAGAAGGAAGAAGTCATCGACTTCTCCAAGGTCGAAATTGAGCCGCTCTTTAAGGACTTTGTGGACTTCGATACGTTTAGCAAATCTGACTTCCGCGCCGTGAAGGTCAAATCCTGCGAAGCGGTCAAAAAGTCCAAAAAACTCCTGAAATTCGTGCTGGATGACGGAACTGGCACTGACAGAGTGATTCTTTCCGGCATCCACGAATACTACGAGCCGGAGGAATTGGTCGGCAAAACGTGCGTCGCCATCACGAACCTGCCGCCCCGCCCGATGATGGGCATTGATTCCTGCGGTATGCTCATCTCCGCCGTTCACCATGAGGAAGTCTCCTGCGGGGTCAGCACAGCGGTGGGCTCATCGAAGATCAGGATCTCGTTGTC
>ERZ772880.2855-NODE-2855-length-12567-cov-12.369086_pt1 | contig 12567 bp, 8 predicted proteins | sample MGYA00580577_ERZ772880 | MGnify/ENA primary metagenome ERZ772880 (study PRJEB29015, sample SAMEA2737705) | human gut metagenome | biome: human gut; feature: human-associated habitat; material: faeces | place: China | collected 2012 ... | reverse complement strand
CGGGGCTCTTCATTTCCTCGCAGGCGGTCAGGACTGCCTTGGTCCACTCCAGATTGTTGATGTTGAACTGGGGCACACCATAGTGGCCATCGCGTGCCTTGATCAGCATTTCGGTTGCATTTACCAACATTATTCATTACCTCCGCAAAATCATTTTGGGGTGAAAAAGCCGTTTTGGATACAAGATTGCGCATCCTTTAACGAACCTAAGGGTAGTATACCCCAATTACAGGATAAAATCAAGGCGGTTCCCACGGCGTTTTCAACACAAATTCACATTGGGCATTTTGATGTTGGAGATTCTGGCAAAAACTACTGGATCTCCCTTCAAAAAATTGTCATAATTCCGACTTGAATTTTACAAAAAGTACGGCGAAAAGTTTGCGTGTCGAACCCGGGAAGTTGAAAACTTGGTGGAAACTGTGGAATTCCACCTGGAAAGTGGGCGTACAAACTTGATTTTTGAACACTTTCCACCGGGTTTTCAACATGTGGAAAAATTTGAGCCGAATTACCGATTGTATAGCCTGCTGAATGTGGAAAACTTTTGCCTTCGGCAAACATTGCGAAGAATGCCGGGGTATGCTATACTTTAGAATGTATCAGTGTCAAAATATAGTAAAACTGAAACAGAACGAAACCATGGCGCGGCTCAAACGGCCCGCCTTGCCATAGAATGGAAGGAGAACACATCAATGGACGAACAGAAAATGCCGCGCCGCCGCCGCAGCAGCACGGAGGAGCAGCCCAAGAATGAGAGCCTGGTCTACGGCAAAAACCCCGTGACCGAGCTGCTCAAGAGCGGTTCCGGCGTGGACACCGTGCTGATCGCGGAGGGCATGGTCCCCGCTGTGGCAGCTTACTATACCGCCATGGCCAAGGAGGCCGGGGCCACGGTCAAGCGGGTGCATCCCAACAAGCTGCGCCTGATGACCGGCACCGAGAGCCATCAGGGCGTGGCTGCCTTTGCCAGCGAGATCGAATATGTGACTGTGGAGGACCTGCTGAACGTTGCCAGAGAGAAGGGGGAGCCCCCTTTCCTGGTGCTGAGTGACGGCATCGAGGACCCCCATAATCTGGGCGCGGTGATGCGCTCTGCTCTGCTGTGCGGAGCCCACGGCATCGTCATCCCCAAGCGGGGCGGCGCGTCCGTGACCCCCACCGTTATCAAGTCCAGTGCCGGTGCGGCCGAGCGCCTGCCTGTGGCCCGCGTGGCCAACATCGGCGAGACCATCCGCCGCCTGAAGGATCAGGGTGTGTTCGTCTACTGTGCCGATATGGACGGTGTGCCCCTGCGCAAGAACAACCTGACCGGCCCCATCGCACTGGTGCTGGGCAGCGAGGGCAGTGGTGTGTCCCAGCTGGTGAAAAAGCTCTGCGATGGCGTGGTGCGGCTGGATATGGCCGCTCAGGGCACCGGTGTGGACAGCTTCAATGTCTCGGTAGCGGCTGGCATCATCCTGTACGAGATCCAGAGCCAGCGCGCCGCAGAGTAAGAAACAGCGGCCAGACCGCCGTGACCAGAACAGGGAGGGACTAGGATGCCAAAGGATGATAAGCGCAAAGAGCTGACACAGGAAGAGATCGATGCGCAGAACGAGAAGTTCCGCACGTTTTTCAGCACCAGCGTGGCACAGGTGCCCGAAGAGATGAAGCGCCGCGATGAGGAAAAGGAGAGCACCGGCAGCCTGCTGGGCAAACTCTTTCACCGCGAAAAGGACAAAGAGGAGCCTGCCGCCGCCCCGGCCGTGCAGAATGAGCTGCCGCCCACGGGTGAGATCGTGCTGGGCCATGAGGAAGAAGCCGAGGCCGGCCTGGAGCTGGCATTGGAGCCCGGAGAGCTGGAGGAAGCAGAGCCTGTGGCTCTGCCCACCGCGCCGGAAGTCCCCGCAGCGCCGAAGCCGGAACCCCGGCCCGCACCCCAGCCCGAGAAAAAGCCGGAGCCGCCCCGCCGCCGGGAACCCCTGACCCCGCAGGAGCAGCAGGAGGATGCAGAGATGGCCGAACTCAAGGCCATGCTCTATGGCACCCCCAAGCCCGCCCCGGTGGAGGAGGTGCAGGATGCCCCCGAAGAGGTGCTGGCCGTGGAGCCGGAAGCTCCCGCAGCGCCTGAGGGCCCGGCCATCCCCATGGTGTTTGCCGAGGATCAGTCGGTAAAGCAGGCGAAGTCTGCCCCGGAAGCCGCGCCAGAGGTTGAGCCGGAACCGGAAACGGCTTTCCAGTTCTTTGGCAAGGGCGCGGACGAGAACGAGCCGCAGGCCCCTACCCGCACCGAGGCCCCCAGCAAGGACGACAGCATGAGCCTGCCGCTGATGGGGCTGGAAGAGGACGAAGCACCCGCCCGGCCTGCCGCCCCGGCAGAGGAGACCCCGGCCCAGCCTGCTGAGGAAGCGGCCCCTGCCGCGCCGGAGGCTGCGGAGAAGCCTGAAGAAGAAACCGAGCCGGAAACGCCCGAGCAGGTGGGGGAGAAGCTCCGCCGGATGGGCGCGGAGCTGACGCTGCGGTGTGTGCTGGAGGGCATCCTTGCCGTGGTACTGCTCCACTTTGGCCTTGTTGCCGAGGGGCTGCTGGCCCCTGTGGCCTCCCTTGACCCCGTGATCGCCCCGGCGGCGTTCTATGCTGCCAACCTGCTCTTTCTGGCCGGTGCGCTGGCTGTGGGCTGGCCTGTCCTGCGGGATGGCCTGCAGGGTCTCAAGGGCCGCCCCAGTGCAGACACCATGCCGGCGCTGGCTGCCTGCGGTGCGCTGGTGCAGGCTGTGGTCGCCCTGCTCAACGCCCAGAGCTATCAGAACTCCAGCTGGACGCTGCTTTCCGGTGTGGCCGCACTGGGCCTGTTCCTGGCCCTGCTGGGCAGCCGTGTCCTGCTGACTGCCGTCAGAAACGGCTACGACCTCGCCGCCCGATCTCCCGAGGGGCTGCAGGGCGCATTCCGCGTCCGGGATAAGGACCTGATCCGGGTGCTGGCCCGGAGCCTGGATCAGAAAGACCCCTGGGTGCTGCTCAGCCGCCCTGTCCAGTGGGACGAGGCGCTGGTGGAGCAGAGCTTCGGGGAGCGCGCCAGTGAGCGCCGCGCCCGCAAGACAGCCCTGATCCTGCTGGGTGCCGCCGTGCTCAGCGGGCTGGTGTTCCTGCTGTTTGGCGGCGGGCCCAACGGCATGGCCGCAGCCCTGACCTCCATGCTCTGCATGGGTGCACCGCTGTCCTCCACCCTGGTTGCGGGCATCGCGTCTCTGCGCCTGCAAAAGACCGCCGCCGCCGCCGGTGCCGTGGTGCCCGGCTGGGCTGCCATTGAGGAGCTGGGCGGTGTGGACACCGTGCAGGTGGATGCCGACGAGCTCTTTACCGCCGACAGCGTGAATCTGGAGGACATCCGCATCTTCAAGGGCGGCCGCATCGACCGTGCCATCCTCTATGCGGCCAGCATCCTCAACCACAGCTGCGAGACCCTGCGGGGGCTGTTCCGCCAGATCATCGAGGACCGCACCGAGATCCTGTACCCTGTGAAGGACTTGGAGGTCCACCACGGCCTTGGCTTTGCCGCCTGGTGCGATAACAACCGGGTGCTCATCGGCAACCGGCTGTACATGGAGCGGGAGGGCGTGCCCCTGCCTGAGCAGGAGTACGAGGATGAGCACTCCCAGAACGGCGCGCTGCAGATCCTGTATCTGGCTGTTTCCGGAAGCCTGCACGCCATGTTCGTGCTCCACTATGTGGGCGGCCGCAACGCCGCCCGCGGTCTGGAGGTGCTGCAGCGGGAGAACATCCGCCTGCTGGTCACCTGTGAGGACCCCAGCCTGACGGCCCGCCACATCACCGAGGCTTACCATCTGCCCGAGGGGATGATCACTCTGCTGGATCAGGAGCAGTGCAGCGCGCTGACCCCAGCCCGGCCGGACGAGACCGCCCGCTGCTGTATGCTGCATGATAAAGGTTTTGCCAGCCTGATCGGCGGTCTGCGCGCGGCGGAAAAGGCCCAGAACGCCGAGACGAGCGCCACCACGGTGCAGATGGTCTCGGTCTGGTTCTCGGTGGTCATCGGTGTTCTGCTGACCTACGCGGGCAGCATCGGCACCCTGTCGGTGGCCGCTGTCCTGATGTATCAGGCGGCATGGAGCGCTTTGAGCATTGCAGTCTGCGCTCTGAAACAGCATAACTGAATGTGAGCGCGGCGTTTGGCCCTGATGTTCTGCACAAAAAAATCGGAAAAAACTGGAATTCCCGACGAAATCGGGTGCGAAAGCACAGCACTTTGGGCGAAAAACTTGACCCACATTGGCCGGACGTGTAAAATGAATCAGTAGTGAGAAAAATCATGGACGCGAAATTTTTCCATGTGTGCGGCATTCCTTTGATCCCATGGGATGAAACAAGGAGGGAAGTTCGACCCAATGAAATGGAAATTCCAAACCGCGGGGCGGCTTCTGGCCCTGCTGGCTCTGAGCGGGGCCCTGCTGGCTGCCCCTTTGCCCGCGCAGGCCGCGCCCGGTGTGCTGACAGGCCTGACCGGAACCGGCTCCAAGCTGGAACTGGAGCTGACCGAGATGGAGCTGGAGATCACCGATGATGACCCCCGCCCCAAGGGCTACCTGTACACCAGCGGCCAGAGCGATTATTACTTCATCGTCTGGATGAGCAGCAACTCCAATGTTGCCACGGTGGATGGCGACGGCAAGGTGACGGGCCGCAATGCTGGCACCGCAATCATCACCGCCATCTCCGACCACGGCGAACGTGCCGCCTGCAAGGTGACCGTGACCCGCAAAAATGAAGAAGCAGCCAGAAAAAAGCCCACGCTGGATACCACCAGCCTGAGTCTTGTGCTGCAGTACAATGACCTGCACCCCACCCATCAGCTCCAGTTGACCAACAGCGACCACTCCTTCCTCTATGTCTACCAGTGGATGAGCAGCAACCCTGAGGTGGCCACAGTCAGCGACAAGGGCCTTGTCACGGCTCAGGCGGCGGGCACCACCACCATCACGGCAATGGTCTCCAACGGCCAGGCTTTGCGGTGCAGCGTCACGGTGACTTCGGATATCGGCAAGGTGACCCTGAACAAAAGTGACCTGCTGCTCCGCACCGTGGGCACCCAGGAGCGCCTGACGGCCACCGTTGCGGTGGAAGGCGGCGGCAGTGTGCCCATTACATGGGTCAGCAGCAACCCCGGTGTCGTTACCGTGGATGCGGATGGCGTGGTGACCGCCATTGCCGACGGAGAAGCTAAGGTCACGGCTCTTTCGCCCGCCGGACGCTTTGACGTGTGCAGCGTTGTGGTGGGCATGGCGGCGGAGAAGTACGAATCTGAAGCCGACCTTGCTGACGAGCTCAAGCTCCCTGACCCCTACGTTGCCGTAAGGCTGAATAAACTGGCATAAAGAAAAAGCACCCGCCCATGGCTGTTTTTGACGGCTATGGGCGGTTTTTGCGTGTGTGGAAACGGATGCGCTGGGAAAAACTTGCCGAAGAGGAATTTTTTGCAAAAAATATTTTGCGTTGCATGTTGCGGTGCACCTGACACATCCGGCTGCCTCCGGCAGGTGAAAAAGGACAAAATGGCCCGAACGTTGTTTAAGACAGGGGGCGGATGCCCCACAGAGCGGCGAAATCTCTGCAAAAAAGGCGACTGTCCGGCTTGGATGACACATTTAACAAAAATTTGACGTGAAGTGATTGAATTTGCAACTCTTGACAGAAGGCGGGACAAACCATTATCCTTTTATCCAGAGGAAAGTATTTTATGCCGCCAGACGTTGGAATGCCTGGTGGACAAGTGTGTGTCAGGAGGGAAAGAATATGACCAACTACCGGAACCGAATCGGGGAAGCCATTGCCTTTGCCCGGAACGTGGCGGGCAGATCCCAGCAGGAGCTTGCGGATATGCTGGGGCGGGACAAGCGCACCATTCAGAAATGGGAGCGGGGCGAGATCCGCATTGCGCTGGAGGATTATCTGGATGTATTCGATACTCTGCACCTGCCGGTGGGGCCCTATGAAATGTGGATCCGGCATCCGGAACTCTTTCCGCGCGGCATGGAGGATATCAAGGGCTTCAGCACCGAAAAGAAGCGGAGGACACTGGCGGATTATTATCTGCATCAGGCTGCACCGCTGGAGATCGAGCAGGAGTATTACATCCTGTTCGGTGACCACGGCAGCAACAGCTGCGGCATCCGGCAGGAGCAGCTGGCCAACCTGCAGACTCCGCTCCGTGACCGCAAACGGATCGTGAACCAGATCATCGACAACTACTATGAGGCCCGTGCCATCGGACATCTGACCGACCCGGAGGGCCAGCAGCCAGTGATGCCCATTCTGGAAGCCTGCTATGATGCCAGTGCACGGAGCGTGGAAGCCAACGAGAACCGGTACAGCATCGGCAGCATCGAGGACTATCTGGACGATGCGGCAAAACCGGCAGAAGAGTGAACCGAACAGCAGACGGCCATGTGCAGCCGCCTGCTGTTTTTGCGTGCGGCCTGCCTGCGGGAAAATATTGTGAAATTTGCGGATTCCTGCTATACTTATCCTATTGATGAAAAAGAAGGGTGAGATAAATGGCATACAACATGGGCGGTCGGCGCTTCCGGCCGGTGGGCAGCGGAAAAAAGCGGACTGCGCCGCAGTACGGGCCGGTGGGCACAGGCTGCCCGTTTGTGGAGGAGGCCGTGGCGCGGCTGTACCGGGAGCAGAACGAGGAACATTTCTGGAGCCTGATGAACGCCCTGAACTATGCGCTGGAATTGCAGACCAAGGTACTGGTGCCGCTGGATGCGGCGGTGGACCCCCAGAGCGGAGCCGCTCCCTGGGCACACCTGCCCATCCCGGAGGATCGGGCCGAGGGCCTGCCGCCCTGGCTGCTCCACGCCCGGAAAGAGCGGCACTATCTGCCGCTGTTCACCTCGGTAAAGAACGCCGAGGCGGAAAAGGCCAGCGCCACCCGGCCCATGGTGGAGCGCAGCCTGCGCAGCGCCATGGAGTATGCGCTGGAAACGGACGGCATCGATGGTGTGGTGCTGGACCCGTGGACAAGCTCTGCCACGCTGGATGTCTCCCTGCTCAGCGGGCTGCTGAGATCGGAGCGGGGGAGCGACAACCCCGGCGCTCAGGAGCTGGAAGCCGGGCACGCCGCCGCCCGGGCCGGGGATTGGCCGGAGGCAGCGGCCCGCTACACTGCCGCCGCCGAGGCGGGCAGCGCAGAGGCGCTTTCTGCCCTGGGGGACTGCCTGTATTATGGCCGGGGTACCCGGAAGAATAAGACCCAGGCCCGGCGGATGTGGAAAAAGGCCGCACAGGCCGGGGAGGTGCAGGCCATGATCGCCCTGGGGGATGACTGTGCTGCATCGGGCGGGGAGATGGCGGAGACCCTGCAATACTACCGCCGCGCCCAGAGCGCTGCCCGGGAGGTGCCGGACATCGCCTACACCCCGCAGGTCTGCCTGCGTCTTGCCCAGTACGAGACCCAGTACCTCTCCCGCAAAAAGGCGCTGCTGCAGGTGGCCGAAGCCGTGCAGGGCTTTCGGATCCTGCAGGCTGAGGGCGAAACGGATGCTGCAGCCTGGCTGCGGGAGGCTGAACTGCTGACCGATCAGCTGCTGGCCGACGATAAAAACGCCTGAAACACAGTTTCTTTACATTTGTTCTAAGAAATCGTCATAGGAAACCGGTAAGATATTCAAGGAAATATTCTGCGCCGAAGAAAAGAGGACAAGCACTATGAGCAAAGTGATCGGAATCGACCTTGGCACCACCAACTCCTGCGTGGCGGTGGTGGAGGGCGGCAAGCCTGTGGTCATCACCAACGCCGAAGGCGAGCGCACCACCCCCAGCGTGGTGGCCTTTACCAAGGATGGCGAGCGTCTGGTGGGCGGCGCGGCAAAGCGCCAGATCGCCACAAACTCAGGCCGCACGGTGTCCAGCATCAAGCGGTACATGGGTTCTGATCACCGAGTGCATATCGATGGCAGAGACCTGACCCCGCAGGAGATCAGCGCCATGATCCTGACCAAGATCCGCCGCGATGCCGAGAGCTATCTGGGCGAACCGGTGACCGAGGCCGTCATCACCGTGCCTGCCTATTTTGACGACAGCCAGCGCAAGGCCACTCAGGACGCGGGCCGCATTGCGGGCCTGAATGTTCTGCGCATCATCAACGAGCCCACCGCCGCCGCAGTGGCCTACGGCCTGGACAACGAAGCTCCCCAGAAGATCTTGGTCTATGATCTGGGCGGCGGCACCTTTGATGTTTCGATCATCGAGATCGAGGACGGCACCTTTACGGTGCTGGCCACCGGCGGCGATACCCATCTGGGCGGCGATGACTTTGACGAGCGCATCGTTGAGTGGGCTGTGGCGGAGTTCCGCAGATCTGACCGCATCGATCTGACCAAGGACCCCGCCGCCATGGGCCGCCTGAAGGAGGAGGCGGAAAAGGCCAAGAAGGAGCTTTCCAGCGCGCTTTCCGCCCAGCTGAACCTGCCGTTTATCGCGGTGGGCAAGGATGGCCCCCACCATCTGGATCTGAGCCTGGGCCGCCCCCAGTTTGAGATGATGACCGGTGACCTGCTGGCCCGCACCGTTCAGCCGGTGCAGAACGCCCTGCGGGATGCCGGGATTTCCGCCAGCCAGCTGGGCAAAGTCCTGCTGGTGGGCGGCAGCACCCGGATGCCCGCTGTGGAGCGGCAGGTCCGGGAGCTGCTGGGCTGTGAGCCCAGCCATACTCTGAACCCCGATGAATGCGTGGCCATGGGTGCTGCCGTGCAGGGCGGCCTGCTGCAGGGCGGCGGAAAGCTGGCCGGTGCCACCGGCGCGGCCGCGCAGGGCCTTGTGCTGATGGATGTCACCCCGCTGACGCTGTCCATTGAGACACTGGGCGGCGTGGCCACTCCTCTCATCACCCGCAACAGCATGATCCCCACCCGCAAGAGCCAGATCTTTACCACGGCCCGCCCCATGCAGACCAGCGTGGAGATCAATGTGCTGCAGGGCGAGCGCCACTTTGCTCGCGACAACAAGAGCCTGGGCAAATTCAAGCTCACCGGCATCCGCTCCGGCTTCTCCTCCAAGCCCCAGATCGAGGTCACCTTCGACATTGATGTGAACGGCGTGGTCAAGGTGTCTGCAAAGGATCTGGGCACCGGCCGGGAGCAGAACATCACCATTACCGGCAGCACCAATCTTTCTGAGAACGAGATCCAGCGCGCCATGGCCGATGCCGCCGCCTACGAGGAGGAGGATACCCGCCGCAGGGAGCGGCTGGAGCTCCACAATCAGGCCGAGATGCTGGCTTACAAGGTGGATGAGGCCCTCTCCAAGTGCAAAAAGGAGCTGGACAAGGACGAGAAGAACCGAGTCAAGAACGACCTTGCCAGCCTGCGCCGCTGCCTGCGCAAGGATAAGCCCGAAAAGATGAACGAGACCGAAGAAGCGAACCTCCGCCAGGCAAAATCCCAGCTGGAAGCCAGCGCCAACCACCTGATGGTGCTGTACAGCACGGAGCAGGATGCCGGCCAGCAGTAAGCAGGCAATTCCCTACTGAAAAACTTCGTTGAAAGGGTTGACAAACCCGGAAGAGTGGGGTATTATGTATGCAATATCACAAAAATGGCTGTGAAGAGAAGAGTAGGTTTTCGCATTGATCCTTCCAGAGAGCCCGGGCGGTGGAAAAGGGCAGGAAACAGGGGACTGAAAATGGTCTCGGAGCCGCGGGGGCGAAGTGCAAGAGTGCTAAGCCTGCGACGGGAGCGCCCGTTACAGCGTCCGGTTGTCGCGTTGCAAAACGCCGCAGCAGTGAGGCTGCCTCTGTGAGGAGGCAGTAAACCAAGGTGGTACCACGGAAGTTTTACGCTTTCGTCCTTGTGGGTGTATGCCCGCTGAGGACGGAAGCGTTTTTTATTTTGCTTCCGGTGCAAAAGGGTGCGGATTGTGCCGCACCGCACAAAAACATTTTTGTAAAAGTAGAGAGGGAAAACAAAATGTCTAAGATCACTCGTCGTAATTTTCTGAAAGTTTCCGGCGTGGCTGCTGCTGCCGCTGCCCTGACCGCCTGCGGCGGCTCTTCCTCCACCGCAAGCTCCGCTGCTTCCGGCGCTGCATCCTCTGAGGCTGCCTCCACCGCTGCCAAGCTGGACAAGATCAAGGTCGCTGTTCCCAACGACACCACCAACGAGGCCCGCGCTCTGACCCTGCTGGAGAAGAACGGCTTCTTCAAGCTGAAGGCAGATGCAGGCCTGACCGCCACCAAGAACGACATCGAGGAGAACCCCCTGAACGTCAATGTGGACGAGGTCGAGGCTGCTCAGGTGCCCAACGTCCTGCAGGATGAGGACTACGCTGTCATCAACTCCAACTACGCCATCTCTGCCGGTCTGGACCCCATGACCGACGCTCTGGCCATGGAGGATGGAACCTCTGCCTACGTTAACGTTCTGGTCTGCAAGGAAGGCAATGAGGAGGAGCCCAAGATCAAGGCTCTGGTCGCTGCCCTGCAGAGCCAGCAGGTCAAGGACTTTATGACCGAGAGCTACGGCGGCGCTGTGGTCTCTGTTGTGGAGGACCCCACCGACGGCTATGATCCTTCCATCGATTATGACGCACTGAACGGCGAGACCGTCAGCTGCGCTGCCACCCCCGCTCCCCACTGCGAGATCCTGGAGGTCTGCAAGCAGATCCTGGCCGACAAGGGCATTACGCTGGACATCCAGGAGTACGATGACTATGTGATCCCCAACACCATCGTTGAGGATGGCCAGTGCGACACCAACTACTTCCAGCATCAGCCCTACCTGGACAACTTCAATGAGGAGAAGGGCACCCACCTGGTCTCCGTTGCCGGCATCCACGTTGAGCCCATGGGCATCTACGGCGGCAAACAGAGCGACCTGAGCCCGATCGAGGGTTAAGCGAACTCCCCCAGTCACCTTGCGGTGACAGCCCCCTCGGGGAGGGGGCCTTTGCCTGACCGTTCTGTTTCAGGCTCCCTCCATGAGGGAGCTGGCAAACCCGCAAGGGTTTGACTGAAGGAGTTTATTCAACAGCAAGGAGCAATTTCTGTGATCGAGATCAAACATCTTTCCAAGACCTTCCAGATGAAGGACGGCGCGGTGAATGCGCTGAAGGACATCAACCTCACCATCCCGGATGGTTCCATTTATGGCATCATCGGCATGTCCGGTGCGGGCAAATCCACGCTGGTGCGCTGCATCAACCTGCTGGAGCGCCCCACCGAGGGCAGCGTTGTGATCGACGGCACCGCTATGGAGACTTTAAACGCAGCCCAGCTGCGTGAGCGCCGCCGCGATATCACCATGATCTTCCAGCAGTTCAACCTGCTGATGCAGCGCAGCTGTCTGAAGAACATCTGCTTCCCCATGGAGCTGGCCGGTGTGAAAAAGGCGGATGCCGAAAAGCGTGCCAGAGAGCTGCTGGAAGTGGTGGGCCTGCCCGATAAGGCCAACGCCTACCCGGCACAGCTGTCCGGCGGCCAGAAGCAGCGCATTGCCATTGCCCGCGCACTGGCAACGGACCCCAAAGTTCTGCTCTGCGATGAAGCCACCAGCGCACTGGACCCCAACACCACCCATGCTATCCTGACCCTGATCAAGGACATCAACAAGAAGCTGGGCATCACGGTTGTGGTCATCACCCATCAGATGAGCGTTGTGGAAGAGATCTGCGATCACGTTGCCATTCTGGACGGCGGCGTTGTGGTGGAGGAAGGCTCCGTGCAGGAGATCTTCTCGAACCCCAAAACGCCCGCAGCAAAGCGTCTGGTGGCACCCAACGGCGGCAGCGCCGCACGGGATCTGTCCAGCTTTGCACCGGACGACCATGTGGTGCGCGTCACCTTCAACGGTTCGTCCACGGCAAAGCCGCTGGTGGCAAGCCTTGCTGCAGAAAAAGGCATTCTGGTGTCGGTACTCAGCGCCGACACCCGCGACCTGAGCGGCCAGTGCTACGGCTCCATGTTGCTCAAGCTGCCCGCTGATGTGGAGCAGGCAAAGCAGGCTGCGGCCTATATGCGCGCCCAGCCCGGCATTACGGTAGAGGAGGTGACCGGCGAATGAGTATTGCAGATTACGGTTTTGCCATCTGGGAGACCTTTTATGTGACGGTCCTTTCCACCGCGTTTGCGCTGGTGCTGGGCCTGCCGCTGGGTGTGCTGCTGGTGGCCGGTGATAAGGACGGCATTCTGCCGCTGCCCGGCTGGCTGATGCACATTCTCAACATCGTTATCAACATCCTGCGCAGTGTTCCGTTCCTGATCCTGATGATCTGTGTATTCCCGCTTACCCGTGCCATCGTGGGCACCACGGTGGGTACCAAAGCCACCATCGTTCCGCTGGTGGTGGCAGCTTTCCCGTTCGTGGCACGTCTGGTGGAGACCAGCCTGCGCGAGCTGGACGAGGGCGTGGTGGAAGCGGCCCAGAGCATGGGCGCAACGCCGTTCCAGATCATTACCAAGGTGATGATCCCGGAATGCCTGCCCGGCCTGATCTCCAGCATGACCACCGCACTGACCACCATTCTGGGCTACTCGGCCATGTCCGGTGTCATTGGCGGCGGCGGTCT
>ERZ772880.2854-NODE-2854-length-12575-cov-3.795607_pt1 | contig 12575 bp, 9 predicted proteins | sample MGYA00580577_ERZ772880 | MGnify/ENA primary metagenome ERZ772880 (study PRJEB29015, sample SAMEA2737705) | human gut metagenome | biome: human gut; feature: human-associated habitat; material: faeces | place: China | collected 2012 ... | reverse complement strand
ACTATGAGCGAACTGGTAGAAGATGAAAAGCAAAAATTGTTGTATGTATTCGACTACATGACAGAGCGTTGCTTCTTCATCGAATTGTCTGAAATCATCACCGGAAAAGATATGAATGGTGCCAAATGTACCAAGAAATCGGGTGATGCTCCGCCACAAACTGTAGATTTTGAAGAAATGGCTGCTGCAAGCGGTTCACTCGACCTGGACGAAAATTTCTATGGTGATCAGGACTTTGATATGGAAGATTTTGATCAGGAAGGCTTCGACATAGGTGGTAACGCGGGTGGCTCTTATGAAGAAGAGAAGTTTTAAGTATTAAGTATCAAGTATTAGGTATTAATTGCTATGCAGTGACAAGCAGTTAATACCTAATATTTTTATCCCCGACACTTTAATACTTAACACCTAATACTTAATACTTTAAAATCCATGCCCACTCTCATTGTTTTAATCGGACCTACAGGAGTAGGAAAAACAGAATTAAGCCTGCGACTGGCGGAGAACTTTCACACCAGCATTGTCTCCGCTGATTCGAGACAACTTTATGCTGAATTAAAAATAGGAACGGCGGCTCCTACCCCGGATCAATTAAAACGTGTGCCTCACTATCTGGTAGGCACTCTTCATCTTACCGATTATTACAGCGCCGCTCAATATGAGCAGGAAGCGATGGAAATCCTCCATCAATTATTCACAGAACATGAGGTAGTAGTACTTACTGGTGGATCAATGATGTATGTAGATGCCATCTGCAAGGGGATTGACGACATCCCTACCGTTGATGCTGAAACACGTCAGGTGATGCTGCAAAAGTATGAGGAAGAAGGATTGGAGCAACTTTGTGCAGAGCTCCGTTTATTAGATCCGGACTACTATCGCATCGTAGACCTGAAAAACCCAAAACGGGTGATTCATGCATTGGAAATCTGTTACATGACCGGAAAGACATATACATCTTTCCGCACCCAACAGAAAAAGGAACGCCCTTTCCGCATTCTTAAGATCGGATTAACCCGTGACAGAGAAGAACTGTATGACCGCATTAATCGTCGTGTAGACCAAATGATGGAGGAAGGATTACTGGACGAAGTACGTTCCGTACTCTCCTACCGGCATCTAAACTCTCTTAATACCGTAGGTTACAAAGAACTGTTCAAATATCTGGACGGAGAATGGGAACTCCCTTTCGCTATCGAAAAGATCAAGCAAAATTCACGCATTTATTCACGCAAACAGATGACATGGTTCAAAAGGGATGAAGAAATACGCTGGTTCCATCCGGAACAAGAAACGGAGATACTTGAGTACCTCCGTCTACAAAATCTGACTCATTTACCCAGTTTGGATACCTTCTGATAAACTTCCCGATAGACATTATTGCCCAACCGGAACAGAAGCGTCATTTTCTTTCCGTCAATCCGGTAAGATATAGGAACGATAGCATTTGCCGATCTGCCATGTTCATTACGCAGTTTCTCGCAGTAAAGGCCTTTTGCAATGATGCTGTACTCCCCCGAACGGGTAATTTTGTACGGGCAAAATACATCGTCCGAACTGCGGCTGCCTGAACTCACGTCTACAGCATCTTTGATATACGCATCCACATTGAAATAATTGCCATCTTTATCAAGTACCTTATATCTGACCACTTGCGAAGAGCCTTCACTCTGAACAAGTTTCCAGATTCCTTTTAAGTTTTGACTCATACAAAGTGCAGGTACAAGAAAAAGAAATGAAACAGCTAGTAAAATCTTACAAAATTGTTTTTTCATAATAATAAAATTTTAAGTTCAACAAATAGTTAATAATAGTGTATATCGCTTTTATTCCATATTTTTATTTCAACAGGATATAACTGCTCATTTTTAATCAAATAATGTATCCTCTCATTTATCTTTCAAAACTACTTTAAGCATAGGTTTTACTTTCACTTCAGCAACAGACTTATTGACATCAGCAATCCGAAGTATCCCATTTTTAGGCGCTTTCAAATTAAAACGACCATCTGCGTCAGCTACAGTATAATCATTTGTTCCTTTTACTAACACAGTAGCCGCAATCGTTTTTCCTTCTTCATCAGTCACAACTCCAGTTACAGAAATCCAATCAGAACGATATTTATCGGTTTCCAATCTTACAATCTTTGTTCCATCCATTTCATTTACAGACACCGATCTTATATTTTTGGTAGACATACCTTTCAATTTAGACTTCTTAATCTTTTCATCGTCTATACAATAAATAATTTCTCCTTCTACATCTTTTGCCATGCTTTCTGCCAATTCCAAAGCATCTGCATAAGGCTTTTTCGGATTAGCTTTATTAAACTCATATTCCGCATCTGTAAACAAAGTGATAATCAGCACTCCATTTTTCCCTCTTTCCCCATAAATATCCGTAGCTGATTTATCTTTCAATATAGTAAAGTTTTTAATACGATCAGGAGCAAGTTTGGAAATAGCATCTTCTTCCAATGCTTCTTTACCGTCAATAATAACCAAAGGCTTTTTTTTAGCTTGAGCAACATGCCATTCCTCATCATGAGATCCCCCCATATAAAAGTGTGATTTTTTAGGTGATTCGCTCTCAGTCCTTACCTTTGCAGGTTTTGGAAATTTTTGTTTATTCTGATATTCTTCTTCCGTCAACAAATCAACTAAAACTACTCCATCTTTCCCCCTCTCTCCATAAACCTCTACAGCTGCTTTGTCTTTCATTACAGATATACTTTTAATACGTTCCGGAGAGACACTGGATAAAGCTTCTTCGCCAACGGCTTCTTTGCCATCTATATAAACTAACGGCTTCTTACCACTTACTGAATGAAACGTTACACCCCAATTCTTACTTCCACGATTGAGAGCATCTAATCTCGTTTTTGAAATAGCATCAATCTTGTACTTATTCTGCAATATTTGTTCTGCGGTTGAATGTAACTGAATAACCATAGCCCCGTTTTTCGCTTTATCTCCATAAATATCTGTAGCCTCTTTTCCATCTAATATAGAAATACTTTCAATACGACTTGGATCTAAAGCATCTACCACAGTACGAGAAGATTCTTTACCATCAATGATCACCAATACATCTTTATCTCGCAAATCCACCGTAGATATCCCCCCAATATGGGTACCCATAAGTTTCGATTTATCTACAGATGTATTCATTCCCGGCTTTATTTTTGCTTGAGTTTTGGTTATTTTAAAATGATTATCTTCATCCGGCAGTAGTTTAGTAGCCAACACCCCATTCTTTCCTTTTTCTCCATAAATAGATATTGTTCCCTTCTCCTTCAATATTGAATCACCCGTGACTACCAACTTTTTCAGTGAATCTCCAGAAGTAATATTCGACACATCTTTGGTGATTTCTTCCACTTTTGCTTCTACAATTGCAGCCAAATCATTAACTTTGACGGCAGAAATCTCATCAGCCTTTTCAGAGATTTCGGGACGGGCAAAAGCGGTTACTGCAATAGCTGCCAACGGAAGTACATATAAGTACTTCAAACGTGCCCAAGGATTCGATTTTTCTTTTAACATCATAGTGATACGTTTTTTAAGTTTACTGTGATTAAAGCTGTTGGCCATAGAGTAGAGCCTTGTGCCAACGGCTTTTTTTATTAATAATAATTGATAATCTCTAGCGTTTATACCCTCATTAATGACCGCTTCGTCGGCTTCGTATTCATGGATATTCTGCAATTCCTGTTTCAATAACCACGCTCCAGGATTAAACCACTGAAAGAATATACAGATATCTGCTATGAGCAAGTCCCAAGAATGGTGCTTTCTGATATGCGCACATTCGTGAATCAGTATTTCACGTCCGTTCTCCTCCAAATCAGTTCGTGAAATCACAACAAACTTCATCCAACTGAAGGGTGCCACATTCCGGTCATGAACCAACAAAACAGTATGTTTATCTATCTGTCTCCGTTGCGCCGTATTCATTAACCGAACAAGACGGAATAAAGAATAGACATTCCGGCAAACAAGGAAAAATATGCCCGCTATATAAAATAGAAGAACTATTTCTATCCAATGCACTGGGCTTCTCCACGTATCTACCAAATCATCTCCTTCCACTACTGTTGTCACCTGGGTTTCCTGATGATTCTCTGCCATAACAAGTAGTTGTTCAATTGTCAGTACTGCCTGATTTATTTCATTCTGCGGCGCCTTGGTCACTTCAATCAGCGGAAGCAACAAAGAAAACACGAGAATGCCCAACAACGCAATCCGGTTAAAACGGTAGAACGTTTCTTTACTCAACAGCAGCCTGTAAAACAAATAAAACAATGACAGGCACACCCCCGATTTTAGTATATAGACGAAAAAGAATCCCATATATAGATTAATTCCAGTTAGTTCTCTGCCAATTTCTTCTCAAACTCCTCCAAATAGGAAGGATTCTTTTTAGATGCCAACACCCAAATGCCTTTCTTGGCTTTACTACCAAACTTAGATTCCAGATTCGTCGACTCCGGCAAAATTTCCCATACATCATGCAACAGATCATCCGGAGATAAGCTCTTCAACTGCTGGTAAGAAATTTCTTTTCCATCCAAAAGAATAAGCTGTCCATCATGCCCGGTTCCTCCATCCGTACAATAAATCTTAAAGAAATCCTTCACATAATAAATGCACTTCACAGTATGAGAGGTCTTCACTTCATGAGCAAGTGCAGGATGAGCGTTCTGCTGCTTTTTAACTCCATAGAGTTCATTCAACGATTTAAGCATTCCTTTTTTTACCCGATGAACAAAATCCGCCAAGTCACTTTCTGTCCACGGAGTAGTGGAAGACAAACGTAGTATTCCTTTCTCCTTTTGGTAAACACCTTTCCGATAACTGATGACATTATCATCAGAACTTGATTCCGAAATTGACCATCCTGCATATCCCACAGGGATATGCATTTTTAGAGTATCGATTTCTATAATTTGTACAGTGTCCGATTCTGCATAACTCTTAGAAACCAGAATCTCTTCGAAATGTCTCACATCCAATGTATCCTGTATGAATGCATTTCCCTCCTGATTATTCATATTCAGAAGATTCGGACGGGCAAAAAGAACAGCTGTAATAGCTGCCAACGGAAATACTATCAAGTATTTTGATAATTTCCAAGGATTTGATTTTTTCTTCAACATCATAGTAATACGTTTTTTAAGTGAACTGTGATCAAAACTATTCACCATAGAATACAGCCTTGTTCCAACAGTCTTTTGAATTAATAAAAGCTGATATTTCTTTGCATCAATCCCTGCTTTCAGAACTGATTCATCTGCTTCAAACTCATGTACAGTTTTCAATTCTTTTCTGAATAGCCACATTGCAGGATTAAACCACTGGAACAAAAGGCAAATCTCCGCCAATAATAGGTCCCGGAAATGTTTGTGCATGATATGCGCATACTCATGAGCTATAATTTCTTCGCCATACTCCTCCAAGTCCTGCCGGGATAGCACAATATAGTGTCTCCAACTAAACGGTGCCACATTTTGCTGATGGACCACCAATCTGATTTTTCCTTTCCAACACTTCTTCTCACTGTTACGAATCAAACGGTATATACATGCTATGGAAAATATGTAACGCAACAATAACAGCAATGCTCCACCCAGATACAGAAATCCCAAATTGCCAAGGGTCAAAATAGTGAAATCAGACCTTTCTTTCTCTAATTGTGTATGTAACGTAGTTGTTGTGACCTGCTCCATTTTCTGCAAATCATGTTCTTGCTCCGTTTCTTCTTCCGGAATATTCAGACGTTCAAACACTTGCTCAATCTGTGGTAAATGGAAGTTCTGTGAAACTTTGAGCGAAGGAATGACAAATGCAACCAATATAAGCCCGATCAACACCATCCGGTTGAATCGATGAAATGTCTCCTTGCCTAGCCACAAGCGGTAGAATAAATAAAAAACAGACAGACAAAGCGCTGTTTTCAACATATATATGAGGAAGAAAATGTGCATAGTATTGTTTTGTATTAGATTGTGTTATTCTTTATTATTTCTGATGAGCTTGTTCCACCTCGTTTATAAGCCTTTTCAAGTCATCCAAAGAAATATCCTCCTCTTTGACCAGAGATGAAACAGCGCTCAAATATGAATTATTGAAATACTTGCTGATTACATTCCGCAATGTCCCTTTACGAAAATCTTCTTCGCTGACAACGGGATAGTACTGATAAGTATTCCCAAAAGTATGATGAGCCAGGAATCCCTTATCTTCAAGCCCGCGAACAATTGTAGATAACGTATTGAAATGAGGCTTCGGTTCCTCATAGAAAGCCAACATTTCTTTCACAAACAAAGGGCCTTTCTCCCAGAAATACCCCATCAATTCCTCTTCTTTTACTGTTAATCCTTTCATATTTACAACATTGTTTACTGCAAATAACGAGAAGTTTTAGTTCATAAACTAATTTTCATAGTTAAAGTAAACTAAATGCTTTAGTTTATCTTCTTTTCTAACAATTGCGGCAAGGTATACCTATTTACATATTGGCATTAAACTCAGATTCTATCGGGATTTATCCATCCATTCCCCCAGCCTCTCAGAAAAGAATTATGTTTTTATCTCTCATACTCTCATTCTTTTCTTATAAATATCAGAGAACTAACAAGATACAAAATGAGAGATACTTTCATCATCGGTATCTCTCATTCTATTTCAACTTATCTCTCATGATTTTTCGGACAGTATACCGTTATCTTACCTTCATCCGGCTGTCCTTTACAGATGATACTACCTATCTTCTTAGCATCTCTTACCTACATCCTTATCTTATCTCCCTTACATACCTCTGTTTTCTTACCGACATCTTCATCGTTCCACTAGAGTGCACAGGCCTGTGCACTCTAGTGAACAGATCGTGCCACCCGGGTGAAACGATCTGTTCACCCGAGTGGCACGATAACAATTGAACTTATATCACACGACCTTATCCGATAGATAACACAAGAATATAGGGTTGTTTATCTGAAAAGTAAGGCTACATCTCCCTTATTATCCCAGTAATTTATCAATGATAAAATGGCCGATGAAGAATAAATCGCCCATGAAAACAATGCTGAATATCAGAAAAGCAAAGCAGGTACTCCAACGGGAACCTCCTGCTTCCTCGCCACGTTTAATACGGAGCAGGGAACTGTGCAGACAATCACCCGCAATGAACAGCACAAACAGACTCGGTATCAAGTCACCCCATGATATCAACCACAGGTTATCACCTTTTCCCATCAGGAATGTCAATGCTACGGCCAACAGGAAGACAGAAGCATACTGCAAATCTTTTCTCTTCGAATTCATAGCGGTAATATTTAAAGTACTTTTCACAAAGATATCGAATATCTTCCAATAATCCTTATCAATTCTATCTAAAAAAGGTTATGCCTGATCGGAAGATTCGGACGGAGCATTCCCTGCCTTAGCGGATTTCTTTTTCAGCCGACCGCTCTTTCTCAGCGCTTCGGCAATAATCCACTGAAGTTGTCCGTTGGTACTGCGAAACTCATCGGCTGCCCATTTTTCGATGGCATCCATTGTCTCGGCATCTACACGCAAAACAAAACTCTTTATTGAAGATTCTTTTTTAGCCACTACCTTCTTACCTTCTGTTTTTATTTATTAATGATTCAACGTACCTGTATTGACTACCGGCTGTGCAGCCTCATCCGCACAAAGAACTACAAGCAGATTGCTGACCATCGCCGCCTTCTTGTCCTCGTCCAATTCAACAATTTCTTCTTCAGAAAGTTTATGCAAAGCCATACGTACCATTGATACGGCACCCTCCACAATCTTTTCACGGGCACTGATAATGGCCGAAGCCTGCTGACGACGCAACATGACGGCTGCAATCTCCGGAGCATAAGCCAGATAGTTAATACGGGCTTCCACTATTTCCATTCCGGCCATCGCCAGACGTTCGTTAAGCTGGTGTTCCAACTGATCATTAATTTCATCGCCACCGCTCCGCAATGTCAATTCATCCGAATTCGCTTCGTTATCATCGTAAGCATACAATCCTGCCACCTGACGGAGAGCAGCGTCACTCTGCACACGCACAAAATCTTCAAAAGCATTCATTCGTCCGGCAACGGTTACGCTCATCTGTCCGGTTCCTTTATTATCCGCCATCGTCTGTGCATCGATTTCGAACATGGCCTTATACGTATCCTTCAGTTTCCAGACAAGCACCAGTCCTATCAGAATGGGGTTACCAATCTTATCATTCACCTTGATAGGTTCTATATCCAGATTACGGGCACGCAAAGAGAGCTTTTTCTTATTCATAAAAGGATTCACCCAAAAGAAACCGGTTTCGGTAAAGGTACCCTTGTACTTTCCGAAGAATACCATAGCCCGGGCTTCGTTCGGTTCCTGAGAAAAATATCCGGGAATCATCAGAATAGCTGCTGCAAGAAAGAGGATCAACAGCAGGAACAAAACAATACTTCCTTTAAAAAGGATAAAGCTCATCACAATCAGAAGAGGCAGTATCGCCAAATTAACAAACAAGGCTACAAACCCATTAATAACCACGTCATTGTACTGAAATTCTTTTGCATTCATAGGACTAAATTTTGATATTATTTTGATATCACAAATATATCACTTTTCATTCTGATAATGCAAGGGGAAAGACTCTTTTTTCTCCGCAATACATCATTTTTAACTAAACAGCAGTCATCCGATACTAAACAAATTTAAAAGGCGTAAGAAAATAAGGGTTTAATTCAAACAAAAACAGGATGTACTTTGAGGTATTTAAGTTTATTGTTATTTTTGCAGGGTATGAACTTAACCCCCTTAAACAAGTAAAATATAAAACGATTTATAAAATGAGAAAAGTAAGTTTAGCCCTGCTCCTCTGCCTTCTCTGCCTCGCCGGAATGGCACAAGGACAAAAGGCACTTGATTTAAAAGATATTACCTCCGGACGCTTCCGCCCGGAAAATATTCAGGGAGTCATCCCCACACCAGATGGAGAGCACTACACACAAATGAACGCCGATGGTACGCAAATCATCAAATACTCATTCCGCACAGGAGAAAAGGTAGAGGTGATCTTTGACGTGAACCAGGCACGCGAATGTGACTTCAAGAATTTCGACAGCTATCAGTTCTCACCCGATGGTGACAAATTACTGATCGCTACCAAAACGACCCCGATATACCGGCATTCATACACAGCTGTGCATTATATATACCCTTTGAAACGAAATGATAAGGGAGTTACGACAAACAACATTATTGAACGGCTGTCCGACGGCGGACCTCAACAGGTCCCCGTCTTTTCTCCAGACGGAACGATGATCGCTTTCGTGCGTGACAATAATATATTTCTCGTAAAGCTGCTCTACGGTAACAGCGAAAGCCAGGTGACCGAAGATGGCAAGCAAAATATGGTTCTCAACGGTATCCCCGACTGGGTATATGAGGAAGAGTTCGGTTTCAACCGCGCCCTGGAGTTCAGTGCCGATAATACCATGATTGCTTTCATCCGCTTCGACGAGTCGGAAGTTCCTTCCTATTCTTTTCCGATGTTCGCGGGAGAAGCACCGCAGATTACTCCTTTGAAAGATTATCCGGGAGAATACACCTACAAGTATCCGAAAGCCGGATACCCGAACTCGAAAGTAGAAGTACGTACGTACGACATCAAATCGCACGTGACCCGCACCATGAAGCTTCCGATAGATGCAGACGGATATATCCCCCGCATCCGCTTCACGAAAGATGCCAGCAAACTTGCCGTTATGACATTGAACCGCCATCAGGATCGTTTCGACCTTTATTTTGCCGATCCGCGCTCAACGCTCTGCAAGTTAGTGTTGCGTGATGAGTCACCTTATTATATTAAGGAGAACGTGTTCGATAATATCAAGTTCTATCCGGAAACTTTCAGTTTGCTTAGCGAACGTGACGGTTTCAGCCATCTTTACTGGTACAGCATGGGGGGAAACCTTATCAAGAAAGTAACCAATGGCAAATATGAAGTGAAGGATTTTCTGGGTTATGACGCAACAGACGGCTCTTTCTATTATACCAGCAATGAGGAAAGCCCCTTGCGTAAAGCAGTCTACAAGATTGATAAGAAAGGCAAAAAGACAAAGTTGTCTCAACGTGAAGGAACCAATACGCCGTTATTCAGCAAATCGATGAAGTATTATATGAACAAATTCTCGAATCTGGATACTCCTATGCTAGTTACGCTGAATGACAACACAGGCAAAACCTTAAAAACGCTTATCACCAACGACCAGTTGAAACAAACGTTAGCCGGCTATGCTATCCCGCAAAAAGAGTTCTTTACCTTCCAGACTACGGACGGGGTAACTTTGAATGGATGGATGATGAAGCCTGTCAACTTCTCCGCATCCAAGAAATATCCGGTGCTGATGTACCAGTATAGCGGTCCGGGGTCACAACAAGTTCTGGATACTTGGGGAATCAGCTGGGAGACTTACATGGCCAGCCTCGGCTATATCGTTGTATGTGTAGACGGTCGTGGTACAGGAGGCCGCGGAGAAGCGTTCGAGAAGTGCACTTATCTCAAAATCGGCGTGAAAGAAGCCAAAGACCAGGTCGAAACAGCTCTCTATTTAGGCAAACAGCCGTATGTGGATAAAGACCGTATCGGTATCTGGGGATGGAGCTATGGCGGATACATGACATTGATGAGTATGAGCGAAGGAACTCCGGTATTCAAAGCCGGTGTAGCTGTTGCCGCACCTACGGACTGGCGTTTCTACGACACTATATATACAGAACGTTTCATGCGCACCCCGAAAGAAAACGCAGAAGGATACAAAGAATCATCCGCTTTCACACGGGCTGACAAACTGCACGGCAATCTGTTGCTGGTACATGGTATGGCAGACGATAATGTTCACTTCCAGAACTGTGCAGAATATGCCGAGCATCTGGTGCAGTTGGGTAAACAATTTGATATGCAAGTATATACCAATCGTAATCATGGCATATACGGCGGCAACACCCGTCAGCATCTATATACACGATTGACCAACTTCTTCCTGAACAATTTGTAATGGCTGACAGAGTGCGCAAGCCTGAATGGCTGAAAATAAATATCGGTGCCAACGACCGTTACACCGAAACTAAAAGAATTGTCGACTCCCACTGCCTGCATACGATATGCAGCAGTGGGCGTTGTCCCAACATGGGAGAATGCTGGGGAAAAGGAACTGCCACATTTATGATCGGCGGTGACATCTGTACCCGCAGCTGCAAATTCTGCAACACACAAACCGGACGCCCGCATCCACTGGATGCCAACGAACCGACACACGTAGCGGAGTCTATCGCTCTTATGAAACTAGATCATGCGGTAGTTACCTCGGTAGACCGTGACGACCTTCCCGATCTGGGAGCCGGACATTGGGCACATACCATTCGTGAGATCAAACGACTGAATCCGCAGACCACAATCGAAGTACTGATACCCGATTTTCAGGGTAGAATGGAACTGGTAGACCTAGTGATAGAAGCCAATCCCGACATCATTTCCCATAATATGGAGACGGTAAGACGCATCAGTCCCCTGGTTCGCAGTGCGGCCAACTATGATACCAGCCTGCAAGTGATCGGCCACATCGCCCGAAGCGGAACAAAATCAAAAAGCGGTATTATGGTGGGGTTGGGAGAAACTCCACAGGAAGTGGAAACCATTATGGACGACCTGCTGGCAGTCGGCTGCCAGATTCTTACGATAGGACAATATTTGCAGCCTACACACCGGCATTATCCGGTTGCCGAGTATGTGACGCCACAACAATTCGCCACTTACAAAACCATCGGTTTAAAGAAAGGATTCAGCATTGTAGAGAGTGCTCCTCTCGTTCGTTCATCCTATCATGCAGAGAAACACATTCGATAGAAAACAAAACACATTCCCTATTTGTTTTATAGGTAAAACCGGCAAATAAACATAAAGATGGATCATAAAGGAACACTTTCTTCCGCGTTTAACATGTCATTGGGTTTTATCCCCGTTATTATTTCCATTTTATTGTGTGAATTTATAACGCAAGACACGGCTATTTACATCGGTACTGGTATAGGTATCGTAGGGATATACCTATTACTACACCGTAAAGGAGCGCTAATTCCTAATTTTATTCTTTATATTGCCACCGGAATGCTAGCACTGCTGTCACTTGCAGCCTTGATTCCCGGTGACTATGTTCCGCCAGGTGCTCTGCCTCTTACCCTGGAAGTCAGTATCCTCATTCCGATGCTGATACTCTATATGCATAAAAAGAGATTTATCAACCACTTTCTGAGACAGATAGGCTCCTGCAATAAGCGCTTGTATGCGCAAGGAGCAGAGGCGGCAGTTGTTTCGGCCCGTTTTGCATTGATCTTCGGTATCCTGCATTTTATTATTATCAGTATTGTCGTTGCCAGTCAGGACCCTTTAAGCCAGACAAGCATGGTGATACTTTATAAGGTATTTCCCCCTGTCGTATTTGTGATGAGTATCCTGTTCAATCAGATTGCTATCCGGTATTTCAACCATCTGATGTCGCACAC
>ERZ772880.2841-NODE-2841-length-12669-cov-14.586650_pt1 | contig 12669 bp, 10 predicted proteins | sample MGYA00580577_ERZ772880 | MGnify/ENA primary metagenome ERZ772880 (study PRJEB29015, sample SAMEA2737705) | human gut metagenome | biome: human gut; feature: human-associated habitat; material: faeces | place: China | collected 2012 ... | reverse complement strand
GCCGCACCTCGCTCGCCGTATCGGCACTTAGAATTATGCGGTATTGCCCTAAAAGTAAAGAATAAAAATAAAAAAGCCCCGCCTGCCGGGCAGAACATTCTGCATCCGGCAGGTAGGGCTTTTGGTTGTTGCAAATAGATAAATGAAAATTTACTGCCTTTTCTGCATCCGCAACAGGCTGTACGGCATCAAGGGCGTGGCACAGGGAATGGTATACTGCATCATCGGGTGCGGGGTGGCATCCACCGCTTCCCCTTCCACGTTTTTGATCCATTCAGGGGTTACGGGCACGACCGAACCATCTGGCTGCAAAATTTCCAGCGAATCTCCCAGGCAGAACTTGCTGCGCTGGGTGCAATGGGCAACGCCGTCTTCCCACGAATCCACAGTGCCGATGAAATCCCAATCTCGCACATAAGTATGGCTGGGCGTCTGCAGGGCTTTCTCTTTACCAAAATAGAAACCGGGTGAATAATGGCGGTGGCTGGTACGGTTCAGCTCATCCAGCACGGAATCCGGTAAATCAAACGTATCACTGGCGGGGTTTGCCAGGTACTGGTCCAGCGCTTTGCGGTAAGCGGCGGTAACGGACGCAACGTAATAGAACGTTTTGGCGCGCCCCTCAATTTTCAGAGAATCCACACCAGCCTTGCAAATCAGGTCCAAAAACGGTGCGGTGCATAGGTCGTTGGCGTTCAGGATGTAGCTGCCGTCCTCATTTTCGCCAATGGGCATATACTGGCCGGGGCGGTTTTCTTCTACAAGATAGTATTTCCAGCGGCAGGGCTGGGCACATTCGCCGCGGTTGCCGCTGCGCCCGGTCATATAGCTGGAAAGCAGGCACCGACCAGAAACGCTCATGCACATGGCGCCGTGCACAAAGGCTTCCAGTTCCAGCTCCGGCGGGGTGTTATCGCGGATCTGGGCAATATCGGTCAGGGTCAGCTCGCGCGCCAGCACCACACGCTTGGCGCCCAGGTTGTAGGCCATGGTTGCAGCAGCATAATTGGTGATGCCTGCCTGGGTGGAAAAATGCACATCCACATCCGGAGCATACTGTTTGGCAAGGCTCAGTACGCCAAGGTCCGCAATGATAAAGGCATCCACCCCGGCTTCAGCCGCGTCCTTGATATACTGCGGCAGCTCGGAAAGCTCATCGTTGGTGGGCAGGTTGTTCAGGGTCAGGTATACTTTTTTGCCGCGAGCATGGGCAAAAATGCAGCCATCATGAAGCTCGCCAATGGTCAGGTTGACCGGTGCGGCGCGCATACCAAAGCGCGGCAGTGCGCAGTATACGGCATCGGCACCATACATGACGGCATATTTCAGGGCTTCAAGGCTGCCGGCAGGCGACAGCAGTTCCGGACAGGACAACATAAGATAACGGCTCCTTTGTTCAGTGAAGTTCAGCTTTTATCAGCCCCAACCGGCGATGATGCAGTTCTGATGGTGTTCGTCTGCCGTTTTGGCATAGAAATATTCGCCAGGGTGGTCGCCGTTCGGGTTGCCGGTAACAAAGAAATAATAGCCTTCGTCCAGATATTCTTGGTCGGGATTCAGCGCGGCGGCAATGGCATCAATACCGGGATTGGTGATGGCACCGGCGGGCAGGCCGCTGATGCGGTAGGTGTCGTAATGAGCAAGCACATCATCCGGAATAGCACCCTGTTCCGGCCAGCCGTAATAAGCGGCGGTGGGCGAATTCCACAGGTAGTTATTGTCGCTATCGTTCATGATATAGCTGCTGGCATTGGATTCCAGCTTATGCTCTGCCCACTGCGGGTCATCGGATTCCAAACGATTGTGGAAGCAGGCGGAAACCTTGGCGTCTTCTGCGGGCATACCGGCTTCTTCCTGAATAAAGCTGGCCAGAATGACAACATCATTCATTGTGGTGCCCTTTTCGTTGATGGTATCCCACAGGTCGGAAGTTTTGGCGTCGAATTCCTTATAGAAGGTGTTGACGTAATTATAGACCGAGTCATCGGTGAAGAATTCGTAAGTGTCCGGGAACAGGTAGCCCTCGCACTTCATCAGGCGGCCTTCGGTATCCGGGATGGCATTCCAGAAATCATACTGGCTGAAATCGGAACCGTCCTCGCCGTTGGCGCAGGCAAGGAAATCATCCACCGAGCACAAGCCATTTTCTTCCATCTTCTGGGCAATAGCAACGGCTGTGTAGCCTTCGGGGAATGTGATGGTAATGGTCTTGCGCTTGACCTGCTGCACGCTGAGGGTTTTCAGGATCGTGTTATAATCCATGCCGGAGCGCAGGGTAAAATCGCCATATTGCAAACCGGAAGCGCGACCGCTGTATTTGGCATACAGCTTGAACAGCCAGTCATACTGGATGACGCCATCCTCTTTCAAAACGTTTGTGATGTCTGCAACAGTGGAACCCTGTTCAATGGTAACGGTCTGCTCCGGGCCGAGTTCGCCGTTGCCGGCAACTTCGCCGTAGAACTGGAACACTTTCCAGCCGCCGATGCCGACGATAGCCAAAATGACAACAAGAACCACAAGCCCAATGGGAAAACGGCGGCGGACGGGTTCATCATCGTCATCCTCTGCGTACTCGTCTGGACCTTCGGCGTCTTCGTACAGGTCCTGCGGGTCAGGATCAGGCTGTACCGGGCGCTTTGGTGCGGGGGCTGGCGCAGCATGATAAGCCTGGCGCGACTGCGAGCCCTTGTCCTGGGAATCACCACGATTGATTTTCATTCCAAATCTCCTTTACCAGGCAGCAGAACTGCCCTGTTTCACGTATGCACGGTCTTACAGCAACAGGCGGAAATAAACGTCCGTAACGGGGAACGGCTGCCCAAGGTAACAAATCATGCCGTAACCACAGCGCTTACCCTCGCCCAGGTACAAAAACTGATTTTCCGCCAGCAGCAGCCGTGCTTTGGTCAGACCGGTATGTTCCCGCGCGGCCTGCAGCAGAATATCAGCCGAATGGTCGTTATCGGCCTGCAGCTCCATAAAAAGCAGCTCGTCCTTTTCCTGGCAATAGAGGCCGTAACCGCGCTGGTTGGAAACAATGGTCATACCGCGGCGGTAGAGCCGGGTGATCATGGTGTTCATGCTGCTTTCCGGCAGGGCGATGCAGGCGGGCTGGTAGCGCATCCGGGTGTCGATCAATTTGCGGACTGTCAGGTTATCAAACTCTGCTCGTGCCCACAAATTGTGTTCAATGGGCTTGCGGATGATGCGCAGCGGGAAGCGCCCCTGAAAATTCAGCTGGGAAAACGCTTTTGCGGCCCGCGTACTTTGCGGTGCCGCCACAGCGAAATCACACCCTTTGGCGGAAAAGGCGCGCAGGCAGGTTGCCAGCAGTTTGGGCATCAGCCCGCGCCCCTGCAGGGACGGGTCCGTTGCCATGCAGCAGAGCCATACGCCGTGGTGGTGCCCGCATTCCACTGGAACCGCACCAATCATGGCGGCCGGGATGGGCTTTGCACCGGGGGCCGGGTCCCGGGCAAGGATCAGGATATTATCCAACCCCACAATTCCACAAAGCCAGTCCAAAGCATCCTGGCGGGTTCCGCCATACGTTTTGCGGCGGAACGCAACCATCTGCTCCAAATCAGCTTCCGTTGCTTTGCAAAGCATATTCTATCCCCTCCTTGCCGTATTCAACGTGTGGCTTTTGCTGCCAACGGTTTTAGCTCAAAATCCGCTCCAGGTATGCCATCACTTCGGACTGAATATCCTCCGGCGTGCGGATGGTTTTCTGGCCGTCTACCGTTGTGGTACACTCAATGCGGTGCCAGCCCAACTTGCGTGCGCAGTATTCAGCGGCGGCGCGGGAACGGGCCAGGTATTCGGTATCGCGTTCCTGAATATCTTTTTTGCTTTCATCGCCGTGGTAGCGCTGCGCAATCAGGCGCTGGCTGACATCGGGATCAACCGCAAGGTATACAACCGCATCCGGCGCAGGCAGGCCGAGCTTTTTGTACTCGAACTCAAACAGCCACTCCAGAAAACCATCCCAGTGCATCGGCGGCAATTTGGAACATTGGTGAACAGCGTTGGAGGTGGTGTAACGGTCAGAGATGATTAGCCCATTCTGGCGGTAGACATTGCCCCACCTGGTTTTGTAGCTGGCAAAGCGGTCAACAGCATAAAACGTTGAAGCTGCATAAGCGTTTACGTCATCCGGGCGCTGGCCGAACTCGCCGGAAAGATACATCTTGACCAGTGCGGAGGACGGACTGTCATAATCTGGGAAGCTGATTTTCAGCGGGTCATACCCTTTGCTATGCAAATTCTGGCAGGCAAGTTCTGTCTGTGTGCCCTTGCCGGAACCATCCAGGCCTTCAAAAATAATCAGTTTACCCATGGTTTTCAGCCTCCTGTTTCAGTGTTGCATATTTATCACGCACGGCGTTCTGCTTGCCGCAGCACATACCGCCCTCCGGGCAGGGACCCGCCAGGCAGCGGGGACCAGCTGCGGCAAAAACATGCGGCGCAAGCGGGTATACAAGGCGCAGCATTTCATCGGCAACGGCGCGGATCTCCCACTGGGCACGGTTGCAGCAGCGCAGGTTGAAAAAGTTGTTCAGGCTGCGGCAGTTCATGGTCATTACCATTTTTGTCTCGCAGGCGTTGGGCAATACAAAGCGGGCGTCCTCGTTTGCCATTTTGCTGGCTTTGGCGCGGGCGGTCTTCTCCGGCATGCCCTGCTCCATCAAGGTGTGGGTATGCTTTTCTTCCAGTGCTTTGACCAGCTCCAGGTAGTGTTTGGCATCGGCGTTCATTGCATCAATAAAAGCCGCTTTGGCCGCAGGGTCAGCCTCAATTTCCGGGGGAATCACATAACGGAAATCTTCCAGCCGCACATAGCGCTGGCTCTGCACACTGAAACTTGCAATGCGGTGGCGGGTGACCTGTGCCAGAAAGGTGCGGGAAACGCCCTCAATGCCAAAGGTAAAGCTGGCATGTTCAATGGGGCTGGCGTGGCCGAAGTCATTCAGCTTTTGCAAAAAGGCTGCGGTCTTTTCCGGTGTTAGGCCATCCAGCAGGGTTTCGATATGTGCATCAGAATAGCACAGCTTGGCGGCTGCGGCAATGGTCTTTTCGGGGTCATTGGTGTGGGCGATCAATGTTACAAGCATGGGCCCGTTCCCTCTTTTCCTTTTTTATCAGTGGTTTATTCTTCGCTGGTCAGCTTGGTCAGCGGGGCGTAATTGGCCATTGTTTTTTTGATGCCAACGCGGTCAAACTGGATTTCTACAATACAGTCCCCCGCAACCGGCGTTACTTTCAGCACCTTGCCGCGGCCAAACACCTTGTGGTCCACAAGGTCCCCGGCTGCAAAGTTGGCGGCCTTTTTGCGTGCGGGTGTGGCGGGCGCAGTGGTAACGCCACCGCCCGCCGGAGCAACCGGAGCACCGGAATGATGGTTGACGCGGCTACTGCCATACCCGGCGCCAAAGCTACTGCTTTGGACCGTGTGGCGGCCGCCGGGGTAGTTCGGGCTTTCGTGCCCGCCGGAAGCAAACCCACTTTGGAAGCCGCCGGCATACTTGCTGCCAAAGCCGCCGCGGTTGTATTCACTGTTCAGATACCCGCGGGAAGCCCCGGAGTATCCGCTGCGCCCGCCGGGAACATTGGTGCTGTAGCTGCCGTACCCGGCGCCAAAACCGCCGCTGTAAGCAAGCTCTGGGCTTTCGGTTTCGTCCATCACATTAGGGTCAATCTCATCCAAAAAGCAGGAAGGCGGGTTGCGGCGCGTCTGGCCGAAAATCATACGGCTGCGGGAGGAAGAAAGATACAGCTCTTTCTTGGCGCGGGTAATACCGACATAGCACAGGCGGCGCTCCTCTTCCATTTCTTCCTCGCTGTAGCGAGCAAGGTCACCGGGGAAAACGCCATCCTCCATACCAATGATAAACACATACGGGAATTCAAGGCCCTTGGCGCTGTGCATCGTCATCAGGGTAACGGAATCAGCATCTTCATCATAGGAATCAAGGTCTGCAATCAGGGCAACTTCTTCCAAGAAACCGGAAAGGGTTGCGTCTTCCCCGTTCTGCTCCGCATAAGTCTTTACGGAAGAAATCAACTGGCCCAAGTTTTCCAGCCGGGTCTCGCCCTCTTCTTTCTGCGCTTTCAACATGGCTTCGTATCCGGTCTTGCGGATCACTTCACCGGCAAATTCATCCAGCGGAAGGGTGACGGAAAGAGCACACAGTTCACGGTACATGGAGTAAAACGCGTTCAGCGCGCTGGCGGCACGGCCCAGTGCGGGATAAGAAGAAGCCTCTCGGATGATCTCCATCATCGGCACGCCGTTGGCGGCGGCCAGTTCCCCGATCTTATCAATGGTGGTGGCACCAATCTTTCGTGCAGGTTCATTGATGATGCGGCGCAGGCGCACGTCGTCCCGCGGGTTGACCACAACGGCCATGTAAGAGTTGATATCCTTGACTTCCTTGCGGTCAAAGAAGCGTTGGCCACCCACAATGCGGTACGGGATACCGGCACGGGCAAAATAAGTTTCGATGGGGTTGGACTGCGCATTCATGCGGTACAAAACGGCATGGTCTTTTAAGGAAGCACCATTTTTCAGGTTCTGGCCAATAACCTCGGCCACATGGCTGGCCTCATCCTGTTCCGAAGCAGCCGTATAATGGTGAACTTTGTCACCATCGCCGTTCTGGGTCCACAGGGTCTTGCCCTTGCGGCCGTTGTTGTTCTTGATGACGCTATTGGCCGCATTCAGAATGTTGGAGGTGGAACGGTAGTTCTGCTCCAGGCGGATGGTTTTGGCCCCGGCAAAAACTTTTTCAAAGTTCAGGATATTTTCAATGGTAGCACCGCGGAATTTATAAATGCTCTGATCGTCATCGCCAACAACGCATACATTGTTGGAACCACCGGCCAGCAGGCGCACCAGGTGGAACTGGGCCACGCTGGTATCCTGGTATTCGTCCACCACGACATAGCGGAACTTCTGCTGGTAGTATTCCCGCGCTTCGGCATCGGTTTTCAGCATCTGCACGGTATGGAAAATCAGATCGTCAAAGTCCATGGCACCAGCCGTGCGCAGCCGGTTGGAATAGGCGGTATAGATTTTGGAAATCAGAGCAGCCTTGGTATCGCGCGGCGCTTCGGCGGCGACATCTTTGGCGGAAAGAAGTTTATCTTTGTAACCGCTGATCTGGGAGATGGCTGATTTGACCGGCAGGAACTTGTCATCAATCATCAGTTCTTTGTAGATCTGCTTGATGACACGCTGCTGGTCGTCGGAATCGTAAATCGTAAAGCTTTTGGGGAAGCCAATGCGTTCGGCATCGCGGCGCAGGATCCGTACACAGGCAGAGTGGAAAGTGGAGGCAAATACATCCCCGCCCATGGTATCGCCCAGCATGGCTTTCAGGCGTTCTTTCAGCTCTCCGGCAGCTTTATTGGTAAAGGTAATGGCCAGCACATTCCACGGGCGGGCCGGGGCAACGCTCATCAGCGGCATCAGGGACTGCGGAACCGGCTGGCCGCACATGATGGCGGTGCGCAGCTGCTCCAGATCACTCTGCGCAACCGGGCGGCTGACCTCTTTGGAGCCGTAGGCGCGGCCAAAACGGATGATATTGGCAATGCGGTTGACCAGAACGGTGGTTTTGCCGGAGCCTGCACCTGCCAGGATCAGCAGCGGGCCTTCGGTGGTAAACACAGCCTGCTGCTGCACCGGGTTCAGCTTAGTAAAGCAGGAAGCGATATAGCGGTCCCGCAGGGCCAGAAATTCAGTGGTAATGGTATCGGGCATAATGAACCTGTCCTTATATTATATGGCAGAACCAGCCCAGAACCATGCAGGGCTGGGAATTTTGGCAAACGCTGTATAGTATAGCACACTTTTGCCGGATAGAAAAGTAGGCTGGCGGAGGTATCCGCAGAAAATCATACTTTTTACAACCTGCACAAAAGCTGCGCTTTAATTGGAAAAACCTTCTGGGGATTGCAGTCGGTTATGCCACGCTCTGGGGGTGGCATCGCGGAAACCGGCCGTCAGGTATTGGCCCAGCGTTAAGCTGGCTGCAGTTCCGCGTGCCACACAGTTGATGGGGTCTGGTGCGATGGCAACATCCACATGCAGCTCCCCGGCAATATAACCAGCCAGGCCACGCAGCATGGAGCCGCCGCCAGTCAGCAGAATGCCGTTCTTGGCAACATCAGCGGCCAGTTCCGGCGGGGTGCTTTCCAATACATTGCGGGCAGTGGCGGCAATGCGGGCGGCCAGTTCCTGCACGGGCAGGTACAGGTCCCGCGTATAGACAAGGCGGCGGGCGGGCAGGTTGGTCTCCCAGGAATGACCACGGATCTCCATTACGCCCTCAAACTCGCTTTTGGTGCAGCAGGCAACCTGCTTTTTCAGCGCTTCGGCGGTTAGAGGGCCGATGGCAATGTTAAATTTTTCCTGAACATACTGGGCAATGCACTGGTCAAAAGCGTTGCCGGCGACCGGCAGGCTGGCGGCGCGCACCCGCCCACCCATGCTGATCACGGCGATATCCGTGGAGCCGCCGCCGATATCAATCACCATGCAGCCCATGGGTTTGCGGATATCCAGCCCTGCGCCAAGGGCGGCGGCGACAGGCTCATCCACAAGGAAAACCTGCCGTGCCCCGGCTGCCATGACGGCCTCTACCACGGCATCAGCTTCAATGCCGGTAATGGCTGCCGGAACGCAGACCGATACGCGCGGCTTGATGATGCGCGAACGGCATACCTCATTGATAAACCGCACGATTAGTTCGTTTGTCATGCGGTGGTCCTGAATAATACCGTCCCGCAAAGGGCGGATGATATCAATATAAGAAGGCACACGCCCCACCATGCGCAGGGCTTTGTCCCCCACTGCCAGAATGGTGCTGCTGCGGGTATCAACAGCACCAATGCTGGGCTGATGGAACACAACCCCCTGTTCCTGTGTGGCAATGATAATGGAAGTTGTGCCAAGATCAAGGCCGATATCATATTGCTTCATGTTTATCTGGTACTCCTTGCTGCCAGAAGCAGCACTTTGTTATCTATTGTGAATTGCCATCAACCATCCGGCAGATAAAAGTTATTTGCTTTCTTTTGGTGTTCCGGCGGCACCGTGGCTTTTGGGCATCAGTTCCGTCGCTGCAACACACACGCCGTCCACACTCACAGCGCCACCCTCCAATAGCGCTTTGGCGCAGGCAGAGATGGTGGCACCAGTGGTGATCACATCATCCAGCAACAGCAGCCGCATTCCGGAAAGGTCAACCCCAGTACGGCAGGCGTAAGCATCCTTGACATTGGCAAAGCGCTTTTGCTGGTCCAGCGATTTTTGCGGTAAAACCTGCCGGGTCAGGCACAGCGGCTGGATGACCGGAATGTGCAGGATGCGCCCAAGGCGCTGCGCTAGCAAAAGGGGCATATTTTCCGCACGGTTCTTCTTTACGCGCGGCGGCACCGGAACAATGGCGCTGTACAGCGAAATGCCGGATAGATTCTCGTATACCGGGCGGTACCCTGGGGCACGGGCGGGCTGTGCGCCAAAAATCAGCACAGCCATCAAATCCGCCAATTCTCGCGCATACCAGGGGTTGCCGTTCTCCTTGCAAAGCAGAATAGCATGGCGCACACTGTCTGCATAGTAAAAGGCAGCTGCGCAGGTGTTGACAGCGTAAAAGGCGTGCTCCGTTACAGGCAGACGCGGTGGAAGATGCCGCAGACGCTCGGCTTCCGGTATACAGGAACGGCACACGGCGGCTTTCCAGGCGCTTTGCTCAAGTACCGTGCCGCACAGCGGGCAGTGCCGCGGATAGGCAAGGGCTAGCAGCGGTTCCAGAGCCGTTCGTCCACGGTCCAGCCAATCCAGAGATATGCGTTTTCTCTGTTTCATCTGCGTTTTTCAGCCGGAGTGACTGCCTCGCGCAGCAGGTAGCGCAGCCCGCTGTAACGCATGTTCTGGCGCACATTATCCACCATGGCCTGCTCGGTGCGCCGGGTTCCCGCCAGAATGCACAGGCGGCGTGCGCGGGTAACCCCGGTGTACAACAAGTTGCGGTAACAAAGGCGCGCGGGTACATCTGCCACAGGCATAATGACGGCCGGAAATTCAGAACCCTGGCTTTTGTGCACTGTTACAGCGTAAGCGGGTTCCAGCTCGGCAAGCTGGTCAGCACCGTAAATATACTTTCGGTCATCCATCTGTACCGTCACAGCACGGCTTTCGGGGTCAACAGCAGTAATAATACCCATATCCCCGTTATAGGCACCCACACCGGCTTCGGCACCGTCCCGCTCATAGGGAATGTCATAATCGTTTTTGATCTGCATTACCTTGTCACCACAGCGCAGCACGCGGCCGCTTTGCTCCCAAATGATCTGCGGCTTATCCGGTGCAGGCGGGTTCAAAATGGCCTGCAGGCGGCGGTTCAGTTCTACGCTCCCGGTGGGGCCAACCTTGGTGGGGCAAAGCACCTGGATGTCCCGCACGGGGTCATAGCCATAACTTTTGGGCAGCCGGGTACTGACCAGGTCGCAGATCAGCCTCTGGCAGGCAAGACCGGTGGATTCGATCATGAAAAAGTCATCATCCCGCCCGCCTTTTATGGGCATCTGCCCTTCCACAATGCGGTGGGCGTTCTGTACAATCATGCTTTTCTGCGCCTGGCGGAAGATCTCATTCAGCCGTACGGTGGGCAGAACGTCTGCCTGCAAGATCTCCCCCAGCACACTGCCGGGGCCAACGCTGGGCAGCTGGTCGGCATCACCTACCATAATAATGCGGCAGTGGTAACGCGCGGCGGCCAACAACGCCTGGAACAGCTTGGCATCTACCATACTCATCTCATCCAGAATGATAACGTCAAACGGGAGAAGATTCTTTTCATTATGAATAAAACGCACGCTGCCGGTAGAATAGTCCACTTCCAGCAATCGGTGGATGGTGGAAGCGCTGTGGCCGGTCAGCTCGGTCAGCCGCTTGGCGGCGCGGCCGGTGGGGGCACACAGGGCAACCCGGTCATAAATACCTTCATACAAATTCAGAATCGCTTTGACCGTTGTGGTTTTGCCGGTACCGGGACCGCCGGTCAAAACCATTACGCGGGAAGAGAGTGCTAAGCGGATTGCTTCCCGCTGCAAAGGGGCATATTCAAAACCTTGGGTCAATTCCAAAACGCGGATATCGCTTTCCAGCGTTTTGGGGCTTTCTGTCGGGAATGTGGCAAGCTCCCCCAGCCGCGCAGCAATATCCTGCTCTGCGCTGAGCAGATCTGGCAGGTAAATATATTTCGTTCCGTCAAAGGTGCAGGCGCGCATTTCGTCATGCTCCAACAGGCTTTGCAGCCCGGCCTTTACGGCATCCGGCTCCACCCGAATAAAGCGCGCAGTGCTTTCGATCAGCTTATCTGCGGGCAGGCAGGTGTGGCCGTTGTTGGCGTTGTGGCGCAAAGCGTACAAAAGCCCGGCGGCAATGCGCAGGTCGCTGCCCTGTCCTACCTGCAGCTGGGCGGCGATACCATCGACCTGGCTGAATTTCAGGTTCAGCGGCTCCCCGCACAGCATGTAGGGGTTCTTTTTCAGTGCTTCTACCGTGGCGGGGCCAAACGCGCGGTAGGCTGTAACAGCCATCTGGGCGGAAAGCCCAAACTTGGCCATCCAGGCAACCACTTCCCGCACACCGTACATACGTCGGAACTCGTTGGAGATGGCAGCGGCCTTTTGCGGGGTGATACCTTTTAGCTCACAGAGTTTGTCCGGCGTTTCGGAGATGACGTTCAATGTATGCGCCCCAAATTTTGCCACAATCTTTTTTGCTGTGGAAGGCCCGATATAGGGCAATACCCCACTGGAAAGGTAGCTCAGCAAAGCCGCGGTATCCTGCGGCAGGCTGGCCTCACAGGTTTCGGCACGGAACTGTTCGCCATAGCTGGGGTGGTTGACCATATAGCCATACGCCGTAATGGACATACCGTTATCCACGCTGCCCACGTTGCCTGCCACCACAATATCGGTGCCACCGGCATCCACTTCAAACACGGCATAACCGGTATCCGGGTTTTCGTATATCACATGCTCAACAACACCCTCTAATTTGAGCATCTCAGCAGTTTGTGTTGCACTATTTGTCTGTAAAGTATCCGTGCTTGCCACCTCCTTCCGGGTGCAAATGGGGTAAAAACCGTTCAATACACAATTTTTTATTTTATATTATAGCCTATTTGTATCTCTTTGGCAATTTTTTTGACAACTTCCCCTTGTAGCTGATATAATAAATGTCCTTTTGCGGTTTTGAAGTGAGTGCAAAAAGAAGGCGCTGGGCAAGGAGGCGAAGCTGGAATAAAATTGCATGGATCGAATTTTCTGGCAGCGGCAAGTCCACAGTGGCGCGGACGCTGAGGTAGGAATACGCGGTGTAAATGCCTTGCAGCTTGACTGCGTACAGCATATACTGGGCAGGCAGGTACGCCCGCTGGAAGAAAAGCGGACAGCCGTACCCGCAGGCAAACTGAAAAAATCGCCAGGTTTTTGCGCAGTGCCCGAGGAAGTGCGTGTGATCAAAAAAGCAGGGAGAATTGGATGAATTTTACCGGGAAACGGGAATGCGGACAGAGCAGACTTTGCAGCAAAAGCGTTAAGGCAACACCGCACAATTCCCGCCTTGCGGCTTAAGCACCGCTCCGGCAG
>ERZ772880.2830-NODE-2830-length-12695-cov-11.408070_pt1 | contig 12695 bp, 9 predicted proteins | sample MGYA00580577_ERZ772880 | MGnify/ENA primary metagenome ERZ772880 (study PRJEB29015, sample SAMEA2737705) | human gut metagenome | biome: human gut; feature: human-associated habitat; material: faeces | place: China | collected 2012 ... | reverse complement strand
TCGGTGATACTCATGAAGGTACTGCTACCATGGACTGGATGGCTCAGGAGCAGGAGAGAGGTATTACCATCACTTCTGCAGCGACAACCTGTCACTGGACTTTGCAGGAAAACTGCAAACCGAAACCAGGCGCTCTGGAGCATCGTATCAACATCATCGATACCCCAGGACACGTTGACTTCACGGTTGAGGTTGAGCGTTCCCTGCGTGTACTGGACGGCGCTGTAGGTGTATTCTGTGCTAAGGGTGGTGTAGAGCCGCAGTCTGAGAACGTATGGCGTCAGGCTGATACCTACAATGTACCGCGTATGGCATTCATCAACAAGATGGATATCCTGGGTGCAAACTTCTATGGCTGTGTAGAGCAGATCAAGACCAGACTTGGTAAGAATGCTATCTGTTTACAGCTTCCGATCGGCAAGGAAGATGATTTCAAGGGAATTATCGACCTGTTCGAGATGAAAGCATACATCTACAATGATGATAAGGGTGAGGACATCAGCATCCTTGATATCCCGGAGGATATGAAGGATGACGCTGAGCTTTACCACACCGAGCTGGTAGAGAAGATCTGCGAGCTGGATGATGATCTGATGATGGCATACCTTGAGGGTGAAGAGCCGTCTGTAGATGAATTAAAGAAAGTATTAAGAAAAGCAACCTGTGAGTGTCAGGCTATCCCGGTATGCTGTGGTACCGCATACAGAAATAAGGGTATTCAGAAGCTCCTGGATGCTATCATTGAGTTCATGCCGTCTCCGCTTGACATCCCGCCGATCAAGGGTGTTGACCTGGATGGCAACGAGACTGTAAGACATTCTTCCGACGAAGAGCCGTTCTCTGCTCTTGTATTCAAGATCATGACCGACCCGTTCGTAGGTAAGCTGGCTTACTTCCGTGTGTACTCAGGTGTTATGAACTCCGGTTCATACGTACTGAATGCAACAAAGGACAAAAAAGAGCGTGTTGGACGTATCCTTCAGATGCATGCCAACAAGCGTCACGAGCTGGAAAAGGTTTACTCCGGTGATATCGCAGCAGCGATCGGATTCAAGTTCTCCACCACAGGTGATACTATCTGTGATGAGCAGCATCCGGTAATCCTGGAGTCCATGGAGTTCCCGGAGCCGGTTATCGACATCGCTATCGAGCCGAAGACCAAAGCTGGTCAGGACAAGATGGGCGAGGCTCTTGCAAAACTGGCAGAGGAGGATCCGACCTTCCGTGCTTATACAAACAAAGAGACTGGTCAGACAATCATCGCTGGTATGGGCGAGCTCCATCTGGAGATTATCGTAGACCGTCTGCTTCGTGAGTTCCACGTTGAAGCTAACGTAGGTGCTCCGCAGGTAGCTTACAAAGAGACCTTCACAAAGGCTGTAGATGTAGACAGCAAGTATGCAAAACAGTCTGGTGGTCGTGGTCAGTACGGTCACTGTAAGGTACACTTCACTCCGATGGATCCGAACGGCGAAGAGACCTTCAAGTTTGAGTCCAGCGTTGTCGGCGGTGCTATCCCGAAAGAGTACATCCCGGCTGTAGGCGAAGGTATCGAAGAGGCTGCTAAGGCAGGTATCCTCGGCGGATTCCCGGTACTCGGCGTTCACGCTGACGTATACGATGGTTCCTACCATGAGGTCGACTCTTCTGAGATGGCTTTCCATATCGCAGGTTCCATGGCATTCAAGGATGCTATGCGTAAAGGTAACCCGGTACTGCTTGAGCCGATCATGAAGGTTGAGGTAACCATGCCGGAAGAGTATATGGGTGATATCATCGGTGATATCAACTCTCGTCGTGGTCGTATCGAGGGTATGGAAGACATCGGCGGCGGCAAGCTGGTTAAGGCTTATGTTCCGCTGGCAGAGATGTTCGGTTATTCTACCGACCTTCGTTCCAGAACTCAGGGACGTGGTAACTACTCCATGTTCTTTGAGAAATATGAGCAGGTTCCGAAGAGCGTTCAGGAGAAAGTTCTTGCTGGAAAAGCTGAGAAATAATTAAAAATGTAACTATATTGCCTTTTCCGGGCAGATAGCTGCCCGGAAAAGCAATATTAGGCTTGAAAAAACGGCTCTAATCGAATATAATTAGAGTCAGCCTAACATAAATTGAGATACCCGTATTGGGTGTAAATTAAGGAGGACGTCTTAAAATGGCAAAAGCAAAGTTTGAAAGAACTAAACCGCATTGTAACATTGGTACTATCGGACACGTAGACCATGGTAAAACAACCCTGACAGCAGCTATCACAAAAGTTCTGGCTGCAAGAGTAGCTGGTAACACAGCTGAGAACTTCGAGGATATCGATAAAGCTCCGGAAGAGAGAGAGCGTGGTATTACTATCTCTACTGCACACGTTGAGTATCAGACAGAGAAGAGACATTACGCACACGTTGACTGCCCAGGACATGCTGACTACGTTAAGAACATGATCACTGGTGCTGCTCAGATGGATGGCGCTATTCTGGTTGTAGCTGCTACCGATGGTGTTATGGCTCAGACAAGAGAGCACATCCTGCTTTCCCGTCAGGTAGGCGTACCGTACATCGTAGTATTCATGAACAAGTGCGATATGGTAGACGATCCGGAACTGCTTGAGCTGGTTGAGATGGAGATCAGAGACCTGCTGAACGAGTACGAGTTCCCGGGCGATGACACACCGATCATCCAGGGTTCTGCTCTGAAGGCTCTTGAGGATCCGAACGGCGAGTGGGGCGACAAGATCATGGAGCTCATGGACGCTGTAGATTCCTACATTCCGGATCCGGTACGTGCTACAGATAAGCCGTTCCTGATGCCGATCGAGGACGTATTCACCATCACAGGTCGTGGTACTGTTGCTACCGGCCGTGTTGAGCGTGGTACTCTGAAACTGAACGATGAGGTTGAGATCGTTGGTATTCACGAGGAGACTCGTAAGACTGTTGTAACTGGTATCGAGATGTTCCGTAAGCTGCTTGATCAGGCTGAGGCTGGTGATAACATCGGTGCTCTGCTTCGTGGTGTTCAGAGAACTGACATCCAGCGTGGTCAGTGTCTGGTTAAACCGGGCTCTGTAAAATGCCATAAGAAATTTACTGCTCAGGTTTACGTTCTGACAAAAGACGAGGGTGGTCGTCATACTCCGTTCTTCAACAACTATCGTCCGCAGTTCTACTTCAGAACCACTGACGTAACAGGCGTTTGTGAGTTACCGGCTGGTACCGAGATGTGTATGCCGGGCGACAACGTAGAGATGACTGTAGAGCTGATTCATCCGGTAGCTATGGAGCAGGGTCTTCGTTTCGCTATCCGTGAGGGCGGCCGTACAGTAGGATCTGGTAGAGTTGCTACTATCATTGAGTAATCAATGAATTAAACAAAGGTGCTTCTTGTATGCGCAGCAGGCAAGAAGATGTACCGTATATATATAATATAAAGTCGCTTCCAGGAAGCGCATTGTGTCCAGACGTAAGAGATACCCCGGAACCGTAAGGTTTCCGGGGTTTTTCTGTTGTTTCATAGGAAATTGCGTTCTATGAAACAACAAACGCTCCGCGAGGATGCGTACTCGCGCGAAGCAGAAACATGTCGCAAGCGACCGCGCGAGACGCCCGAATGTGTTAAGGCACATTCTTTTTCACAGAATTTCAGCCCTTTACGCATTGTCGGTTGCCAGAAGTCCGGCGGCACGCAGGTTGGCAAGAAGTTCATTGAAGCGTTCAACGACATCTTCAGCACTTGTTGCATCTGCGACGGGAGCAGCGGCGGTGACGATGGCGGCGGGACCGGTAGGACCCGTTGCGCCGGTAGGACCCGTTGCGCCGGTAGCTCCTGTAGCGCCGGTAGGACCCGCAGCGCCGGTAGGACCGGTTGCGCCAGTCGGCCCCGCAGCGCCGGTAGCTCCTGTAGCTCCTGTAGCGCCAGTTGGGCCGGTAGCGCCGTCAGCGCCGGTCGGTCCAGTCGGACCCGTAGCGCCCGCAGCCCCGTCAGCGCCAGCAGGCCCAGCCGGCCCCGCAGCCCCGGTAGCGCCGGTCGGTCCGGTAGGACCCGCAGCGCCCGCAGCCCCGTCAGCTCCAGCCGGCCCAGCTGGACCCGCAGGACCGGTAGCGCCGGTCGGCCCGGTCGGACCAGTCGGACCAGCCGGACCCGTAGCGCCGTCCAGTCCATCGAGTCCGGCAGCACCAGTGGGACCGACAGGTCCGATCGGTCCGGGGCAGCCGCGTGGTCCTATGGGACCGGGACGACAGCAGTTGTAGGGTTCAAAAGAACCGGGACAGCCGCGATCGCGTCCATAGCCGTTATTTTCACAGTCATTATCATCAAAATAGTAGGGATAATTACATGAATGACGAAACATAAAAAACTCCTTTCCAGATTTAGGACATCCATCCTGATGTAGTATATGTGTGCGATGAAAGAGATGTGCATTAGCAGAAAAGGGCTGGGAAATTGAGGGCTGGGAACTGTGGAATATTATAAGTGTGGAAGACGGTAAGAATGAATGTAGGAAGTGTGGATGCCGCTGGATGGAACGACTCCCGGTCCGCCGCTCAGACCACCGCAGAGGTCGGAGAGAATGTCACAAGATAGGTAATCCGTTTGTTTTATGGTTTGAGGATATGGTTTGAAAGTATTCTTCATTTGTCAAAACCGCCGGAGAATCCGGACGGATTTTTTTTGTTTTCTTATGATAATACAGTGCCTTATCATAGTTTCCCATCCGATCATAGCAGACGCAGAGCTGGATTAAAGGAATGAAATCATAGTAATCGGCTTCGATAAAGGCATTTGGATGATATTCTGGTCGGTCTTTGAGGGCAAGCTGGTACCAGAAAACAGCCTGGGAAATTTCGCCGAGGGAAAGTTTCAACCGTCCAATCTCACAGCAGGTTTTAGCACGTGGGCGGTCGTAGAGAAAACTCTGGAACAGGGAAAGCTGACTGGCAGCTATATTTCTGAGTATTTCATGGCAGCGCGCCAGAAGCAGACAGGCGTCCGCCTTATTTTCATACCACCCGTCCGGTTCGTTTAGGAAATGTTCCAGAACCGGGCGGGCTTTTTCGTATTGTTTGTGGTCGATGAGTTCGCGGGCGTAGTAGTATTGATGGCGCGGATCGAGCAGTTCGCCGTCTGCAAGCATTGTTTCATAGATTTTCAGGTTCCGGTCAGAATGGGTGAAAGCGGAAGCAGGCTTCCGGTGTTCGATCTGAATAGGAGAATAGAGAATTCTGCCGCGTGGCGCGATGGCTTCGTGGACGCGTCCTTTCCAGAGAAAATGCCGGTCCGTTCGCAGAATCCGTTCGCGATCGTAGGTAAATGCAGATGTACCGTCCGGCTGAAATCCGGCGACGTATTTCATCATGACAACATCGGGCTGCGGGGATTTGCTTAAAGTTTCTTTCAACTTTAAAATCGCTGTAATCGATTCTGCGGGAACGACATCGTCGGCGTCGAGCCACATCCAGTATTCGGTTGAGACCTTTTCACAGATGAAATTGCGCGCGGCGGCGAAATCATCGTTCCACGGGTAGTGATAAATATGTTTGGTGTATTGCCGGGCGATTTCTACAGTTCGATCGGTGGAACCGGTGTCGGCGACGAGGATTTCATCCGCAAATTGTATGGCAGATGCTAAAACACGCGTCAAAACGGCTTCTTCATTTTTGACGATCATACATAGGCTGAGGCGGATCATGGGATCTCCAAAATCAATATCAAATTGATATTAATATATGAAAGAAGTTTTTAGATGTGTACAGACCTTATATATATAATTATATAAGGATAAGCAGGAGAAAAGTAACGTTCTATTATTTTGCGGGTACTTTTGTAACTGTTCACAGGTAGGAATTTTCTGAACTGAAAATTCCGTACGATACAGTTTCGGCAGCAGATTTTGCCGATTTGGAATGCGTAGCATCGGCAAAATCCCGTTGCTGGGCACACATGTGTGAACAGTAACGCCGGTGGAGAGTGCGGACGGCGAGAAATAGAATAGAGTTTTAGAAAAATTCGAAAAATAAACGTATAAACTGCGGTATCTGACCGGATATCAGGCGGCGCCTATCCTTGCGGGCGATGTCAAATATCTGGGCTGGGTGGCGCAGTTTTTTACGTTAGGATTTTTTGAGAGAATAAAACATATATTTCTGGAAAACATAAGAATTGAGGAAAATAAATAGAAGGGAGCAGCCATGTTTGAAAATCGGACGGATCTGGCGTTAGAGGAGAGAGAAAGTTTTGAGGGGAATGGGGGCGAAATCGGCGGTGTGGCGCTGCGGGAATGGCGCTGTCATGGCAGTTCGATCCGGATGACGGAAGTCTCGATTTTGAACGAAAAAGGTGCGGAATCAATGGGAAAGCCGATGGGAACCTACCTGACGATGGAAGATCCGGGGCTGTCGGAGACAGAGGACGCATACTGTGAGGCGGCTGCCGGGGAGTTAGGACGGCAGCTGGCGTCCCTGATCCGGAAAAACTGTGCTTCAACCATGGCCGGACTTTCGATTCTGGTAGCGGGACTGGGAAACCGGCAGGTGACGCCGGATTCGCTGGGACCGCGCGTGGTGGATGGGCTTTCGATGAACCGCCATCTGCGGACGGAGCCAGGCAGAAGAAATGGCACATACCTCTATACGGCTGAGAAAGCGGGGCGGACGGTGCATCCGGTTCTCAGCGGTATCCATCCAGGGGTGATGGCACAGACAGGGATGGAGACGGCAGAAATTGTCCGCGGCGTCGTGCGGGAGAGCCGCCCGGATCTGGTGATCGCGGTCGACGCGCTGGCGGCGCGAAACGTCCACCGTCTGGCAAGCACCATTCAGCTGACGGATACAGGAATTCATCCGGGTTCCGGCGTCGGCAACCACCGCCGGGGAATGACGCGGGAAAATCTCGGCGTGCCGGTAATCGCGATCGGCGTTCCGACGGTTGTGGGCGCGGCGGCGATCGTTCACGGGACGGTCAATGCGTTAGTGCGGACACTAACCGCCTCAAAAGAGGGCAGCCGGTACGGTGAATACATCCGGGAACTGGATTCGGACAGCCAATATGAGCTGATCCGGGAACTTCTGGAACCTGAATTTGGAGCGATGTTTGTGACCCCGCAGGACATGGACGAGCGTATCTGCAAGCTGAGCGCAGCAATCGCCGAGGGGATCCGGCGGGCAGTGGAACGGCTGGAGGAAGAAAGATAACACTGAAAAAAATGCCAGATTGAAAAACAGAACCAAACAGGAAACTACACTTTGCTAACCGCATAGGATAGAACAGGAAAGAAGGGAGATGAATGCGGTGCGGTGGTGGCAGAGGGCAGCCGGGCTCCTGATGGTTCTGTTTTTGCTGACAGTCGGCTGGAAGATGCGTGCATTCATCTGGACAGCTGTGCAGAATGCGGTGGTAAGGTCCTGGTACCCGGTCTGGGGGACTAATTTGCGGGATATACCAGATTCGGAGGAGGGGAAAAGGCATAGACTTGCCGGGTGGAAGAAACAGACGCAGGGAGAAGCCGATCCGTCCTATTATAAATATCTGGAAGAACAGGAAGTCCGGCAGGAGTATATGGATTTCCTGGCACAGTTTTCCGGGAGTAGGCTGGTGGATGGAACTTTACTTGGAAAATGGAACGGGCTTGTTCATGAAAGTGGGAGACAGGGCGGCGGAGAGACGGACGAAGAGAGGCTGTATAGTGCTGGAAAGAATGGAGAAAAGACAGAGAGGGCAAATACTGCCGCACTGGTGGACAGCCCGCGTCTGCGGAAAAAGCTGGAAGATTATGATTATCTGATCCAGCATTTTTTTACAATCCACCCGACGGCGTCGATTGACCGGAGCCTGATGAACGCAGAGACATTTTTGTCGATGGATCTGACAATCAGGAAGGACGAGGCGGACGGACCACAGATCTTGATTTATCATACCCATTCGCAGGAAAATTATAGAGATTATACGGGAAGCGACGGAAAGGGCGCGGTGGTGTCTCTGGGGGAAGAGCTGGCAAAACGGCTGCGGACGAAAGGATATCAGGTCTGGCACGATACAACTGCCTATGATATGAAGTCGGGGCATCTCGACCGGAGCCGTGCCTATACATATGCCTGCGAGGGTGTCACGAACCTTTTGCAGAAATACCCGTCGATTCAGGTGATTTTAGATGTGCACCGGGACGGTGTCAGCGAGCAGACGCATCTAGTCACGCAGATAGAAGGGAAACCAACGGCACAGATCATGTTTTTCAACGGTACCAGCGAGACGCCGGACGGACCGATCGAGTATCTGGCAAATCCCTGCCGGAAGGAAAATCTGGCGTTCAGTTTTCAGATGAAGTGGAATGCCGATCAGATATATCCTGGGTTTACGCGGACGATTTATTTAAAGGGGCTTCGTTACAATCTACATCTACGCCCGCGCTCGGCGTTGATTGAGGTCGGGGCACAGACGAATACATATGAAGAGGCGGTCAATGCGATGGATCCGCTGGCGCAGCTTCTGGATCAGGTGCTGACAGGCTAATGGCAAGGCTTTTAGTCAAGGCTTTTTCTATTTCAGGACTTGCGGCGTACCTGAAAAAATGGTATATTCATTTAGATCAGGTGTTATTTATTATAAAAGATGATTTTAAATAAAAAATAAGATATCGCAGCAAACATTTTGCTGCCAAACAAAGTGATACAGAGAGAGGAATGAACGGATGGCAATTATAGATCAGAGCAAAATCAGAAATTTCTGCATCATTGCACATATCGATCACGGCAAATCAACGCTGGCAGATCGTATTATTGAGATGACGGGACTTTTAACGAGCCGTGAGATGCAGGCGCAGGTGCTTGATAACATGGATCTGGAGCGGGAGAGAGGTATTACCATCAAGTCGCAGGCAGTCCGCACGGTATATAAGGCGAAAGACGGTCAGGAGTACATTTTTAATCTAATCGACACGCCTGGACATGTGGACTTTAACTACGAGGTTTCCCGAAGCCTGGCGGCGTGCGACGGCGCGATTCTGGTTGTGGATGCGGCACAGGGAATCGAGGCGCAGACGCTGGCGAATGTATATCTGGCGCTGGATCATGATCTGGAGGTCATTCCGGTGTTAAATAAGATCGATCTGCCGAGTGCGGATCCGGAGCGCGTGGCAGCGGAGATCGAGGATGTGATCGGTCTGGAGGCGTCAGATGCACCGCGCATTTCTGCGAAGACCGGCTTAAATGTCGAGGCAGTTCTGGAGGAGATCGTGCAGAAGATCCCGGCACCGGCGGGCGATCCGGAGGCATCGCTGCAGGCGCTTATTTTCGACTCTCTGTATGATTCTTACAAGGGCGTTATTGTATTCTGCCGTGTGAAGAACGGTACGATCAAAAAAGGCACACGCATGAAAATGATGGCGACCGGAGCGGCTGCCGAGGTTGTGGAGGTTGGATATTTTGGCGCAGGTCAGTTTATTCCGTGCGAAGAGCTTTCAGCCGGTATGGTTGGCTATGTGACTGCCAGTATTAAAAATGTGCAGGATACCCGCGTGGGCGATACGATTACCGATCTGGACAACCCATGTGCAGAGCCGCTTCCGGGTTACAAGAAGGTAACGCCGATGGTATACTGCGGTCTTTATCCGGCGGACGGTGCGAAATATCCGGATCTGCGGGATGCGCTGGAGAAGCTGCAGCTCAACGATGCAGCGCTCTATTTTGAGCCGGAGACATCGGTAGCGCTGGGCTTTGGTTTCCGGTGTGGTTTCCTGGGGCTTCTCCATCTGGATATTATCCAGGAACGCCTGGAACGCGAGTACAATCTGGATCTTGTGACAACGGCGCCGGGCGTTGTATATCGGGTGCACAAGACGAACGGCGATATGATTGAGCTGACGAACCCGTCAAACCTGCCGGATCCGTCCGAGATTGCCTATATGGAAGAGCCGATCGTGTCGGCGGAGATCATGGTTACGACCGAGTTTGTCGGTGCGATCATGACGCTGTGCCAGGAGCGCCGCGGCGTTTACCTGGGAATGGAGTATATTGAGGCGAGCCGTGCGCTGCTGAAATATGAACTTCCGTTAAATGAGATTATTTATGATTTCTTCGATGCATTGAAATCGCGCTCCCGCGGTTACGCGTCGTTTGATTATGAGTTAAAGGGCTACGAGGAATCCAAGCTGGTAAAACTGGATATTCTCGTCAACCGCGAGGAAGTGGACGCGCTCTCTTTCATCGTATTCGAAGGTTCGGCATATGAGCGCGGCAGAAAAATGTGCGAGAAGCTCAAGGATGAGATTCCGCGTCATTTATTTGAGATTCCAATCCAGGCGGCGGTCGGCGGCAAGATCATTGCCCGCGAGACGGTCAAGGCAATGCGGAAGGACGTTCTGGCAAAATGCTACGGCGGCGATATTTCCCGAAAGAGAAAACTTCTGGAGAAGCAGAAGGAAGGAAAGAAACGTATGCGTCAGATCGGAAACGTAGAGATTCCGCAGAAGGCATTTATGAGCGTCCTGAAGCTGGACGAGGAATAATGGAATTATATATACACATCCCGTTCTGTGTCCGCAAATGCCGTTACTGTGATTTTCTTTCGTTTGCGTCCGATGCGTGCGTGCGGGAGAAATATGTGGATCAGCTGATCCGGGAGATTGAAAGCATTCCGGAAGAGGATGCAGGGCAGTGTCCTGAAAATGCGGCGCCGCGGCTAAACCTGACAGGGCGGACGGTGGAGACGATCTTTATCGGCGGCGGAACGCCGTCCCTGCTTCCACCATCGGCGATTGAGCGGATTCTGGCAGCCGTCCGGCAGGTCTTTCGGGTAGAGCCGGATGCGGAGATCACGATGGAGGCGAATCCGGGGACATTGACGCCGGATTCGGCAGCCGGTTACCGGAATGCAGGGGTCAGCCGCCTGAGTCTGGGGCTGCAGTCGGCTTCGGAGGAGGAATTGCGGCTTTTAGGGCGGATTCATACGCGGGAGCAGTTTTTGCAGAGTTTTCGTGCTGCGCGGGACGCTGGATTTGACAATATCAATGTCGATCTGATGTCGGCGCTTCCGGGACAGTCGGAGGAGAGCTGGCAGGAGACTCTGCGGTTCGTCTGCGACCTTGAACCGGAACATATTTCCGCATACAGCCTGATTGTGGAAGAAGGCACGCCGTTATATGAAGAGTACGGGGAGATGTGCGCGGATCTGGAAAAATACGGCGATTACGCCTCTATGCCAAAGCGTTTACAGACGAAGTATGAAGGCTGCAAATGTCTGCCGGATGAGGAGACAGACCGGAACATGTACCACCACACGAAAACAACGCTGGCGAAGCTGGGCTATGAGCGGTATGAGATTTCCAATTATGCCAGACCGGGCTATGCCTGCCGCCACAACATCGGTTACTGGACCGGTGTGGAGTATCTGGGGCTTGGTCTGGGGGCATCCTCGCTGGTGGGCGGGAAACGCTTTCAGGTGACGGCGGATTTGAACCGTTATCTGGTGTTTACGAAAGAAGAGCTGGCAGCGGGCGCGCAGTATGAGGAAATACACGAATTGAGCCGTCAGGAGCGGATGGAAGAATTTATGTTTCTGGGGCTGCGGCTGACCGGCGGCGTCCGGACGGCAGAGTTTGAACGCCGGTTTGGCGTGGCGATAGAAGCGGTGTACGGTGAGGTGATCGAGCGGCTTTTGAAAGAAGGATTGTTGGAAGCATCGGTCCAGACAGATAGCCATATCCGCCTGACTGAATATGGCTTGGATGTCAGTACCTATGCACTGGCGGAGTTTTTGCAATAAGAATAGAAATGTATGCCCGGAGTGCTTTTTGATATCTGTTTTGCGACGGCAGGAGGAATTTGGGTGTGCATGAAAATTTTGGAGGGTGAAGCATGGATTGCACGATACTGCAGTTTATAATTGTCTGTCCGATGGTATTTCTGGCAGGCTTTGTGGATGCGATCGCAGGGGGAGGCGGATTGATTTCACTTCCGGCGTACCTGATCGCCGGGGTTCCGACCCATATGGCGCTCGGAACCAACAAAATGAGTTCCATGATGGGAACGGCAATCGCGACCGGGCGGTTTGCCAAAAACGGTTACATACAGTTTAAGAAGGTGGTTTGGTTTATCGTGGCGGCGCTGATCGGTTCTTCGATCGGTTCGAACCTGACTTTGTTAGTCAGCGATAAGATTTTACAGTATATGATGATCGTGATTCTTCCGATTGTAGCATTTTATGTTATGCGGAATAAGAAAATGGGCGATGATTCGCTGGCGGGCACCCTGCCGGAGCGGAAATCATTCCTGATTGCGCTGGCATCCGCGCTGATCATCGGTATTTATGATGGTTTTTACGGACCGGGAACCGGAACTTTCCTGCTGCTGGTGCTTACAGGAGCGGCGCGCTATACGATGAAAGAGGCGGCGGGTACGACAAAGGCGATCAATCTTTCGTCTAATGTGGCGGCGTTTGTCACATTTGTGATTCACGGCAAGATCATTTACACGCTGGGGCTGGCTGCGGCGATCTGCAGTATTTTAGGAAATTATATCGGTTCCGGCCTGGTATTGGGAAATGGACAGAAGATCGTGCGCCCGCTGATTCTGGTGGTGCTGGCGATCCTGTTTGTGAAGATTTTATTGGGAAATTAGAAAAGAAAATTAGAACGATTAGGCGGATTCATTCGTTTGACAGTTACTGTTCACGCATACGTGCCCAGTAACGGAATTTGCCGTGGCTTCGCATTT
>ERZ772880.2825-NODE-2825-length-12706-cov-3.999051_pt1 | contig 12706 bp, 9 predicted proteins | sample MGYA00580577_ERZ772880 | MGnify/ENA primary metagenome ERZ772880 (study PRJEB29015, sample SAMEA2737705) | human gut metagenome | biome: human gut; feature: human-associated habitat; material: faeces | place: China | collected 2012 ... | reverse complement strand
TGATATTCACTTGTGCAGTACACCTACCACCCCGGCTTTCAGCCACCCCTCCTTCCTGAAGGAGGGGAATTTAGTTACTACTGACTTTTGACACACTCTCCTTCACCGATTATAATAATATGAGTGAAGAACAGTCACTGAAACAAAAAACAGCAAAAGGGCTATTTTGGGGAGGCCTCAGCAGCAGTGTACAACAGCTGTTAGGACTTCTTTTCGGAGTAGTGTTAGGAAGATTACTGGACCCTGCCGATTACGGTATGATCGGTATGCTGGCTATCTTTCCGGCCATTGCTTCCGCCCTGCAGGAAAGCGGATTTGTCGCAGCACTCGCCAATCGCGAGAAAGTCAGCGATAAAGACTATAACGCTGTATTCTGGTTCAGTATCTCTTTTAGTGCTGTTCTTTATATTTTGCTCTATTCTTCAGCTCCGCTGATTGCTAAATTTTACGATACTCCGGAGTTAACGTCGCTCGCCCGTTTCTCTTTCCTCAGTTTCTTTATAGCCAGTTTCGGGATAGCTCCGCGAGCTCTTCTCTTCCGTAATCTCAAAGTGAAGGAGAATACCATCATTTCTCTTTCAAGCCTGTTTCTATCCGGTATTGTGGGGATTATTCTTGCCGCAAACGGATTTGCCTATTGGGGTCTGGCTATACAGACAATGACCTTTGTCGTCATAGGCACGGCACTCAACTGGTACTTTGCCCACTGGAAACCCAGTTTCCGCATTGACTTCTCTCCCATCAGGGAGATGTTCGGATTCAGCAGTAAAATGCTGATTACGCAAGTCTTTATTATTATCAACCAAAACCTGTTCTCCGTCCTGCTGGGTAAATTCTACACTAAACAGGAAGTCGGAGACTTCAGCCAGGCCAACAACTGGAACAATAAGGGACACGCCCTCATCACCGGAATGATCAACGGAGTCACCCAGCCCGTACTGGCAAGTGTAGCTAATGACCCGCAGCGTCAGGCGGCCGTGTTTCATAAAATGCTGCGTTTCACGGCTTTTATTTCTTTCCCTGCCATGTTCGGGCTCAGCCTCATTTCCAGAGAGTTTATTCTGATTGCCATCACGGACAAATGGCTCGCTTCCGCACGGATCATGCAATTACTTTGTATATGGGGAGCCTTTATTCCGATCAACAATCTGTTCTCTTTATTGCTGGTCAGCCGCGGACGGTCTTCCATCTTTATGTTCAACAGTATCGCACTGAGCGTGTTGCAGCTGATCACTGCCTGTATCAGTTATCCATACGGCATCACCACCATGATTTATCTGTTTGTCGCTATCAATATACTTTGGCTGTTTGTCTGGTACTGCTTTGCCCGGAGAGAGATTCCGCTGACGCTGTTCAGCATACTGAAAGATATCGCTCCTTATTTTCTGCTGGCAGCTTCGCTGACAATCGCAGCCCATTACATAACGTCGGGCATCACTAATCTGTATTTGTCACTTACCATCAAAGTGTTTTTCGTGGCTTCTCTATATGCACTTGTTTTGTGGAAAATGCAATCAGTCATTTTCAAGGAATGTATTCAGTTCATTAAAAAGAAAAAGATATCATGACGACACCTACCAATTACATAGCGACCTGGTTCTACAAGGAATCCAAAGAAGATGCCAGTTTCTATCCGCAGGCAGGCAAACGGGGAGATTCCGCCCTCGTCCATTCCATTTATATGCAGATACAAGTGCCGTTCTTTACCACTTTCAGGCATTATCATCCGGATGACAAGTTGCTTTTCTTCAGCAATCTGGATCAGTTTCCCGATTATCTGGAACGATTATTCAAGGAGTTACGGATTGAGACTGTTACCCTGCCTTATCTCTGCATCCCTCCCAAAGGATGGTACGGGGCATGGAGAAATCAATTCTACCTGTATGATATCCTGCGCTATATGGAGAAAAGGATGCAAGCGGACGATACGTTGCTCATCTGCGATGCGGACTGTCTCTGTATGCGTCCGTTGGAGCAACTATTCAGCGACACACGGAAATACGGTTCCGCCCTGTACGATGCATCCGACCGACCGGACCTCAAAGTGAACGGAATCACACTAAAGGAGATGACAGATATCTATAATGACTGTTACGGAGAAAAAGAGAAGAGAGAAAAAGAGAAGGAGGCAACGAAGAAAACAGAAGCGGAAAAGGAAGAAGCAGAGCAGCAAGATACGAAAAACGGAGTCACAAGAACAGAGCTTGTCCATTATTACGGGGGAGAATTTATCTCGCTGCGTGGTGATGTAGTGGCACGAATCAACGAAGCGTATCCTGCTTTATGGAATTATAATCTGGAACGTTTTGCCGCCAATCAGCCCAAACTGAACGAAGAAGCCCACTTCCTGAGCGTAGTGGCTACGAGGCTCAACATCCACAACAATATCGCCAATCAATACGTCAAACGCCTCTGGACCTACCCCAAATACAATACGGTAGAAAAAGGAGACGAGCAACTGGCGGTATGGCATCTTCCCTACGAGAAGAAAAGAGGATTGTATCTGCTGTACAAACACTTTGTGAACCACCCCACTTTCGACGATGAAGAGGCCTTCCGCAAGAAAGCCTCCGCCTACACCGGTGTGCCGACCGTTACTTTCGGCAAACGCATCCGCGATTTCATCACCATTCTTTCTCTAAAAATAAAAGACAAATGCATATACTGATACTTCCAATGTACTATCCTGAGAAGGACTCCTCCCCGCACCGGGGATATATGTTCTTCGAGCAGGCTATGCAACTGGCTAAATCAGGCTGCAAGGTAGGACTTGCCTTCACGGAGCAAAGACCTCTGAAGAACTTCACATGGAAACGGTTCCGCAAAGAGAGTCATTTTCAGATATCGGCAGAAGATAACGGCAGTTTCGTCACCATGCGCCTGCACGCATGGAACCCGAAACTAAGCACCCGCGCGGGAGGAATCATCTGGTCTCTGCTGACCGTCTTGTTAGTACGGAAGTATATCCGCACTTACGGTCGCCCCGACCTGATTCATGCGCACTTCGGCACATGGGCAGGGTATGCCGCCCGACTGGTTTATAAATGGTATAAGGTTCCCTATGTCATCACAGAGCACGCCTCTTCCATCAACGGCAATCAGACGACACCGTCACAGGCAGTGATACTGAAGAAGGCATACAGCGAGGCACGCAAGATCATCTGTGTCGGCACGAAACTGAAACGGAGCCTGTGCGCATACGTCAGTGACCCGGATAAAGTGACCGTCATACCGAACTTTGTAGATACGAACACCTTTGCATTCAGTCCTCACCGGACAGAGAAAAAGAAACATTTTACTTTCATCAGCATCGGAAACCTGAATAAGCGCAAAGGATTCTGGGATTTGCTGACTGCTTTTCACTGGGCATTCAAGGATATGCCGCACGTCTCTTTGATCATTGCTGGAGACGGGGAAGAAATGCAGCCACTCAAAAAGTTAATTCAGTCTCTCCACCTGCAAGAGCAGGTAAAACTGACCGGCCGCCTGTCACGGGAAGAATTGTCCGGGTTGCTGGGTACTTGCGATGCTTTTGTACTGGCCTCCTTTGCGGAGACATTCGGCATCGTATTCATCGAAGCAATGGCAACAGGCTTGCCCGCCATCGGCACCATATGCGGAGGACCGGAGGACATCATCACTCCCGAAAGCGGCTTCCTCATCCGACCGGGAGATGTGGATGCGCTCGCCGCTAAGATGAAAACATTGTACGATACCTACGAGTCGTTCGACAAAGAGAAAATCCGCCAGTCCATCGTCAGCCGTTTCGACTTTCAGTTGGCAGGGCAGAAGTTACGGCAAGTTTATTCAGAAGCATTAGAAATGTCCAAGCCCCCAAAAGCATCGGAATCATGAAAGTTACAGTCATAGATTGTTCAGTATCAGGCCATCGGGAAACGTATTATAAACAGTTTGCTCAGACATGGGCGGGCATGGGGTACGAAACGTCGCTCATCGCTCCCGACGGGAAAGGCATACAGGAGGCCGTTGCCTTTCAGCCTGTCTCAGCGCTTCCGCTACTGCCGCTTCCTGCCGGAAAACCGTTGCAGAAAAAGCTGGTTGTACTGCGCAATGCAGTGATTCGACTGCGAAATCTGTACAGGCTGCGCCGGAGTCTTCAACGGCTGAATCCCGATCTGGTCTTCTTTGCCTGCCTCGACGATATGCTGCCTACATTGGCTCCCTTATGGCTGTTCAATCTTTTGCTGCCCTATCAGTGGAGCGGCCTGCTGGTTCAGTCCGCCCTGCCGCCTTACCACCGAGGGATGCCCGACACCCGCCCTTTCCTGCGAAGCAAGAACTGCGTAGGAGTAGGCATACTGAACGAATATTCAGCGAAAGGCCTGGAAACATTTCAGCGCCACATTCTGCTGTTTCCCGACTTTGCCGATCTTTCGGCTCCCGCCACAAACTACCCGTTGCTGCGCAAACTGAAGGAGAGAGCCAGAGGAAGGAAGGTGATATCCCTGCTCGGTTCCATCAATTTCCGCAAGGGGATAAAGTTACTGTTAGAGAGTATCCCTTTATTGCCAAAGGATGAATATTTCTTCCTCATTGCGGGGAAATCATCTCTCACCGCACAACAGGAAAACGACCTGCGGGCGTTCGGGGAGTCAAGGAATAACTGTCTGTTCTCATTGGAGAAGATTCCCGATGAAAGCTGTTTCAATGCCCTGATAGCGGAGAGCGACCTTATTTTTGCCGCATACAAGCAGTTCACCGGCAGCAGCAACCTCCTGACCAAAGCTGCCGCCTTCCGCAAACCGGTCATAGTCAGCCGCGGCCTCTGCATGGGCCGGAGGGTAGAGCAGTACGGAACAGGCCAAACCACCGGAGAAGACAACGCCGGAGAATGCAGCGCAGCTATCCGCTCGCTGTGTACCGAAACAAGGATGGACACTCAGGCTTTCGCCCGGTACGCCCACGAACACGAAGTGGAGAAACTAATCACATGTTTTAATCAAATCAGCAAGCATATACAATGAAAGTACTTTTTACATTCGGAGGAATCCCCCACTACCTGAATGCCATGCTCAACAGGCTACAGGCAAAAGGAGTAGAAATAACCGTTGTCAGCCCGAAGAAAGGGAATACGACCATCGGCAAAGGGGTGAAAATGGTAGAAGGAGGAACCTACAAGCATCTGACCACACCGGAGAAAAAGATGTTCTACGGAAAAAGCGCTTTCCCCGCCCTTCCCGAAATCATTGCGGAAGAAAAACCGGATATAGTGGTAGTGGGATGGCCCTACTTCCTGCAAGTATTCTTTCAGCCCGCACTGAGAAAGGCTATGAAGTCCTGCAACGCCAAGCTGGTGATTCGTGAAATCCCCTTCCAGACTCCTCCCTACGGAAAGATCAAGGAATATTTCAAAGCCAATCCGATGCACGACGAAGGTATGCGCCTGCTCAGCAAGGGTATCGGCTTCTATCTGCGCCAATGGATAACGGCAAGGATACGGAAATACTGCTACGCCCAAGCCGCCGGAACGCTGAACTACTCGACAGCCGCCTACGACATCCTCCCCTCTTACGGAGTAAAGAAGGAGCAGATACACGTCACCTACAACTCGACCGATACGGAAGCACTTCTCAAAGAAAAAGAATCCGTACTGGCTTCCCCCTCCATCCTTCCCCCGTGCGACCGTCGCCTGCTGCACATCGGACGGCTCGTAAAATGGAAACGGGTAGATTTATTGATAGAGGCTTTCCGGAAGGTAGCCACCGACTATCCGGAAGCGGAACTGGTGATCGTAGGAGACGGACCGGAACTGGACAACCTCAGACAACAGGCAAACGACCTGCAACTGGCAGACAGCATCCGCTTTATCGGAGCCGTCTATGACCCGAAGACACTGGGCGCCTATATGAACGAATCGAGTATCTATGTGCTTGCCGGCATGGGAGGGCTTTCGATCAATGATGCCATGACGTATGGTATGCCCGTCCTTTGTGCCGTATGCGACAGTACGGAACGCGACCTGGTCATGGAAGGCAAGAACGGCTATTTCTTCAAGGACGGAGACGCCGATAGCCTGGCAGGTAGAATCAGAGAGATGTTCGAATCTCCCGAACGCTGCAAGGAGATGGGAAAAGAATCGGAACGGATGATCCGGGAAAAGATCAATATGGAGACGGTCAGCGAACGCTACCTGAAGGCTTTTCAAGAGATTCTTCGTCTCACTCATCTTCGCGATTCCGGTAATTAGCCGGTGAAGTCCCCAAATGCATCTTTACGTACTTCCCGAAAAAGGACTGGTTGGGGAAGTTGAACTCTTCCGCTATTTCCTTGACGGACTTGTCCGAACGTTTCAGCCGGTACTTGATATGTTCTATCGTCGTTTCATTGATCAAGTCCAGCGGAGTCCTGCCACACGCTTGCTTGATGACTTTCGAAAAATGCTTCGGAGTGTAGCAGAGCGCATCCGCATAATAACTCACAGAACGGTGCATACCCTTGTCTTTCGATAATAGCTCCACGAATTTCCGCAGGGTATAATCCGCCTGTTTGATGCCTTCTTTCGGACTGTCCCCCTTGTCGGGAGCATCGATTTCCTTGTGAAGCTGTCCCAGCATCTCACAAAAAAGGGCGGAGAAGAGATGCTGCATCACTTCCCTGTGATAATAATGAGGTTCATCATTGATCTTCGCCACAATCAAATCCCGATAAAACCTGAAAACAGGATCATCCCCGCCTTCGCTGATAGACTTCACCGGATTGTTGTGGATATGAGCAGCGGTATTCCACGTTTTCTTCTCCATTTTAATAATGCGTTGCAGAAAACGGGTAGAGAATCCCGCCAGCCTTATCTTATATTTAGGACTCAGCATCGTACGACTGATCAGTGTATTGGGAAGACCGAGCAGCAAGTCGCCCGCCTGCAACTGATACGTCCGGTAGTTGATATCCAGCTGGATACACCCTTCTGCACAGACAGCAATAAGGAAACAGTTCAGCCGGACTGTATCATTACTATACGGAATCCCGTCCAGACTGTTGACTATCGCAAAGTCATCGTCTATATAATCAAGGATATGCTGACTCTTCTTAAAGTCTTCTATATCTACTGTCATAATGTTCTCTTTTTCCATAATCTCTCCTTTTTTACTTTTTGCAAAGTTGGTAAATAATAGGGAAAACAGAATGTCCCAAACTCCTTTATAATTGTTTGATATATCGTTTATACGCAAATAGTTAGCCACAAAAAGCACAAATAACGAAAACAGGACATTCATAGAGAAAAATCGGTCACCATTGACTTGTTCTTTTCTCCTACTTTTGTTCTGATTTTAATAAAAGACAAAAAGAGTAAGTATGATTACAGTGAACAAAAAATGGATACGGCTGATAGGGATTGTCGGTTGTACAGTGTGGATGGCATCGTGCAAGCAGGCACCGGATGCAGGAGTGAAATCTTCTTATGCAGTCATGCAGATAGAACCAACGGACAAAGAACTTTCTTCCTCCTATTCGGCGACCATACGCGGGCGACAGGATATTGATATCTATCCGCAGGTGTCGGGAACAATCGAGAAACTCTGCGTGACCGAAGGTCAGAAAGTACGCCGGGGACAGTTGCTTTTCATCATCGACCAGGTACCTTACAGGGCCGCGCTCAAAACCGCCACCGCCAATGTGGAAGCGGCACGCGCTGCTACGAGCACCGCCGAACTGACTTACAAGAGCAACAAGGAACTGTATGCACAGAAAGTCGTTTCAGAATTTAGCCTGAAGACTGCCGAAAACTCTTATCTCACCGCCAAGGCACAACTGGCACAGGCTGAAGCTCAGGAAATAAGCGCACGCAACAACCTCTCTTATACCGAAGTGAAAAGTCCCAGTGACGGAGTTGTAGGCGCATTGCCCTATCGTGCAGGCGCATTGGTAAGCGCCAACATTCCTTATCCGCTCACTACGGTCAGTGACAATTCGGATATGTACGTCTATTTCTCGATGACCGAAAACCAACTGCTCGCCCTTACCCGACAGTACGGCGACATGGACGAAGCGTTAAAGAATATGCCGGAAGTGGAACTGATTCTGAACGACAACTCAGTCTATCAGAAGAAAGGTACCATCGAATCCATCAGTGGAGTGATCGACCGTCAGACAGGGACCGTAGTGGCACGCGTAGTGTTCCCCAACGAATCACGGCTGCTTCATAGCGGAGCATCGGGCACGGTAGTAGTGCCGAGCATCTACAAGAACTGCATCGCTATCCCCCAAACAGCCACCGTGCGGATGCAGGACAAGACGATTGTATATAAGGTAGTGGATGGCAAAGCAGTCTCCACCCTGATCACCGTAGCCGGAATCAACGACGGACGCGAATATGTAGTGCTGGACGGCCTGAAAGCCGGTGACGAAATTGTATCGGAAGGCGCCGGACTGGTGCGCGAAGGCACACAGGTTAAATAAGAAGGAGACTGATTATGAAAGGAAATATATTTATCAAACGGCCGGTGATGGCTATCTCCATCTCCGTGCTGATTCTCGCCATAGGGCTTATCTCGCTCTTCACCCTGCCGGTGGAGCAATATCCCGACATCGCGCCTCCCACGGTCTATGTATCCGCCAGCTATACGGGCGCCGATGCCGAAGCTGTGATGAACAGCGTCATCATGCCGCTGGAAGAGAGCATCAACGGGGTGGAAGACATGATGTATATCACGTCCAGCGCCTCCAATGCAGGTCTGGCTATCATACAGGTTTACTTCAAGCAAGGCACCGACCCCGACATGGCGGCTGTCAACGTACAGAACCGTGTAGCCAAAGCACAGGGACTGCTGCCCGCCGAAGTAACGAAAGTCGGCGTAAGCACGATGAAACGCCAGACCAGCTTCCTGCAAATCGGCGCGCTGGTCTGCACCGACGGTCGCTACGACCAGACCTTCCTTGCCAATTATCTGGACATCAACGTCATCCCGCAGATCAAGCGTATCGAGGGAGTAGGAGACGTCATGGAGCTGGGCGATACCTACAGTATGCGTATCTGGCTGAAACCGGAACGGATGGCACAATACGGGCTGGTGCCTTCGGACATCACCGGCGTGCTGGGCGAGCAGAACATTGAAGCCCCTACCGGCTCACTGGGCGAGAGTTCGCAGAACGTCTTCCAGTTCACGATGAAATATCGCGGAAGACTGAAGAGCGTGAAAGAGTTTCAGAACACCGTTGTCCGCTCTCGTGAAGACGGCTCGATACTCCGTCTGAAAGATGTGGCGGATGTGGAACTGGGCACTATGACTTATAGTTTCCGCAGTGAGATGGACAGCCAGCCTGCCGTGCTCTATATGATCTTCCAGACAGCGGGTTCCAATGCGACCGCTGTCAATAAAGAAATTACCGCCCAGATGGAGCGGATGGAGAAAAACCTTCCGGAAGGAACGGAGTTCGTCACCATGATGAGTTCGAACGACTTCCTCTTCGCTTCCATACACAACGTGGTGGAAACACTGATTATCGCCATCATTCTGGTCATCCTCGTGGTATACTTCTTCTTGCAGGACCTGAAAAGTACACTCATCCCGTCTATCTCCATCATCGTGTCACTGGTAGGTACGTTTGCCTGTCTGGTAGCTGCGGGATTCAGTCTGAACATCCTGACCCTGTTTGCCCTGGTGCTTGCCATCGGTACGGTGGTGGATGATGCCATTGTAGTAGTAGAAGCGGTGCAGTCCAAGTTTGATGCCGGATACAAGTCGCCCTACCTTGCCACCAAAGATGCGATGGGCGACGTGACGATGGCTATCGTCTCCTGTACCTGTGTCTTCATGGCCGTATTTATCCCCGTCACCTTCATGGGAGGTACTTCGGGCGTGTTCTATACCCAATTCGGTATCACGATGGCAACTGCCGTAGGTATCTCCATGATCTCGGCTCTGACCCTGTGTCCCGCCCTGTGCGCCATCATGATGCGTCCGTCGGACGGAACCAAGAGCGCCAAGAGTATCAACGGACGGGTACGCGCAGCTTACAACGCTTCGTTCAATGCCGTGCTGGGCAAGTATAAGAAAGGGGTGATGTACTTCATCCGCCATCGCTGGATGGTATGGACTTCACTGGCTGCTACCATCGTCCTGCTGGTTTATCTGATGAGCACGACCAAGACGGGACTCGTGCCGCAGGAAGACCAGGGCGTTATCATGGTGAATGTCAGCATCTCACCGGGAAGCACGCTCGAAGAGACAACGAAAGTAATGGACCGGCTGGAAAACATTCTGAAAGATACGCCCGAAATAGAACACTACGCCCGCGTAGCAGGATACGGTCTGATCTCCGGTCAGGGAACTTCTTACGGTACGATCATTGTCCGCCTGAAAGACTGGAGCGAACGAAAAGGAAAGGAACACGGTTCGGATGCCGTAGCTTCCCGCCTCAACGCACAATTCCAGTCCATCAAGGAAGCGCAGATATTCAGTTTCCAGCCCGCCATGATTCCGGGATACGGTATGGGTAACTCCCTCGAACTGAACCTTCAGGATATGACAGGCGGTGATCTTGCTACGTTCTATGACGCGTCCACACAGTTCCTCAATGCCTTGAACCAGCGCCCGGAAGTGGCTATGGCTTATACATCCTACGCCATCAACTTCCCGCAGCTCTCGGTAGAAGTGGATGCCGCCAAATGTAAGCGTGCAGGAATTTCGCCAAGCGCGGTACTCGATGCGGTAGGCAGTTATTGCGGTGGAGCTTATATCTCCAACTACAACCAATACGGTAAGGTATATCGTGTAATGATGCAGGCATCGCCCGAATATCGTCTGGACGAGCAGGCATTGAACAATATGTTTGTGCGCAACGGTACGGAAATGGCTCCGGTGAGCCAGTTCGTTACACTGAAGCAGGTACTGGGACCGGAAACGGCCAACCGTTTCAATCTCTACAGCACCATCACAGCCAATGTGAATCCTGCCGACGGTTACTCTTCGGGTGAAGTGCAGAAAGTGATTGAAGAAGTGGCCGCAGAATCGCTTCCGATAGGCTACGGATACGAATATGGCGGTATGGCACGCGAAGAAGCAAGCAGCGGTGGTGCGCAGACGGTTTTCATCTACGCCATCTGCATCTTCCTGATCTATCTGATTCTGGCTTGTCTCTACGAAAGTTTCCTCGTACCGTTTGCCGTTATCTTCTCCGTACCGTTCGGATTGATGGGCTCGTTCCTGTTCGCCAAGATACTCGGACTGGAGAATAACATCTATTTGCAGACGGGTGTGATCATGCTGATCGGCTTGCTGGCCAAGACGGCTATTCTGATTACGGAGTACGCCATCGAACGCCGCCGCAAAGGGATGGGCATCGTAGAATCGGCCTACTCTGCCGCACAAGTCCGCCTGCGTCCTATCCTGATGACGGTGCTGACAATGATCTTCGGTATGCTTCCGCTGATGTTCTCTTCCGGTGCGGGTGCTAATGGCAACAGTTCGCTGGGTACGGGTGTCGTAGGCGGTATGGCTGTCGGAACGGTGGCATTGCTCTTTGTCGTTCCGGTCTTCTACATCATCTTTGAGTACTTGCAGGAGAAAATCCGCAAACCGATGGAAGAAGAAGCAGATGTACAAGTGCTTTTAGAAAAAGAGAAAAGTGAAGCTGAACGTGAACGTTAATAAATAAAAGAAAGAATGAAGAAAAATATCATCCTGTTAGTTGCCATGAGTCTGACGCTGAGCGGTTGTGGCATCTATACCAAATACAAGCCCGCCACTTCCGTCCCCGACGATCTTTACGGCGGGGAAGTGGTGACGGAAGACACTGCCGGTCTGGGGAATATGGACTGGCGGGAACTCTTCACCGACCCTCATCTGCAGTCCCTCATCGAGACAGGGTTGCGGACCAATACCGACTACCAGTCCGCCCAGCTTTGTGTAGAAGAAGCTCAGGCAGTGCTGATGTCCGCCAAACTTGCTTTCCTGCCCGCCTTTGCGCTTTCCCCGCAGGGGACAGTGAGCAGCTTCGATACGAACAAAGCTACGCAGGGTTATTCGCTACCCGTTACCGCCAGTTGGGAACTGGACGTATTCGGCCGTATGCGCAACTCCAAGAAGCAGGCGAAAGCGCTGTATGCACAAAGTGAAGATTACCGTCAAGCAGTCCGCACGCAGCTGATAGCCGGTATAGCCAATACTTATTACACGCTGCTGATGCTGGACGAACAGCTCATCATCTCCCGACAGACGGAGGAGGCATGGAAAGAAACCGTAGCCTCTAAGTGGGATCAGATAGAAGTCGTATCGGCTGACAAGTGTGACGAATTAATAAACGGAACGATTGAAAGCGGGAAGGATTATACGATTCGTATCGTGATAGACGAAAAAGGACTGGATGATGCTATTGGAGTAGAACTGGTTACTTTGCACACGGATGCAGATGGTAAAGATCATATCTATTCGGTAGAACCGTTGGAGGTTGTGAAGAGAGAGGGTGACCTGTTTACTTTCGAGGTGGTTCATTCCATCAATAATGCCGGAAGTTTCAAGGTTGCATACCGTATGTTCCCGAAAAATAAGGACCTGCCTCACCGTCAGGACTTCTGCTATGTGAAATGGTTTAATTGATAGGTTCTGAAAAAGGACTTGTCCCAATAAACGAATCCCGGATGTCTACGTCATACGAACACGTCGTGCATCCGGGATTTTTCTTTAAAATCTTCCTACCCAGGATTTCTGTAAAAACACCCTTCATCTTTCAGGTTATACTGTAAGCC
>ERZ772880.2792-NODE-2792-length-12796-cov-6.757083_pt1 | contig 12796 bp, 13 predicted proteins | sample MGYA00580577_ERZ772880 | MGnify/ENA primary metagenome ERZ772880 (study PRJEB29015, sample SAMEA2737705) | human gut metagenome | biome: human gut; feature: human-associated habitat; material: faeces | place: China | collected 2012 ... | reverse complement strand
TTGTACATAACAATATTGATCTTTTTGGGGGCTAAAAGTCGAATATCCCCTTAAAGTAAGCGCCTGAGTAAGTACATCTTCTACAGTTCATTTTCCCTCCTTACTTTTGCTGCAAAAAAAATAATATCCTATGATGCAGCGACGTAAACACATGATGAGCAGAGAAAAATTTATCTCCGTTCTTTTCCGTCAGCAGCAGAGTGGTTTGTCCATTGCTGATTTTTGTGAGAATGAAGGTTATAGCCGTAGTAGATTCTATCTTTGGAAACAAAAATACGGTATAACGGAGCGGGAGTTATTGGCAGAAGCCTCCCGCTTAGGGGTTAAAGACAGCTTTGTCCCCATAGTAATCAATGGCGACACGCCATCCCCCGGTATATCTCACGAGGCTCCCCTGCCATCTCCCCAGCCTAGCGTCCCCTTTCCCTTGAAAGGAAAGGACAGCTCTGAAATATCCTTGGAATTACCCAACGGATTGAAGTTGAAGTTTAAAGGGTCTTCCGGCTGTGAAGCTGCCCTGAATCTGATCTCTAAAATATATAATGCCAATGTTCTGCCTAAATGACAGCATGAGATATTTCCTGTGCCCCGGTTATACGGACATGAGGAAAGGTATGTTCACTCTTTGCGGCCTTGTGCATGAGAGGATGGGAGGCGACATCAGAAGTGGGGAGGTATTCATTTTCTACAACCGTTTCCGGACCAAGATAAAATTGCTCCATGCCGAACCGGGCGGTCTGGTCCTTTATGAGAAACTGCTTGAAGAAGGCACCTTCAAGATACCCGCCTATAATCCTGCCACCCGTTCTTACCCCATGACCTGGAGTGACCTGGTCGTTATGGTGGAAGGCATCAATGAAGATGTCAGCAAAGGCAGGCAAAGACGGCTTTCCAATTTGAAAAAGCATTGGTAAAACAGTTGTAAACAAACAGCTTGAAGGCTTGTTTTTCTTGTTGTTTTTGACTATCTTTATATCATCAAAAAAAAGATATTGAATGGCAAAAGAAGATGCAACCGGACAAGCTGTGGAACCCTCAATGGAGCAGCTGCTGGATATCAACCGTAAACAGAGTGAGATCATCTCAGCCCAGGCAAGGACCATAGAAGAACTCCGGGGTACGATAGTTGAGTTGAACGCCTCCCTGGCATGGCTGAAGAGGAAGGTGTTCGGAAAGATGAGTGAGAAATGCAAGCCTGTCGATAACGGAGACCCGAAGCTCCCTTTTGACTATGGCGACCTGGAACAGATAGAGGCGGAAATCGAAGATGCCCGGAGCAGGGCGGCTGAACAGATTACCGTCCCCAAGTCCCGGGCCGCCAATAAAACGCCGCGCCGTAACCGGGTCGTCATGGATAACCTTCCGGTTGTAACAGTCGTCATCGAACCGGAGAATGTCGATTTAAGCAGATACGTCAAGATAGGCGAGGAACATACCAGGACCCTTGAGATGAAACCCGGCTACCTCTATGTGAAAGACACGGTACGTCCCACATACGCCCTGAAAAATGAAATGGAGGCCGTTGATAACGGAGAAAAGGCTGTAATAACCGCTCCCATGCCACTGATGCCCATATATAAAGGTATGCCAGGGGCTTCCATGCTCGCTGAGGTCCTTTTACAGAAATACGAATATCATGTCCCGTTCTACCGACAAGTGAAACAGCTGGAACATCTGGGTGTGAAACTGTCCAAAAACACATTGGACGGCTGGTTCAGACCGGTCTGCGAGCTTCTCAGGCCACTTTATCTGGAACTCAGGAAGAAAGTACTGGCCGCAGATTACTTCCAGGTTGACGAGACCACGCTTCCGGTTATAAACCACGACAGGCATAAAGCCGTAAAAGAATACATCTGGATAGTCCGAGCGGCTGTGCCGCGTCTGCTCTTCTTCCATTACGACAACGGATCGCGTTCACAAAAAGTTGCGGTCAGGCTTTTGAAAAACTTCAAAGGATATCTCCAAAGTGACGGCCATCCCATTTATGACGCCTTTGAGGATGGGGAGGACGTATGTCTGTGTGGGTGTCTCGCGCATATCCGCAGACATATAGAGCTGTGCAAGGAAGAAAATCTGGAATATGCCATGCAGGGACTCAAATTTATCCAGGATATGTATAATGTGGAATACATGGCGGATAAACAGGAACTCCCGTATGAAGGACGTGCTGAATTACGCCAACGTCTATCCAAGCCGATGCTTGACAGCTTTGAACTCTGGCTTAAAAACACATACCCTAAAGTTCTAAAACGAAGTCTTATGGGAAAAGCCATAGCCTATGCCTACTCCCTGCTGCCAAGAATGAAACCGTATCTCCATGACGGAAGAATTTTCATTGACAACAATCGCTGTGAGAATGCCCTGAGGCCACTGGTCATATCAAGAAAGAACATGCTGTTCTGCGGAAACCACGAAGCGGCTGAGAATACGGCTATAATCTGTTCCTTGCTTGGCTCATGTAAGGAACGTGGTGTCAACCCCAGAGAGTGGCTGAATGATGTGATCAGTAAACTCCCCTATTATCTGGCTCCCAAATCAGACAGAGACCTGAAGGAACTGCTACCGGATGTATGGAGAAAATAATCAGGACAGTTCCGGGAAAATGCAGGAAAAAACGGGAAAAAGCGAGACTGACACTCAATGACAACCCTGAGATAAGTTGGTATATGGAAATTGAGATGCACTTACAATGGAGTGCATCCCACTGAAAAATCGAATGCACAAGATGTAGTTGAGCAGTCGCTTACGAAATATGAAAAGAATATCTGATAAAATTTTTTATTCCTTATCGTTGGCGCTTCTCGTGCTCGTATCCTGTGACAGGCATGAGAACAATGGGGACATTTGTCCTACGGGACCGGAGGCGGACTATACGGTCATGATGTATGGTTGTGGTGGCGGTGATCTGGATGAAAATATGATATATAATCTAGAGCAGACGGAAAGTTACGGCTATACGCCCCATGTCCGTTTTTCCGCCAAATTAAAGTTCTCCAAAGATCTACAGGAGGAAGCTGGCGCTTATGGAGGCACCCGTCTTTTTACACTGACAGAGAACGGTCTGGAAAATGAATGTGTGGCCGACCGGGGATTCCGTTTGGACGATCCACAGAATATCGCCGACTACATTCTTGATACCCGACGGCGTTTACCGGCCAAACATTATGTCCTAATTTTGTGGAACCATGGGGACGGATTCAGTATCGGAGACCAGCCGGTGGAGAAAAGTTATCCGCCAGAGGTGGGCACACGCGGTGTCGTCTTCGACGACAACACGAATGAGAATATCTCCATTTTTGAACTGGAAGAGGGTCTGAAACGTGCCGGAATGAAAATGGACCTAATCTATTGGGATGCGTGCCTGATGAATATGCTCGAAAACTTGTACCAGATAAAGGAATGTGCCGCCTATACGCTGGGGTCGGCGCATCTCGTTCCGGGAATAGGAGGTAATTATGCACAGTTAATGCATGCATTAGACAACCATCCTATCCTGCTGGAGGCAATGCGGGAATACGTTCCCGCCACTGTATCGCATTGGGGGAACGTGCTAGGGGAAAATGACGGCAGGGATCTCACCCTTTGTAACATGGAATATATTGACGGGGTCGTACAGAATGCCAAAGAGTACGTGAACGAGTTTTTGCGTCTGCGTGGTGAAATGGATGTGGACAGCGAGGTGGATATGTATTTCCACGAAATAAACGGAACAGTTCAACCGCATTATCATTCTGACGAAGGGGTTCTTTATTTTTTTCACAATGATGAGGATGGATTTGTTCCTAGTGTCGACATGTATTCTGCTTTCACACGCATAGGTAACCGTCTCATGTCCGGCAAGCTTTCAGCGATAACAACCCGAATGCGTATTGCGTTGGAAAGAATGATTCCCGTGAGTGCCTGTCACGGAATTCCAGACTATATGGACAGGGTAAGTGTAGGAATATCATGGATGGGACGGGACGATTTCATATCTGCCGATCAGAATTATACTATTCCATCGCTGGACATGTTGTATCCTTTGTTAAATTTCGACAAGATGACAGGTTGGAGTCACTTTTTAAAAAATAATGTGAGGAGGAAGTCATTTACAGAATAAGAATGATATTTTCATATATGTGAAATTTCCTATGAAATTAAAACAATACCATTTTATCATGAGGCATATATCGTTTATATATGATATCTTTTGGAAGGTAGGATTTTATTTGCAGGTCTGCGTTTGTCTGGGCATGATCTCCTGCTCCGATGAACTGGATCATTCTTCCCGTTCATCACGCATCTCGTTCAACACGAACATTCGGTATTCGTGGCTTTCCATGTCCCGTGGAGCTGTGGACAGCTTCCCTAGAATCACCGTCCCCCTGACGACTGATGGCGGGAAGGGCATTTTCCTGCATACTTCTTACACGGACGGCATTGTTCCTGTCCCGGCGCAAGCAGGCGGTGATGGCATGCCCGTCACCCGTGCTACCCTCATAAAGGAAGACAACATGTACACCATCTTCGGCGTATCTGCCTATACCTATACCGGCTCATGGAATGAAAATCGATTCCCCAATTTTATGTATGACATCCCCGTGACCAGATCTGGGGATTCCTGGATTACTCCCACTGATTATTATTGGCCTGGAAAAACCTACAAGACAAGGTTCTTTGCATACGCACCGAGAGAAAATGCGGCCTACTGGTTGTCAGGACAAGTCGCCGGTGCCCCCACCATAACCTGCGTCATACCTGCCGATGTCGCAGAGCAGAAGGAGCTACTTGTCGCAGGAACGGAAGAACTGGGCGGAAACTCCAACTCCGTTGTAAACCTCACTTTCCAACATGTCCTTACCGCCGTCAGATTCATCTGCGGTGATGACATGCAGCCCGGAACGGTAAAAAGCGTGGTTTTGAGAAATGTCTATTCGGGTGGCGTTTACAACATGGAGACCGGAGAATGGAGCGATATGAGAAGGATGACCTCCTTCACCCAAACACTTGACCGATGGACAAACGGAACGGAAGGTGATACTATCACTTTTGAACCGCAGACCTTCATGATGATCCCACAGATCCTTCCCGACAGTGCGGCTGTCGAAATCGTCTTCAATGACGGAAAAATAGATCGTACATTGAAAGCCAGTATTAAGAGTAGCGTATGGCCGAAGGGCAAAACCGTCACTTACAGAATCTCCACCAGTTCCATCAACTGGAGATACACACTAGATGTTACTACCCCGAAAGATATGGAATATTACGGTGGCAGCCGAAACTACAGTGTTACCAGTTACAGGGAAAACACAAACGGTGCAAGGGAAGCCGTTCCATGGAATGCCGTATATTCCACAGACGGAGGGGTAACTTGGGTACCGACAAAACCTGAATGGCTGACAACCTTTACGGGGGAGGGTGACGGCAGTACCTTCGCAATCTCCTACAGTGTATCCGCTTGTGCCCAAACAATCAGCCCCCAGGCTGTGAGAAAGAATATACATATCCGGAATTTGCAAGATGCCCCGAGCAGGGGGACGGTCGGACGACCATACAACCTGTCGAACAGCAATGGGGATAGGAATGTAGAGTGTACCGCCAACTGCTACATTGTCAGTGCGCCGGGTGTATACTCTCTCCCATTGGTATATGGCAACGCCATCAAAGATGGTAAGCCTAATGAACCGGCTTACCATTCGAATAAATTGAATAACAATATGTTGGGTAATTTTCTAAATCATCGAGGTGATATAACTGATCCCTATATCAACAATAATAGAGGATGCGAGGCGAAAAGTGCCGAACTTGTCTGGCAGGACGCGATGAACCTGCTGACTGACGTGGAATTGGAAGGCAGCGGAGAATCCGCCTACGTTTCTTTCCGTGTAAACAAGACGACGATCCAGCAAGGCAATGCGGTGATAGCCGTAAAGGATGCCGGAGGGACAGTCCTATGGTCCTGGCACATCTGGGTAACTGACAGAGATATGACCGAAACCAAGGAAATCACGAACTACCAGGGAACAAAATATGAGTTAATGCCTGTCGATTTAGGTTGGTGTGACGGCGGAGTCATAATTTACGAGGCACGGAACGTGAAAGTGAAGTTCACACAGGGAGAAGCCGGTGAGATAAAAATCATCACGATCTTTCAAAAAAGGCATGAGGAAGTTCTGGACGGAAACGCACCTTACTATCAATGGGGACGTAAAGATCCGTTTCCGCCGTCAGTCGGAAACGGAAGCGTTACCAATAAAACGTGGTATGACGCAGAAGGTAAAGCCTCCAATCTTGATCCTAAAATCTCTGCTTTTCAAAAGGGCAAGGGATGTGTCACTGATGGCATTCAAAATCCTGCTGTGATGAACAAGAACGAGCAAATGACCGGTATTTTTTATAATCTGTGGGATGCCAGTTGCTCTGCAAATGCCGAACAGGACAGCCGTCTTGTAAAAACTATCTATGATCCTACCCCCGTTGGTTTCCATTTGCCCAACAGGTTGACATTTACCGGCTTCGTCGCTGGAGGTAAAGCAGGTCCAAATATAAAGGGCTTTTGGGATTCAGCTTTAAACGGTTGGTATTTTTATTGCAATTCAAGAAAAGAGGAAACCGTTTTTTTCCCGGTTCTAAGGCGTAGACTATATGATAATGGTAAAGTCGAAAACTTCAGATCACTTCAACTTCGTTGGTTGGCCAGTGCGTTCTCACCAGTAGGAGGAGGAGCTCTCTCCTTTCCCACACAGTCCACACAGTCAGGAAGGATTCTGAATTCTCGTCATTGGAGCTACAGTGGATTTGGAGTTCCCATTCGTGCAGCCAGAGAATAAAGGCTTGTCATATCTTCAACTACAGTAATTATAGCGGATATGAAACATTTATTGATCCTTTGTCTGGTAGCGTGGCTCCTTTTTCCGACAGATATGGCACAGGTGGAAGAAACGATAATTCGTCCTGTAAATAACACGGGGACGGATTCTTGTTTTTTGTATATAAAAGCATTACAAGGAATTATGGAATCCATATTTTCTATGGTATCAGATTGTGCGATTCATAAATTGAAACGTACAATTTGATACCGTTCAAAATATGATGTATTCTTAGACAAACAGCTTCCATGGTTATGAGAAGTTTCCGGAAAATAAGTTACCTTGGAGGGAATGATAAACAGTGCAATTTATCCCGTACCTTCCGAATTTCACCTTTTGCCCCCCGACAGCTTATTCTATTTTTACTTTTTTTATTGAATTCTCATCCGTTTTGTCTATCTTTGTTGGTGTATATAGTTTATAACTATGGCACGTCGGAACTAGAGGAGACAGTAGGGGGTATTTCGCTCATGAAAAAACACGGATTTAAAAGCGATATGTGACTGTTGGAATCTTACCGGTAATAGCCGAAACTGTCATATAAAGTATATGTTGATATATATCCAGTTAATACTGAGTCTGATGATCTTAAGCCTGTGTGTGTTTGGGGGAATAACCCTCCTCGCACATCCACGCAGGAGCAAGGCCAAATTCATTCTAGGGGCAAGCATGTTGTTCTGGGGAGTGCTGATAATCCTCCGGCTGTCTTTCAACCCTTTTTTAGATTGCGCCAAGACTCTTTTTCAACCAATGATTCTCATCACGGGAAGTATCGTGATGGCGACCACGACATGCTATGTCATTGAGGTTCTACGGCCTGGATATCTTACCTTCAGACGGTTTTGCCTTTTCATTTCCCCGGCTATTGTCTGCTCACTGCTTTTTGGATGCCATTACATATGTTCACCTCAGACGCAAACGTATTATAACCTGTACGATTTGTTTCTGTTTTCGGATACCGACATCTTTTTGCGGCTCATGCTATTGGCGTGCAATATGTTTTATATGGGTATACCGGCCTATCTTACGGCCCGTTACAATAGAGAGTATTCGCAGTTCATTAAAGAAAACGTATCCGATCCGTACGACTATGATTTACAGTGGCTGCAAAGGGCCATGTTCACTTTGTCAGCCCTATACATATCCTACCTGGTACTGCTGTTCACGAATGACACGCTCCTGTATGTGATCAATAAGGTTTTTATCCTAGTCTTATGGTATTACCTTTTTTACAAGGCCTTGTTCTTGAAAGAAATCCCATGGAAGATATCTTTCAAGGCGGGTTGGCAACATCCTGATGAGGGAGTGGATGAGAATAGGTACGAGGACTGTATATCTCAAAAAATAAACTATTTGGAAGATATAAATCAATGGTTCGAATCTGAAAAGCCGTATCTGCGAGGTGATTTACGTTTGTCCGACTTACAAAGAAAATTTCCAATCAGCAGGACTTATCTCTCCCAGTTGTTCAATAAGGTGCAGGGAGTTTCTTTTTCTGATTATGTAAACCGGTTTAGGATTGAGGAGAGCAAACGTCTGCTTGAAATGGAACCTCAAACAAGCATCAATGAAATCGCAGAACGTTCGGGGTTCAATTCTATCAGTGCTTTCCGCAGAGCTTTCATAAAAAGCACAAACATATCCCCTTCGGAATATAGAAAAAACACAGTGAAAACTCCGCATCATTCTGATACACAGGATACAAATCTAACTAGCACAGAAAAAATCAGACTTTAAGAACATATTCTTTGTTGCGTAAAGTAAAAAAGTATCATTTTCAAAGCCACTTTTAGCATAGTTTATGATAGCAGCTTACAAAATCTTAGAGCCTGTTTTGTTCAAACCAATATGTTATTTCATTCGTATTTGTTTTATATCAGGAGGAGTCGTTTCATTATAGATTTTCAATGCAGAAATATAATCCTCATTCGATGGCTTTGTAATACGCTTAATTGCAAATCTGTGTTCTAACAAATTGGGCATAGACGATAATATTAAGTTATCAGTTATTCAATATGCAAATTTATATAAATGGAAATCAGAAAACAAACAAAGAGACATAAATATTGAACCAACATATTACTATTGATAATGTAGATAAAATTAGAGCCCAACTCACAAGTGACGAACCACAAAGTATTACCACAAATAGTTCCATTGCAAATTACCCAAGGATAAAATACATATAAAACAAACATAATATCCTGATATTTAATATGTAAATTAACAGAAAGGTCATTTGGTAGTATCTACTAGCTACTATAAATCTACTAAAAAGTTTGTTAGTAACAAACTTTTTAGTAGATTTGCCGTGCCATAACAAACGCGGGTGGCACCGCTAAAGTTCTCCAATTTATGGAACAACTGTTTGACGCTATCCTTGAGATAGCAGGAAAGAATCCAGATGGATTCACGGTTGACCTTACAACCTTAAAAAAGGTCACAAAAGGTATTTCTGTCGCTTATCTCGAAACTCAGGACAGTTTCGGTGAAGAGGGATTGAAAAGAGTTCTTAAACATGCATTGGTGCACGAGAAGAAAGTTGGCGGATGGCTGAACGAAGAGAATGGACAGTTCTATTTTGACAGTATCCGTATTTTCACGAACATGGACGAGGCCATTCGTTTCGGACGTGAAAACAAACAACTCGCCATTTTCGACCTGACGCATTTAAGGCTTGTCAAATTGTGAGTGGAAGGGCTTCGGCCCTTCCTTTAACGACACTAAAATAATAATATCCGATTATCAATCGTAAAATGACAAATGTATGAAAAATTTAGAATTACTTCCTCTCTCCGACGAGAGTAAAAAGCGGCTGGCTGAATTTGCCAAACAATACCGCCGTATGGCGCATATTGTTGTTGAGATTGTATCATATAGTGATAAACGTTTGATTGTTCGTATAGAGCAAAAAGACATGGTAAACAACATTCTTCTTTCCAAAAAGGAGCTAATGGAACGTGCCCGTGAAATGTTTAAGGGTGAGATTCCCGATGACTGGAAACTGACTGTTTCTGCTGTTAATTTTGACAGAAAGGACATTGATAATTTAACCATTGAAAGTATCAAGTCCAAAATGGAACGTCTAGGATTGCGCAGCAAGCAATTACACAGGTATCGACAAGTGTACGCTGTCTTCCCTGTTTGCCGGAGATAAAGAATTGACTAAATGGCACAAGGTTGCATTCTACTATTTTTTAAAATTCTATGAAGTAGCCCGCTTTTAATATCGAGAGAAATCATAGAACTAAGAAAAGACAGGAAAGCTATTCTCTGCAAAAGAATATTTTCCTGTCTAACTTTATGTACAGCTACCTCAAACATCCAAGGAATATCCAGTTAACAAATTGTCTTATTTTTCTTGATAAAAGATATTCAATATATTTTTTTGAATAAAAGAGAAATATATTTTAGAATACTCATAACCAATATATAATACACAACTATATCACTCTTTTAGTAAATCCCTTTGGTTAAAATAACAATATCCCCTCCCTTCTTCAAAGACTTTGACTATAATCATATAGTATGTTTATAGTTATCTGTTATATTGAAGGTAATCTTATCTACCACACTGTTCCTTGATATCTTTCTTCAGTTTATCAAAGCAACGTGCAGAGTCTTCTATGTATTCGTTTCTAAATATTTGGTTTTCTATTTCTTGATATGATTTTGCTCCTTTAAACAGGTGTTCCAACTGGTTTATATGCCCAGGTGCAAAATCCTGATATAAGTCGTGTTGTTTCAAAGCTATTTGCTTATGAAAGTTGTAACGTTCATCTAATCGAAACACTTCAACAATTTCTTGATAGGAATTTCTTTTAGGAGTAAATTCCAGCTTAAAATCATCAGGATGCTCCTGCATCCTAAGTGTTGAAATACCAGAATTATAAACAATTCTCATTTTTATTTCCTTATCAAATTTGTAGTCACAACTTGTTGGAGATAACATTAACAGTTTGTCCTTATCTGTTTCTCCTATCATAGCGGTACGTTTTAATTTTTCATTACACACAGAGCAACTTGGAACAAAATTGTAGAACGAAAGGGCAACCAACGGACAGATACTCTTGGGTAGAAAATGATCCAAATCAAAATGGTTACGCATTTGACTTATTATACATTCGCTTTTCTTGGGATTCTTATTTTTGAAATAACGATAGTTATCAAACTCGTCAACTACTGTATTCATATCCTTAGCATGGCATAAGTTATATATGCTACGTATAACAGACTCACTATACGGCCTATCCTTTTCATTACGAATAAATCTTTTGAAATTAGAGATGTCTGCATTTACGAGAAATTCTGCAAAATTCTTATAAATGTTTGAGAAACCGTATGTGTTTACAAAACTTGTTTCACAATAGTAGCATACAGATATTCCAAGTTCTTTAGAATGTCGCATAAAGAAATCTGCAATTTGGGGTTGATATGCAGATACACTAGGATGCTTTTCTCCCGAATAATGAAACACTCTCTTTAGAGATTCATGTAATTGAGGATAGACTAAATTATTCATCTTTTGTTGTATAGCAATATAATCCAAATACATATCTATCAAATCAGGATAAGACTTGATAAAAATATCATTAATATTATCCGGATATAAACTATTGCAATTTGGATTCATACTATACCCTCTTAATTGGTTTCGTAAAGGAGTCCATTCATGTTGTAAAGTGTTGATGTCACTCGAGAATATTTTTTGGTATTCTTGTAACAACAAACTCATTCTAATTGGATCTGGATATTGTATTTTTCTCATTTTGTTCTAATAGATTTTCCAACTGATTTAATCGCTTTTTTAACTTTTCTTGTTCGGCTCTTATTTCATAATAATTACCGCTTTTCATCATAATAAGGTCAAGCATTTCCGTCAGGGTATTCTGAAGATACGGTTCTCCTATAAGACTTATCACCTTACGATAGTACCCCATATCGGAATAAAATAGTTCTTTATCTTTTTGAGTAAGATCCGGGGATTCATTATATATATCCACAATCTTTTTAACAGAAGAATATGCCACTTCACCAATAGGATTCTCAATGAAGAACTGATTATACAATAAATCGTGAATATTTGCAGCGAATGTTTGATTTTCCTTTTTTATAGTATTCCCATCCTTCATATAAAGAATTTTATTTTTTGGAACATCCGACAAGACAAAAGGCGAATGTGTGACAATCATTATATGCACTGAACGAATCTTTGTGTTGTTGATATGGCACCATGAAAGCATCTTAATAATATTAGCTATCATTGTTCTTTGCATTTCTGGATGATAATACAACTCCGCCTCATCCAATACAAGATTTATATGATGATATGCTTTTCTGTTGGTGTCTTCTCGTATACTTTCAATATTTTTGATGTGGTAAAGTATATAGCTGGCACTTTGCTACTTTATCCAAACGTTTGGATAAAGTAGCTTATCAAAACTTAATTATTATCCAAACTATTTATTGTAATCTCACTATATAACAGCATATTACAAAATAATAGTTTGAATAATATTTTATCACTAAAGCCCAATAAAAGTAAGAAGATTCATGTTTTCTGGCTTTTCCCATTTTTTATCTTGAGATTTAGTAATAGTGTCTTCCAATGTATCAATCGCCTTTTTCTTCTGTTCTTCAGTCACATCTTCGTATATCATAGTGGTAGAGAGATTGCGATGTCCAAGAAGTTTCTTTATTTCAACAATATTAATATTATCTGGTGTTGGCGTTTGCTGTACATTTTAATGTAGATAAACAAATTTAAGCAATTTGCTGAAAAACACTTGATAAGTGATTTTGTCCAGTGTTTTTTTATGGGTAATTTTGCAAAAAAAAATGTAGAGTAATTGAGTATGCAAAAGATTATACAGAAGCATTTGGATACTTTTGGAGTATCCGAGAAAGATTTACTAAATGATTTAAGAGGATACTATAAACCTTCTTTC
>ERZ772880.2784-NODE-2784-length-12812-cov-3.693972_pt1 | contig 12812 bp, 9 predicted proteins | sample MGYA00580577_ERZ772880 | MGnify/ENA primary metagenome ERZ772880 (study PRJEB29015, sample SAMEA2737705) | human gut metagenome | biome: human gut; feature: human-associated habitat; material: faeces | place: China | collected 2012 ... | reverse complement strand
GGGGGAGCATTTACCTGGGATACGGACTTCAATATTTCCTTCAACCGGAACAAATTGACGAAACTTGAATTGCAGAAAGTGTACTATGATGCCAAAACTGCGGATGTAGTCAACGATTATGTAGTGCGTAATGAGCCGGGACGTGCTTTAGGAGGCTTTTACGGATATATCAGTGACGGTGTAGATCCTGAGACTGGTGAATTAATGTATCGTGACCTGAGTGGTGATGGTAAAATCTCGACTTCCGACCGTACTTATATCGGCGACCCGAATCCGGACTTTACTTATGGTCTGACCAACACTTTCTCATGGAAAGGATTTAATTTGAGTGTGTTTATCCAAGGCTCTTACGGAAATGATATCTTCAATGCTTCCCGTATAGAAACAGAAGGGATGTACGATGGAAAGAATCAGTCTACCAAAGTACTGAACCGCTGGAAGATACCTGGACAGATAACCAATGTGCCGAAAGCTAATTTCAAGTTGCTGAACTCTACTTACTTTATTGAAGATGGCAGTTACCTGAGATTGAAAGACGTTTCCTTGTCGTACAACTTTAAGGGCAAATTACTGCAGAAATGGGGAATCACCCGTCTGCAACCTTACTTTACCGCTACCAATCTGCTGACATGGACAAGCTACTCCGGCATGGACCCGGAAGTAAACCAATGGGGCAACAGCGGTACGGTGCAAGGCATCGACTGGGGTACATACCCGCATTCTAGATCATACGTGTTTGGTATTAATGTTGAATTCTAATGAAAGGAAAGACTATGAAACTAAGATATATATTTTATGGACTCACTTCCGGTTTGCTGTTCGGACTTTCTTCCTGCTCACTGAATTACGATCCGATCGATACTTATTCGGATGTGACCGAAGGTGTGACGGATACCGGTACAAAGGTGGTATTTAAAGATAAAGCGGCTGTAGAAAGTCACTTGACGACTATCTACAATCAAATGCGCGACCGTCAGGAACACTGGTATGTGGACTTGTTGCTCATATCAGATTCGCATGCGGATAATGCGTACGCAGGAACTACGGGAGCTGAGGTACTTCCGTTTGAGAACAATTCCATCGAAGGTTCCAACTCTGTGCTCGAACGTGACTGGAACCGTTATCTGGAAGACGTTGCCCGTGCCAATAAATTGATATGTAATATTGACTTGGTGACCGATAACTCTTTGACTACTGCCGAACGTGCGCAGTATAAGGCGGAAGCAATGATATTCCGTGCCATGGTCATGTTCGATATGGTACGTCTGTGGGGGGATTTCCCGGTTATTACAACAGTAGCTGATGATATTACTTCAGAAAATATCGAAGATGTGTATGAACAATATTTCCCGGCACAAAACACAGAACTGGAAGCTTATCAGCAGATAGAGAAAGATTTGCTGGCTGCCATCCAGCATGCGCCGGATAATACGGCAGGCAACAAAACTCTGTTTACAAAATCCGTAGCCCGTACTCTTCTTGCAAAGATCTATGCAGAGAAACCGTTGCGTGACTATTCAAAAGTAATCCGTTACTGTGACGAGGTGAAGGCTGATGGTTTTGAGCTTGTGAAGGACTTTAGCGATTTGTTCGGCATGAATGCTGCCGGAACGGATGCAAAAGTCCGTAATACTAAAGAATCTATACTGGAAGCTCAGTTTACTCCCGGTTCGGGTAACTGGTGTACATGGATGTTCGGACGTGACCTTGTAAACTGGAATAATAACTTCACTTGGGCAAAATGGGTAACTCCGTCACGTGATTTGATCAATGCTTTCAAGAAAGAAGGAGATCAGATTCGCTTTCAGGAATCCGTAGTTTACTATGATTGTAATTGGAGCAACTATTATCCGTCGGACAATTATCCTTTCATGTACAAATGCCGTTCGGCTAATAGCAGCATTATTAAATACCGCTATGCTGATGTGCTGTTATTGAAGGCAGAAGCATTGATCATGCAGGATACGCCGGATCTGGAAGCGGCAGCTAAGATCATCGACGAAGTACGTGAACGTGCCGGATTGGGCGAATTGTCTTCATCCGTACGTAAAGACCGGGATGCGATGATTACCGCATTGCTCAACGAACGTCGGCTGGAACTGGCATTCGAAGGACAACGCTGGTTTGATCTGGTTCGTCTGGATAAGGTAGAAGAGGTGATGAACGCCGTATATGCGAAAGATTCAGGTCGCAAGTCACAGGTTTACGCCTTTGATAAGAACTCTTATCGCCTGCCTATCCCACAATCGGTAATCGATGCCAATGACAAGATTGAACAGAACCCCGGATATTGATAGAGCCGGAGATAACATCACTTATAATGTATTTAAATAGAAAAAGAAACTAACGATTATGATAAACATGAGAAATATAGCACTGACCTTTTTAGGATGCTTCACCATATTAGCGGCTTGTAGCAATAGTGATGATGCGGAAAAACCGGTAGTACCTGTCCCCACCGGAGATGTAGCCATTTATACGACAACCAGCAGTCTGACCCGTGATTTGACCCGTGATGCGGTTAACTTCAGCCCGAAAGACAATTTGGCTCCAACCACAATAACTTTGAATCCTGCGGAACAGTACCAGACGATGGATGGTTTCGGAGCAGCTATCACAGGTTCTACCTGTTACAACCTGTTACTGATGAAACCGGCTGACCGTCATGCTTTCCTGACGGAAACATTCTCCGATAAAGATGGTTTCGGATTCAGTTACATCCGTATTTCCATCGGTTGTTCGGACTTCTCGTTAAGCGAATATACCTGCTGTGATACGAAAGGGATCGAAAACTTTGCTTTGCAGAGCGAAGAAAAGGACTATATCCTTCCGATCCTGAAAGAGATTCTGGCCATTAACCCTTCTATCAAGGTAATTGCTGCTCCTTGGACCTGTCCGAAATGGATGAAAGTGAAAAGCCTGACAGACCGTACACCATTGGATTCGTGGACGAACGGACAATTGAACCCGGATTATTATCAGGATTATGCTACTTATTTTGTGAAATGGATACAGGCATTTAAAGCCGAAGGCATTGACATTTATGCAGTAACTCCGCAAAATGAACCTTTGAACCGTGGCAACTCCGCTTCGCTCTATATGGAATGGGAAGAACAAAGAGACTTCGTGAAAACAGCGCTCGGTCCTCAGATGAAAGCTGCCGGACTGTCTACCAAGATTTATGCTTTCGACCATAACTACAATTATGACAATATCGAATCGCAGAAGAACTATCCGGGCAAGATTTACGAAGATGCCGCTGCTTCTCAGTATCTGGCAGGTGCTGCTTACCATAACTATGGCGGCAACCGTGAAGAATTGCTGAATATACATCAGGCATATCCTGAGAAAGAACTTCTGTTTACAGAAACTTCTATCGGCACATGGAACAGCGGACGTGACTTGTCGAAGCGTCTGATGGAAGATATGGAAGAGGTAGCATTGGGAACAATCAATAATTGGTGTAAGGGCGTAATTGTCTGGAATCTGATGCTCGATAACGACCGTGGTCCGAATCGTGAAGGTGGTTGTCAGACTTGCTATGGTGCGGTAGATATCAATAACAGTGATTATAAGACAATCATACGTAACTCTCACTACTATATCATTGCTCATCTTTCAAGTGTTGTGAAGCCGGGAGCTGTGCGTATCGCCACTACCGGTTATACGGACAATGGTATTACCTGTTCTGCTTTCGAAAATACGGACGGAACGTATGCCTTTGTTCTGATAAACAACAATGAGAAGTCGAAGAAGATAACTGTCAGCGACGGTCAACGTCATTTCGCTTATGACGTTCCCGGTAAATCAGTAACTTCATACCGTTGGGCAAAGTCAAAGTAAGAACCTTAAAAGTATAAAGACAATGAAAAAAAGTATCTATATAACATTGGCATTGGCGGGAATCTTATCCATGAATTCCTGTAATGATGACGAGTTCCTTCCCGGTAATCCGAGTATGGAGATCAAGGCGGAGAATGCGGATGCCCTTTTCGGCGACAGCCTTCCGTTTACGATCAAGGCTTCGGATGTAGACGTTCCTCTTTCTACTTTGAAAGCGCAGCTTATGGAGAAGAACAGGTCTCTGAAACGGTGATCCGAACAAAGACAAGTGGAAGCGACTATACCGGAAAGATTTATATTCCTTATTATGCTAATATTCCTAACGGAAAGGCGACATTGAAGTATATCCTTCAGAATATTCACTTTACTACGACGGAACAGGAAACGGAACTTACGTTGGCACGCCCGGACTTTCCTTATCTGACCTTGGTAGATGAAGAAGGGCAGGAGTACCGGATGGACAGGCAATCGATGTATCATTATAGCGTATCGGGAGACTTTTCGCAGAAGATGAAAGTGTATATCAAAACTCCGAAAGTAGGGGAGCACGGCAACGAGCTAACTTTTGGCTGGGAAGACAATACGATTGCAGTAGGCTCTACTACGTCTATCCCGTTCTCCAATACAGAGCCGGGCAATTATACGATTCAGTTTAATACTTTCAACTATGAAGCAAGTCCGTTTGCCAAATTATTGCTGAATGGAAAAGAAATGGAATTGGTAGAAAACGATGTATATGCTGTTAAACTGTCGTTAAAGCAGAATGACATTCTGACGTTCGAAGGAGTGCCTGCTTATGATGAATGGTGGATTGATCCGGACTTCTTTGAAAAGCAGGAGGATGGAACACTGAAGTTCCTGCCGATTGACGGAAGCTATCAGATTACAGCAAACGGTAAGAGACAGTACTTCTCTGTCATAGCTTTAAAAGACGGTGAAGCAGCTAAATTGCAGGATGACGGAACAGGAGCTATCTGGGCTATCGGAAATGGAATTGGCAAGCCGTCGGTATCTTTGTACGAAGTGGGATGGACGCCGGAGAATGGTTTGTGTATGCCGCAACTTACGGCAAAGAAGTATCAGCTTACGTTTACTGCCGGTGTGACTATGAAAACAAGTGATATTGACTTTAAATTCTTCCACATAAACAAGTGGGATAATGGTGAATTTAAGGGAGATGCCATCTCTACTACAAGCGACCTTGTTGAAATAACAGAGTCGGGTAACTTGAAGTTGCAGGAAGGTCAGAAATTTGAGAGAGGTGGTGTTTATAAGTTTACGGTAGATGTAACGAAAGGTAATACCAAAGCAGTACTGACTGTAGAGAAAGTAGGACAGGTAGACTTGCCGCGACCGGACATTACAATCAATGGAATGAAGCTGGAAGAAGGCAGTTCCGATATGTATCAATTGCAGATGTCTTTGACGCAGAACCAGACACTCGAAATAGGTGGCATCGAAGATCTAAATGATTGGTATGTTGATCCGGATTATCTGGTGAAGACCGGAGATAATCACTTGAAGTTCTTGCCGGTTGCCGGTAGCTACAGGGTGATGGTAAATGCTACACGTAAATACTTTGCAGTAGTACGTATGAATGGCAATAGTGAAGCCGGACTGGATGCTGACGGGCATGGTGCCGTATGGTTGTTGGGCTATGGTATGGGCTCTCCGTCTATTAAGGACGAATTTAACTGGGACTTTTCGACTGCTTATTGTGTGGCGGAAATCAGTCCGAAAGTTTATCAGTTTACTGGGAAGACTGGTGCTGAAGGCAGTACGGTTATTGGTGAACGCATACGATACGATTATATCAGTGTTAAATATCTGGGTGGAAAGTCTTGGGATCAGCAATTTCATCAAAAGAACCTGCAAATGGATCAGGCTACCCGGAACTTATTCAATGTTGATGAGGAAAATCTTGTATTGGCCTCTCCGTTAGAACAGGGAGTTACTTATGTGTTTACGTTAGATTTCACTCAGGGGATAGATAAAGGAATTCTTTCTGTTGTGAAGAAGTAAAAATACAGAAATCATTTATGAACATGAAATTTAAAGCAACGTTACTTGGCTTGTCTATAGCCGCCGTTTTACCGACTATGAATATGGCGCAGACACCAGTATATCTGGACACGAGCAAGCCTATCGAAGAACGGGTGAAAGATGCGCTGAGCCGTATGACACTTGAAGAGAAGGTGAAGATGACTCATGCGCAGTCTAAATTTAGTTCACCGGGAGTCCCCCGCTTAGGGATTCCCGAAGTATGGGCAACCGATGGCCCTCACGGCATCCGTCCCGAAGTATTATGGGATGAGTGGGATCAGGCAGGATGGACAAACGATTCCTGTATAGCCTATCCTGCATTGACTTGCCTTTCTGCAACATGGAATCCCGAAATGTCTTACCTTTATGGGAAGAGCATTGGCGAAGAAGCCCGTTACCGGAAAAAAGATATTCTCCTGGGGCCCGGTGTCAACATCTACCGCACCCCGTTGAATGGGCGTAATTTTGAATATATGGGCGAAGATCCGTACCTGTCTTCCATGATGGTAGTTCCTTATATTAAGGGAGTACAGGAAAACGGTGTTGCTGCTTGTGTGAAGCATTACGCATTAAACAATCAGGAGTTCAACCGTCACACCACCAATGTTCATTTGAGCGACCGTGCTCTTTATGAGATTTATCTTCCGGCTTTCAAAGCGGCCGTTCAGGAAGGTGGTGCTTGGGCGATAATGGGAGCTTACAACCTTTATTCGTTTAGTGAAGATACCGACTCCGGTAAGCTCTATAAGACTCAGCATGCGTGCCATAATAAGCGATTACTGCAAGATATTCTGCGTAAGGAATGGGGCTTTGATGGTGTCGTCGTTTCAGATTGGGGCGGAGTACATGATACTTTCCAGGCCATTTCGAATGGTCTGGATATGGAGTTCGGTTCATGGACAAACGGACTTTCTGCCGGGACAAGGAATGCTTATGACAATTACTATTTGGCGCATCCTTACCTGAAACTGATCCAGGACGGAACAGTCGGAACCAAAGAACTGGACGAAAAGGTGAGTAATATCCTCCGTCTGATCTTCCGCACTTCGATGAACCCGCATAAACCTTTCGGTTCTCTGGCTTCGCCCGAGCATGGACAAGCCGGACGAAAAATCGGTGAAGAAGGAATTGTACTGTTACAGAATAAGGATAATGTATTGCCTATTGACTTGAAGAAAGCCAGGAAGATTGCTGTTATCGGTGAAAACGCCATTAAGATGATGACTGTAGGCGGTGGCAGTTCTTCTCTGAAAGTGAAATATGAGATATCTCCTTTGGACGGCTTGAAGAACCGCGTAGGTTCACAGACGGAAGTTTTGTATGCCCGTGGATACGTTGGTGACCCGACAGGGGAATATAATGGAGTACAGACCGGACAAGATTTGAAAGACGACCGTTCGGAGGATGAACTTCTTGCTGAGGCTGTAGAAGTGTCTAAAGATGCGGATTACGTAATTTTCTTCGGTGGACTGAACAAGAGCAATCATCAGGATTGCGAAGATTCGGACCGTGCATCCCTTGGATTGCCGTATGCGCAGGACAGAGTGATTGGCGAGTTGGCAAAAGTAAATAAGAACTTGATTGTCGTAAATATCTCCGGTAATGCGGTTGCCATGCCTTGGGTAAATGAAGTGCCCGCTATTGTTCAAGGCTGGTTCTTAGGTTCGGAAACCGGAACGGCTCTTGCTTCGGTACTGCTAGGAGATGCTAATCCGTCGGGGAAACTTCCTTTTACTTTTCCTGCAAGACTGGAAGACGTAGGCGCACATAAACTGGGTGAATATCCGGGGAATAAAGAAGAGTTGGCACACTCCAAGAACAATGGTGATACCATAAACGAAATCTATCGTGAAGATATTTTTGTAGGCTATCGCTGGGCAGACAAAGAAAAGACCAAACCGCTTTTCCCGTTCGGACACGGATTGAGCTATACTACTTTCGCTTACGGGAAACCTTCGGCTGACAAAAAGGTGATGACTGCCGATGATACCATCTCTTTCACGATCAACGTAAAGAATACAGGTACTCGTGAAGGTCAGGAAGTTATCCAGCTTTATATCAGCGATAAGAAATCTTCTCTGCCTCGTCCGGTCAAGGAACTGAAAGGCTTCAAGAAAGTAAAACTGGCTCCGGGTGAGGAGAAGGCTGTAACGCTGATAATTGATAAAAAAGCCCTGAGCTTCTTCGATGATGTCAAACACGAATGGATGACAGAACCGGGTAAGTTTGAAGCAGTCATCGGAACATCATCCAGAGACATTAAAGGAATTGTACCATTTGAGTTGAGATAGGTATCCGGTTGGTAAAACTGGGGTCCTCCCCCGGTAAAACAGATTGCTGGGAGAATGTTGTTATCTTATAAAAGAGAGAGTCACAACATTCTCCTTTTTCTTTGAAACGAGTTTGGCTTGTGATTAGAAATAAGGCTTATACCTTGCATTTTACTGTGGTATATGCAATTTAGAATGAATTTCTTTTTCCTATTCTGATTTATGTCCTATCTTTGTAGTGCTCTTTTTTCAAAATCACACAAGGCTGGAAACCTGCCTTGTAATTGTGGCAGGCATTTTTATGCCTGTCCGGTTCATTCTATATGGGCGGTTTCGCACCCCCATGTAGAGTGTTAATGCACCTGCTGCCTTGTGTGAACGAGAAAAGAGCAATGGGACAGGCGGAACCGCTTCTTTTATTATCTAAAACCCCCTTTCTGTTTAGCCCCGTTGAACTTAATTTATTCACCATTTAATTTAAATTCTTATGAAGGAGGTTTTAAACAACCAGCAGATTGTTTGTCCGGGGGACGCAACACAATTCATGCATGCCATTTTTTCTTCAGATCATGAAATGATGACCTTTTATCTTACGCTCAATCGTTTTATAAATCCAGCCAGTTATTTGGTGGAACGCTCGGATCGGCAAAGACTGGAAGATTTAGAGAATGTTCTTTTTGGTAATGTAGCAGCCTTCGAGGCAGTTCATCATTTTAAGAAAATTAGTGTAAAAGATGTGATTAAAGGATTTGGTATGCATATGATGAATATGCAGGTTTCAAATACCAATCGTATGCAAAGTGCCAATATAATGGGCTCTTTTATAGATTGTATTATCGATACTACTAAAAATAGTTGGCAATATAAACAGATGTACCGGGTCAATCATTTACATCTTGAGAATGTCAGATATTTACTGAATCGACTGAATGAAGAGTAATCTGTTGAAGGAAATAATAGTGACCTGGTGATTATAATTTGTCTCTTTCTACAGAGTTAAAAACGTTATTCTTATTGTCACTTGTCACTTTCCAGGCTTAATGTGCTGGAATTTAGCGTGATAAGGGTGATAATAGGTGGTGACAATAGGGTGATAATAGAGAAAAATCGCTTTTCTATTGTCACCTTCATAAGAGATTCTGCCTTCCTAGTTCAGGTAAGCCGGTTCATTTAATAGTTTGTGCTACGTTTATTAAGCTGTTTTCAACGTTAGATTAATGTATTACGGTCGTTACATTTCTTCGTTTCACGTCTGTAATCCCATGAGTTCATGTACGTGAACCGATGGGATCACGTACGCAGTCCCAACGGTTTACGTACGTGGAACGAAAACAGGAAGCGGACAAAAGATATTAATCAAGGCTTGTCCGCCTGTTAACCTTACCGGGATATATGATAAGATACGTAGTGTCAGGACGTTTGATGTCTTTGTCTGGCTATTATAATGTTATTTACTTGTTAATACCAACAAACTCTCCGGTCCCATATTGAAAAGCAGGTCAATAATACTCAGATTAGGGAGAAAACCGAGTTTGGAATCAAAGACTTGGTAATAGGGATGCGGAACAAATTCTGGATCAGCTATCCGGAAATCTTTCTTAGGATGAATAATCTCGCGGAAATCTGTTTCTTCTGTTGTGAATTCCGTTTTATATTCTGAAGTTCGTTCAATGCAGGGTTGAATGTCTATCAACTTACAGACCAGCTGGCAGAGTTCCTCGTTGAAATCGGCTAAAAACTCGTATTTCTTTTCGTAGAAAGGGCGGAAGTCGTCTTTGTAATATTCAAAGTAAGGAGTACTGTTGTAGGCTGATTCGATGGCATTCCAATGCAGATGGCGCCAGTTACCGTGATCGGAAATACGTATATCCTTCATCGGACATTTCAGCGTATCCGGTTTGACGGTTGGAATGGAGAGTGCCAGTTCGCCGTCAGGTCCGGCAATCGTACAACGGTTGCGATAGGTTTGCTTTATATAATGATCGTGTTGTTCGACATATATTTTATCATATTCCAATAGTTTGGTATAATATTCTACCGGAGCAAGGTAGGCAGAAGATAAATAAGCTATTCTCATTATTTTATGTACAGATGTTATGTTGAAAACTATGCATGTGAATTATTTTACAGACTGAAAGAAGCGATTCCATCGGTATCCGTCAAAGATTCCCGTTCCTTTTTCTTTAGAGAACCAGATTAGTGATGCTTTCCCGATAATATGGTCTTGCGGAACGAATCCGAACAGACGTGAATCGGACAGATTGACACTATTGTTGGAAGCCATCCAGTAGTAATCTTTGGTAAAAAAACAATGCTGTGTGGGTTTTCCGTCGATATAAAGCGTATCATTCTTTATTTCCGCCTGTTTGCCTTCGTGCATCACGAGGGTATTTCGCAGCAATGTGATATTCCACGGATATACTCGTAGTGCTTTCCCTTTGCCGGGAACGATGAGCGGTTTAAGCTCTTTTTCGCTCTTTTCCGTCAAAGGCTGAATCCAGTTCTGATCGCTGATCGCTTGTTCCAGTAAGTAATATTCATAGCGGCTGAAACTGCGGACATGAGTGCTGTCATTGCTTCCCATCAGTCCGTCATTGGTGATGGAAAGGGTTTGCATAAGCGAAGTGATCAACTGCTCTTTAGTAGCGGGATAGGAGTAGAGTCTCTTCTTATCCGGATTGAATTGCGCTTCGGGAGAGGATACGGAGAAAAGGGAATCGACAAGCAGGGTATCACCGGGAGTACCGATACAACGGCTGATATAGATTTCTCTTCGGTCAATAGTCGGTTGCCCGATGGCGGCGGGATTATTAAAGACTACAACATCTTGCTTCCGGACAGATCGCTCGCACCAGCGGTGATATGAGAACAGCGACATCAGCGGAAGCCGCAGGCCGTAGCTCCATTTGTTGACCAGAATACGTTCACCCTGAAAAAGTGAATTCTCCATACCGGTGGAAGGGATAAGGCAGGATGTAAAAGCGAATCCCCGGAGCAGAAGCACGACGGCTATTGCTCCGGCGAATGCGAATATCCATTTTAATTTACGAATGTTCATCAATTTCTATCACCTTATCACTCTATCACGTCTGTATCCTTATCAGTCTACCCACTTGAAGAGGCGGTTCCAACGGATTTTTCCGTCAAACCATCCGCGGTCTTTGTCAAGTGACAGCCATACAACGATAGGTTTACCTACTACATGGTCTTCAGGAACGAATCCCCAATAGCGGGAGTCCGCAGAATTGTGGCGGTTGTCGCCCATCATCCAGTAATAGTCCATTTTAAAGGTATATTGATCGGTTTTCTCGCCGTTGATATAAATACCGTCCGGCTTGATCTCCAGCTTATTACCTTCGTAAGCGACAATACAACGTTCGTAGATAGGCAGGTTGTCTTCAGTCAGAGTGATAGTAGCACCTTTGGCGGGAATCCAGATCGGACCGTAGTTGTTACGGTTCCATTTGGTATGTAGGTTGAGCGGGTACATCTGTCCGGCATACTCTTCCGGTTCCATGACGATCTTGCTGATGAGCTTTTTGTTGCCGGACAATGTTTCGTACATTTTCTTCGTCAGCGGAAGATGATAAATAGGAGCCATCTTTTCTTGTGCATTCCGATTGTCCAGTCCGATCTGTCTGAAGGTTTCTTCCCATGAAGAATCATCATACAATGTCTGGTCTGCCTTGCTGATGCCTAATTCACGGAACATATCTTCCGTGATATACGGGCCTGTGGTCTGTACGAAGTAGTTGAACTGCAGATTTTCGGGATTCTCGATAGCCTTGCCATCAATCATGACCTGACCGTCTACGATCTGCAGCGTATCTCCGGGCAGACCGACACAGCGTTTTACATAGTTCTCGCGGCGGTCTACCGGACGATAAACGACCTCTCCGTAAACACGCGGATTCGATAGAATCTGCTGGCGACCGGCATTATAATACAAATCGTAAACAGCACGTTGCTGCTGGCGTGTCAGACTGTCCATCTCTATCTGCTTGGGATACAGGCGCTGACCTTCACCGTAAGCTATAGAGTAGAAATCTGTTTGCTGATTGTTGAGCGCTACCGTATCACCGGCAGGAAAGTTGAAGACAACAATGTCATTGAGTTTCACTTTTCCGAACCCAGGAACTCTTTTATATTTCCACTGAGGCCATTCGATATATGATTTGGTATTTAAAATAGGCAGCGTATGTTGCGCCAACGGCATGGAAAGCGGCGTATTCGGCACACGTGGCCCGTAGCTCATCTTACTGACGTACAGGAAGTCGCCTACCAGCAATGACTTTTCCAAAGACGAGGAAGGAATCTGATAGTTTTGGAAAATGTAGATATTGACAAAGTAGACAGCAACCAATGCAAAGACAATGGCATCTACCCAACTCATAACATTACGAACGGTAGGATTCTTCGATTTCTTCCAGAATGACCAGGGAATTTTCTTGGTGATATAAATATCGAAGATGAAAGGAACGACAATCAGCCCCCACCAACTGCGTACCCAGATGAGGAAGGCGAGATAAAGGAGAATAGCAATGGTGCATTTGATCCATTGTGTGCGTGTGGCTTGTCTCATAATCTATATTCGTTTGATAGTGGCTTTGAAGCCTTATTCGTTTAAGAATGGGAATAAATCACTCATGCCCAGAT
>ERZ772880.2770-NODE-2770-length-12852-cov-3.314136_pt1 | contig 12852 bp, 10 predicted proteins | sample MGYA00580577_ERZ772880 | MGnify/ENA primary metagenome ERZ772880 (study PRJEB29015, sample SAMEA2737705) | human gut metagenome | biome: human gut; feature: human-associated habitat; material: faeces | place: China | collected 2012 ... | reverse complement strand
GCTCAAACGCTTTAAAGAAAATTTAAACACCTTCAAAAAGACGTTTGATTATCTCAAAGACAAATGAGTACACCATTAGATATTGATGCGGTGGTCTTGATCAACGAAGCTCTCACCGGCAATCGCTGCTCAGAAGAAAGAAAACAGCGAGTAGGCGGATGTCTGTCCAGCTATTCCTATTACGACACCGTCAGAGAGCAGATAACAAGCATCGTCGTCAGCCTTCTCAAAGGTCATTTCTTTCAGGACGGCAACAAAAGGACGGCGCTGGCGATTTACTTGGATCTGTGCCAAAACAATGGAATCAAGTTCTTGTCGGATCAAGACCGCTTAGGCGATGTTTTAATAGACATCGCTGCCAACCAGCGAGGCATCACTGAAAACACACGATTGCTCTTTCCGGATTAAAAAAGAAGTACCTCCTCGAGTTTGGCCTTTTAACAGTCTAATTCCCAAAAAAGACGTTTTCTTTGACACCAAGAATCCCAATACTTAAAAGACAGATCATCTTTAATTCGGTCTTTTAAAAACAAAAATCCCCTCCAAATTTTTATTTCATCTTTCGCTTATTTCGCTAAAACAGGCCGTTACTCTATCCGGATTGAAAAGAGAAACTCGTTCTCAAGCTCGTCTACTCACGATATATGTTCAATACTTGTTCAATCGTGTTCAATTTCTGCTCAATTCTCAAAAATTGAGGCTTTCTTTGACAGCAAAAATACCAATACTTAGAGGTTAAACTATCTTTAATTCTCTCCTTTAAAGATAAAACTCCCCTCTGAATTTTTATTTCGTCCTTCGCTGAATTTCGCTAACAGAGTCTAGAACGTCTTTCCGTATCCAGACGCGTCTTTCGGCTTTGTGGGAACTTCTTGTTCTTACTTCAGAGAGTCGAAATTCGGAACTGCTTCCAGCAAGCGACAGGTGTAAGGATCTTTCGGACGATTAAGGATTTCTGCCGCCGATCCTGCTTCTACCACTTCTCCGGACTTCATCACAATGACTTCATCGGCAAGGTAACGAACGACGCCGAAGTTATGAGTGATGAACAAGTACGAGATATCTCGGCTTCTTTGGATTTCGTTCAAAAGATTCAGGATTTGGGCCTGCACGGAAACATCCAAAGCCGATGTCGGTTCATCACAAATCAGAAGTTTGGGTTCGACCACCAACGCACGAGCTATCGCCAAGCGCTGTCTTTGTCCGCCCGAGAACTCATGCGGATACCGATTCAATGAATCGGAACGAAGCCCGCAAAGACCGATGACATCTTCAATTCTTCCGAGCGCTTCACTCGCAGGAATATCAGGGTGCAGGCTCTCCAACCCTTCAAGCAGAATTTCCTTAACACGCATTCTCGGATTCAAACTGGAGAATGGATCTTGGAAAATAACCTGCATATCGACGCGGGCTTGTCGAAGATCGGGACCGTTCAAGCTGCCTAAGTCTTTTCCGTTCAAGAGCGCAGAACCAGTGATTTTTGCCTGCAGTCGGAGAAGTTGGAGGATGCCTCGGGCCACCGTGGTTTTGCCGCTGCCGCTTTCTCCGATCAATGCCGTTGTCAGCCCTCTGCGCACATCGAATGAGACATTGTTGACGGCTTTGGCGTATTCCGTCGGACGCAGAAAACCGCCGCGAATCGGAAACCAAACGCTGTAATTCTTGACTTCAAGAATGCGAGGCACATCTTTCTGCTCTCGCTCAACAACAACGTCACTTCGCGGAAGTTCGACCGGATCATTTTCAGGAAACAGGCAGCGAACTTTTCGGTCTCCAATCTCCTGCAGGACAACTTTATGCTGAGAACATTCGGGACGAGCTTTTTTACAGCGCTCGGCAAATCGGCATCCATGGAACTCTCGATTCAAGCGAGGAACCATGCCCGGTATTGCCTCGAGCATCTGGCTCTTTTGCTTTCCTTCAGGAAGCGCCTTCAAAAGATTGCGCGCATAAGGATGCAATGGCTTGGAGAAGAACTCACGTGCTGAAGCTTCTTCCACCAGCTCACCGGCATACATCAGCCCTACCCTGGCTGCGACCTGAGCCACAACAGCCAAATCATGTGTAATCAGCAGAATGCCGATGTTTTCGGTTTCCTTGAGATGCTTTAAAAGATCAAGAATCTGAGCTTGAACGGAAACGTCCAGCGCCGTCGTCGGTTCGTCTGCAATCAAATAGTTCGGCTCGGCCGCTAGTGCAATAGCGATCATAACGCGCTGCTTTTGACCGCCGGAGAGTTCAAACGGGAATGATTTCATTCTGCGTTCGGGCTCAGGGATTCCGACTTTTTTCAGCCAGTCGAGTGCTTTTGCTCGTGCTTCTTCGCCGCGCAGCGGTGTATGAAGAAGAATTGTCTCGACAATTTGATCCCCGACAGTCATCACCGGGTTTAACGACGTCGCCGGTTCCTGGAAAATCAAACTGATCTTGAAAGAGCGAATATTGCGCATCGCAGCTTCCGGCAAACCCATGATTTCTGTTCCGTCAACGGTAACAACACCGCTCGAGACTCGTCCGGAGCTCGGAAGCAATCTCAGCAGAGAAAAAGCCGTCATAGATTTGCCGCACCCGGACTCTCCGACTAAAGCGCAGATTTCGCCTCGATTAAGCGTCAGGCTCAAACCGTCTACAACGCGAACCGTATCCTCGGAAGTGAGGATTTCAGTCACCATATTAGAAATACGGAGCATTACTTTTTCCTCCCGATTTTGAGGACCAGTCTCGGGTCAAATGCTTCCCGAACGGCAGACGCAAACAAGTTGGCAGACAACACAAGTGTGAGCATGAAAGTGAAAGCCGCGCAAAGGTTCCACCAGACAACCGGTGTGCGGGAAAGTTCAAGACGTCCGGCATTAATCATGGAACCGAAACTGTGTGTCGTCGGATCAACGCCGACACCGACGTAAGAAAGCACCGCTTCATATAGAACAATGCCGGAGAAATCCAATACCGCCACAATCAAAATGATGTGGATCACGTTGGGCAGCACATGACGCTTCATGATCTTAAACGGCCCTAATCCGAAGGCACGAGCCGCTTGGATATAGTCCAGCTGAGAAATCTTTAAGGTCTCGGCGCGAAGGAGACGTGCGAGCGTGGCCCAGCCCGTCAGACCGATGATGATTGAAAGCATGAACAGACGAAGGTCGGCTCTCTCAATGCCGGTCGCATACATGCCGGGATGAGAATCAATGAACACCTGAATCATCAGCACGGAAGCCGCAATCAAAAGAACGCTCGGAATTGAAGACAACGTCGTGTAAAGGTACTGAATTAAGTCGTCTACCCAGCCCTTGAAGAATCCGGCACAAATTCCCAGAACCACGGCAAACGGAAGCGTCGTCAACGTCGCCAGAGTTCCGATCACAAGCGCTGTACGCACCGACTTAAAGGCTTGATACAGGACATCGTTGCCTGTTTGATCTGTCCCCATCACGTGGTAATACGGCCAAAGCGCGCCGATCAGGCACCCGAGGACGATTAAAACAGAGCAGGTCGTAAGGACTGCTTCATAAGGAACTTCATCGCGGCGCTTAAATAGCGTACGCACCTCTCCCTTGAATGAGCGATCTTTATATCGAGCAATCAGTCCGACCGTTAAGAACCACAGCAAAGCGCTAAGCACGAGTCCTGCACCTAGCCCGCAGGCCGATTTAACGATGATGTCTTCTGCCCAATCGGCGTTATTTTTGAGGTGCGCTCCTCCGGCTTTCAGCGGTTCGTAATCGCGCACGGGTTTGCCGTCTTCAAAGCGGGAAATTTTTTCAAATGTCTGAGTCGCAAGCGGCATCGAATAAGACTTCTCTTCGGCAGAAGAGGCTTTGCCTAGCGCTTTATCCAACAGGGAATAAGCCTTGACGTCATAGATCGGGCGCCCGGCCTGAACATCAATGACCGGACGAAAGTGCACAGAATCTACGACGGAGAGCAGAAGGAAGAAACACAGCAGCGAAAGCGAGCACAGCGAGGCGCCGGAACTCACAACATAGCGCCATCGTGCTTTGAGCTCTTCGGAGCGGGCAACATGAATCAGATAAAACGTTAGTGCCGCAAGAAGGACGACAATCACGATATCCGTTGGAAGCAAAACAAATTTAGGCATCATTTCAAACGGATCCTCGGGTCGGCAATCGTGTAAGCTACGTCCGTCAAAATCAGACCGATAACATACAGCACGGTTCCTACAAAAACCATGGTACGGACAATGGCGAAGTCCTGAGCATTAATCGCGTCAATCGTGAAGCTGCCTAAGCCCGGAATGCCGAAGAAGCTTTCCATCACTAAGGAGCCTAAAAACAGCATCGGAAGCACGGCAACCGTTGAAGTCAGAATCGGCAGGCTGGCGTTGCGCAGAACGTGTTTAAACAGGACGGCCGTTTCGCTTAAGCCCTTCGCGCGAGCGGTACGAACGTAATCCTTGTTGATTTCTTCCAGGAACATCGAGCGGTACAGCAGCGCATCGCCTCCGATGCGAGAGAAAACGCCGATCGCAATCGGAAGAATCAGGAACGAAATCATGGCCGTTCCCGTCTCAAAACCTGAGATCGGAACAAGCCGCAGAACTTTTGAGAAAAGCCACTGGCCGAAAATAATGTAGAAAAGCGAAGAGACCGACATCATGACAATGGCAAAGACCACGCCTCCGATCTCAAGCTTCGTGTGCCGGAAGAACACTAAACCTAAAGAAAACACGACAATCACGAAGACGCCGAGCAAAAAGGTCGGAAACGCCAAAGCAACCGAAGGCCACATTCGGTTTTTGATTTCATAAGCAATGTCACGTCCCGCGTCCGATGCACCGAGGTCTCCGACCATCAGCCGCGCACTGTGCTGCCAAAAAATCGTATCCGTAAGCTTGTCTGAGCCTTTGGCCTTCTCATTCCAGAGCAGCGGTTTGTCGTAACCGTGTTCTTCTTTCCAGTTCTGGATCGCTTCGGCCGTCACACGCTTGCCGCCGATATTGAGGCGCGCCATATCATCCGGCGTGTTGACCGTAAAGAACAGCATAAAGGTGAGCAGATTGACGCCGATCAGAATCAGGAAGCCGTAGCCGATGCGTCTTAAGAGATAACGAATCATTTGACGTCCTCCTCTGTAGTGCGTGCGGTCATTCGTTCCCGCTTTCTATGAAGAGCCACGGCCGGAATAATCACCAACGCCGACAGCAGAACAAAAACCAGCAGCGGCCAGTAAATCGGTTTGTTCCATTCTTTAATGGCCTTTACACGCGTCTCGGGATCAAGTCTCAGATACTGAATATGGTTGCGCACGACCTGTGTGGGCTTGCCGTTATGCACCCACTGATGGAAAGCCGCCGAACTTGTCGGAAAGTATCCGAATGTCCAGGGCGCATCTTCCTGAACGATCTTAATCAGTTCATTAATGGCCTCGGCCTTAGCTGGGCCTTCGTCCATATAACGCATGCGGCTGAAGAGCTCGTCGTATTTCGGATTTTGATAATTCGAAGCGTTTTCTCCGGAGCCTCCGGTCTTGGACTTGGCGTTAGGACCGTAAAGCAGGAACAGGAAATTTTCTGCATCCGGGTAATCCGCGAGCCAGCCCCATAAGAAGAGCTGGTGATTGCCGGAGATCACTTTATCTTGGAAGCGGTTGTAGTCGGTGCCGCGAATATCGAGCTGAATGCCGATTTTCGCAAACTGCTTCTGATACCAGTCCAGTACGGCTTTCGTTGATGGAGACGCCGCCGCTTGGAAGTCGAGATTCAAGACCAAGGGTTCCCCGGTCTTCGCGTCCCGCCCTCCGGGGTAGCCCGCTTCGGCTAAGAGCTTCTTAGCTTCTTCAATAGATTTGCGGCGAACAAGACCGTCTTCAGACTTTTCGTAAACGACTGGGTTAAATGCCGCAGCGCCGTCCTCTCGATAGCCGAAGAGTCCCGGCGGAAGAGGACCATGCGCGGGGGATGCCAAGCCCTTCTCAAAGATCTGGATATATTCTTCCCAATCCATGGCAATAGAAATCGCCTGACGAAGCTTCTTGTTGCGCTCGCGCTCTTCAGGCGTCTTGCCTTCGCCGACGACCGGATCCATCCAGTTAAAGCCGAAGTACGTGTTTTGCGCTTCTACGGTCTGCGGAAACTGCAGCTTCTTTTCTTTGTACTCTTTTTCCTTTTCCGCGCTGTCGGCCATGCCGATCAAGAAGCCCTGACCGTTGTCGAGACGTTCAATCTGCGGAGAGTCGTAGTAGCCCTGAAGGAACTTCGTGCGAAGCGGCACGCTTTCCTTTTCGGCAGTGATTTCAATCCGATCGATAAAGGGCAGCGGTTTGCCGCAGTCCTTTAAAAAACCTTTCGCTTCGTCGCCCGGCTCCCCAGTGCAGGGATAAAGCTCCGTTTTGCGGAAATTCGGATTGCGCTCCATGACATGCTTGCGGTTTTCAATCGATTCCACCAGCATGTAAGGACCGGTTCCCACAGGCCAATAATTCAAAGACAAGTTGTTCTTGGCCATGCCTTTCTGGGCATAGAAGGCTTCAGCCTCCCACGGAACCGGTGCAAAGAAGGTCATAGCCAGCCAGTTAGGAAACTGCGGGTACTTTCCTTTGACTTCGAGCCGCAGCGTGTACTTGTCCGGCGCCGAAACGCCCTTGAGCTCAAACTTCCGCAAATCTAAGAAAGGTAAGTCTCGGTCAGAGGGCTTAAGATCGGCGCGAAGGCGCTTGTCTTCCGCGCGCACCTGAACGGCAAAGTCTTTTAATCCCGGAAGATAGTTCACCATCGTTCCGTAGACCGGAGCAATGATGCGAGGATTGGCCATTCGCTTGATCGAGTAAACAAAATCCTCGGCGGTGAGCTCTCGCGTACCCTTCTGCGGCAAATCCATCGGATTGTGCAGCTCGTCGATGACTTCAGGCGCTAAGGCATGGTTGATGTATTCGCCTTTCTCGTTCTTGGCAAAAGCCGGATGGGGCGCAAAGAGGATTCCTTTTTTGATCGGAATCTCGTAAACGCTCAGAGCGATTTCTTCTGCCGAAGCGGTCTCCGGTAAGTCCTTTCCGTCTTTATCCAGATAAACGGGCTTGACGACTTCTGCTGCGGAACGAGGAATCAAACGGTACGGCCGCTCTAAGAAGTGATACTGGTAAAGCGGTTCATAAATACTATAGGTGTAAGGCGTCTCATCGGAAGAGTAAGAGCTCGTCGGATCCAAATGCTTCGGACTGCGGCCTGAGAACGGCGTGTAGAGGGTATTAGAGGCAAGTTCCTTTTCCGTGTGAACGGAGTTTGGAATTTCTTTGCAGGAGGTCAGTGCGATCACAGCAAAGACGGCCGCCGACAGCCTAAGGAGCCTGCCGTAAGCTGCGCCGTATCCTACTTTAATTTTCACTGCTCTTCCTTTCGCCTATTTTGGGACGTGATATCTTATCAGATCGCAAAAAATCCCAAAGAAATAAAATAGTTAGGGACAGTTTCCCGCCTAGGGGTATTCCTAACTTTTTAAGATTCGCGAAAGATTTGATCGATCCGAAAAACGGGCACAAAGAATGACCTCTCAAGCCTGATTCTCAGGTACCCGTTTGTTAAAATGCGCACTTATGTAAGGCTGGGCTTCAAGGAGCCTTTTTGAGCGGGCTTAAGCGCGCTCGGATGAGAATTTGTTGATGGAAAAACACTATTTCGACTGGCCTGTTCGGGTCTACTACGAAGACACCGACTGTGCCCGGGTGGTTTATTACGCAAACTACTTCAAGTTCATGGAACGCGCCCGTACCGAATGGCTGCGCGCTCTGGGCTGGAGTCAGGAGCGACTGTACTCTGAGCTCGGCGTTGTCTTCGTCGTCGCCGAAGCCAAGGCCAAGTACAGAAAACCGGCTCGGCTCGATGATGAATTAGTGGTTCGATCAACAGTTACCGCGTGCGGCCGTACTTCTTTTGAATTTCACCAGGAAATTCTGAGAGGAGACGAAGTGCTGACCGTCGGAGACGTTCGCTGCGGAACGCTCGACGCACACACCTTCCGCCCGGTCGCCATGCCCGAGCCTATTTCAGAAGAACTCAAAAAACTTTTAAACCATTAATCATTCGTTAGTACAAGGGACTGTGATGGAAGCATCTGCCGATTTATCAATCATCACTCTGGTCGCTCATGCGAGCGCCGTTGTTCAGATTGTTTTGGCTATTCTTTTAATTTTCTCTTTAGTGAGTTGGACCATTATTTTTCAGAAATGGTTCCAAATGAGCCGTGCAAGAAGAGAAGCCCGCAACTTCGACAAACGTTTCTGGGGCGGTGCAGATTTAAATAAACTCTACGAGAGCGCCACAGAACGCCGCTCTTCCATCGGCCCTCAGGAAGGCATCTTCTACTCCGGCATGACCGAATTCTTAAGAAGCCGCGCCAGCAATCTCGAAGCCCGCGCCGGCACTTTCGGTGTCATTGACGGGGTATCTCGCGCCATGCGCGCCCGCTATCAAAGAGAACTCGACATTCTCGAGTCCGGCTTGAGCGTTTTGGCCACCATCGGCTCCGTTTCTCCGTACATCGGTCTGTTCGGCACCGTCTGGGGCATCATGGACGCTTTCACCGGCTTAGGCAATCTGGAAAGCGCTTCCCTGGCTGTCGTCGCCCCGGGTATTGCCGAAGCTCTGGTCGCCACCGCGATCGGTCTGTTTGCTGCCATCCCTGCCGTTATCGGCTACAACCGTTTTGCTTACAGCCTGGATCGTCTCTCGAGCCAGTACGAAAGCTTCATGCAGGAATTCCAGAACATTTTGGGTCGTCAGGCCTAAGGACGCAACATGGCACGCAACGGCAAAAGACGTCTTTTAGCAGAGATGAACGTCGTCCCGTATATTGACGTGATGCTGGTTCTCGTGGTGATCCTGATGGTCGCCGCCCCTTACGTCAATCCTTCGATCGTCGATCTGCCGAAAGTCAATAAAGCGGCCCGCACTCCGGACAAAGTCGTCGAAGTCATTATTTCTCCAGACGGCAAACTCCAGATTCGCGATACCGCAAAGAAATTAACTCCGGTTGATTTTCCTCAGTTAGTCTCTACGGTCGAATCGATGCAGACCGACGGAGCCCAGGTTCCGGTTGTCATTGCTGCGGATAAAACCGTCGCATATGAGAAAGTCATCGATGTGATGCGCAATCTTCAAAAAGCCAACATCACACGTATCGGTCTGTCATTGCAACTTGAAGGAAGCGGTGCCAAGTAATGGACGATTTATCTCCGAATCAAGCGAATCGGCTCTCAGGCGCTCAGGGTTATTGGGGCACGGCATTTGTGCTTGCTTTAATCGCCCACGGGCTTCTTTTTGTGCTGCTCTTCGTTTCCATGCAATGGAGATCGGAGCCGACGGGACCCGTCTACGCCGAATTATGGAACGGCGACATGCCGGCGGCCGAAGCCCCGGCAGAAACACAACCGGAACCGCAGCCTGAGCCGGAACCCGAGCCTCAGCCCGAACCGGAGCCCGAGCCTGAACCTCAGCCGGAACCGGAACCCGCTCCCGAACCTCCTGCCCCGGAAGAACCTCAGCAGCAGCTGCCTCCGCCCCCGCCTCCTATCGCTCAGACGGATTTAGATCGTCAGGCCAACCTGCTTGAAGATCCGGACATCGTTCAAGAAAGGCTCGATCGGGAAAAGAAGAAGCAGGAAGAAGAAAAACAACGCATTCTTGAGCGCGAACGTCAGCTTCAGGAAGCCAAACGAGCTGAAGAGCAGCGTAAAGCCGAAGAAGCTCGCCAGGCTGAACTTCGTCGTCAGGAAGAAGAACGACGCATTCAGGAACAGAAGCGTCAGGAAGAGCTAAAGAAGCAAGAAGAGCAGAAACGCTTAGCGGAAGAAAAACGCAAGGCTGAAGAAAAAGCAGAAGCTGAACGTAAAGCCAAGCAGGAAGAGCTCAAGAAACAAGCTCAGGAACGCGAACGCAAGATCGCCGAAGAGAAAGCTCAGCGAGAAAAAGCCTTGGCTGAAAAGCGTAAGGCTCAGGAAGAACTCAATCGTCAGAGAGCCGAAGAACAGGCCAATGCCGCCCGCAGAAAAGAAATGCTCAGCCGCTTAACCGGCCAAAGCGGATCTGCCATGGGCTCTGGATCCGGCGCCATGACGAACTTCCAGCAGGCTCAGTACAACAACCGTATCGTTGCCTGCATCCGCCCGCATATTACGTTTAATACGCCGGCAGGTGCTAAACGCGGAATGTACGTAGCCAAATTTGATGTTCGTCTGCTGAAGAACGGCCAAAAGGCCGTGCCGCCCAAGATGATCAGCAGCAGCGGTCTGAAGGCTTTCGATACGGCGGTGGAAAAAGCGATCCTGATGTGCAATCCCTTCCCCAAACCCCCGGTAGGAGATATTCCGTCTTCTATTACATTGACATTTGATCCAGTCGACGACGCCAGAAGTCGTTAACCTCACGGAGACAGCCTATGACTACCTCGGCAGCCGCATCCGCCGAAATCGCCAAAGTCGCACAAACAGCGGTTACGACAGAAGAGCTTTTGAGCGGCGACAGCAACATCCTGGATCAACTCCTGCTGATGTTTGAAAAGGGGCTTAATCAGCCGATTGTCTATTGGCAGCTTGCCTCTATCCTGGGCTCTTTGCTTTTAGCGTGGCTGTGCGGCAAGTACATCCGCATGCGGATTATTAAGCACCTGGCCGCCAATGAAAAAATAGAAAGCGAAGAAATCAAGGCCGAGGAAGATGATGCCGGGGTCCAACCCGAGCACCGCGAAAGCGCATTCTGGGCAAAGGTTCGACGCGGCATTGAGACGCTGATTCTGCGGCTGAGCTTCCCTCTGTTAGGTATGTGCTTTATTGCCATCAGCACCTTCACAGTTCGTCTTTTCGGTCTGCTTCCGAAGAAAGCGCTGCCTCTTGAATCTATCGCTTGGCTGATTCTCGGCGCCTACGTTGTTATCCGCACGATGGTGTTTATATTGCACTCGCTTTCGCGCAAGTACAACAGCAGCCTGGATAACTTCCTGACATTTTCGATTTGGGGCGGCGTTGCCCTTCAGATCGTCGGCGTCCTGCCTAAGCTCGTGGAATTCATGCAGACCACCAAAATTCCGCTTGGGAGCACCAACGCGACGGTTTGGTCGGTTTTCCTGTCCGGTTTCTCGATTGCCTTAGCACTTTTCATTGCGAAGTGGATCGGTCAGTTCTTTGAAAAATGGATCAACAGCCTTCCGACCATGGAGTCCAACGTCCGCGTTGTGATCATCCGGGTGGTCAAGGTCGTGTTAGTAACGATCGCGATTTTGATCGGCTTGGCTTCTGTCGGTATTGACATCACCGTACTCGGCGTCTTCGGCGGTGCCATCGGTGTCGGCTTAGGTTTCGGCTTACAGAAAATCGCGTCCAACTACGTCAGCGGATTCATCATTCTTCTGGACAAGAGCATCAAAATCGGCGATTTGGTAAACGTCTCCGGCGTTGAAGGCATTGTGACGGACATCAAGACACGCTATACAGCTGTCAAAGCCTACGACGGCAGCGTCACGATTATCCCGAACGAGAATTTCGTGACCAGCAGCGTCCGCAATACTTCTTATTTGCTCGGACCCGGACGCGCCACTGTCATGATGAGCGTGGACTACAGCTCCAACATTGATGAAGTCATTGAACTGATGACCGACATCGTCCGCAAGCAGCCGCGAGTACTGATCAATCCGGCGCCCTACACCATTTTGACGAATTTCGGCGCCGACGGCATTGAACTGACGTCTTACTTCTGGGTTCCGGATCCGGAGAAAGGAACGGCAACTCTGAGATCAAATATCGGCCGCGCCATGTTCCGTGAATTCAATAAACGCAAGATCAACATTCCGTTCCAGCAGCGTGATCTGCGCATTGTTTCGATGCCGGATGTTATCTGCAAAGTCGAAAACGATGTCCCGGTTGCTGCCAAGGCAGAGGTTAAAACCGGAACGTAAGTCGCCCTCTTGCACACCCTCCACTATGAAAAGTCGAAGCTCAATCCTTCGACTTTTCTTTCTTCAATCTCCTAATTCTCAATCCGATAAATTCTTTAAATCAAGTCTCTATGCTTCGAAAGTTAGGTCCCTGGCTCATGTTCGTCGCTGCATTGTTCGTCATGAGTTTAGGTATTGCGCTCGTGACTCGAGGAAACCTCGGAACAACGCCGATCAGCTCCTTGCCTTTAGTGTCGTCTTACGCCAGCAGCCTTACTTTCGGTGAAACAACCTTTCTGATCAATCTGCTTTTTGTCGCTGCCCAGTGGGTGCTCCTCAGACGCTCCATTAACAAGGTACTTCTTCTCGCACAAATTCCGATCACGCTCGCCTTCTCTTACTTCATCGACACGTCCATAAAGTTCACAGAGTTTCTGTCTTCTGATGTCTACTGGAAGTGCTTGGCCGTCTCTATGCTTGGAAACATGGTTCTGGGGCTCGGCGTTGCCTTAGAGGTGTTTTCCGGCGCGGCGGCTTTGCCCAGAGAGGGACTCGTGCTTGCCGTCAGTACGGTTCTGCACAAGCCTTTTTCTTCCGTCAAAATCGCCAATGACGTGATCTTAGTTTTGCTGGCTTTGCTTCTGAGTTACTTCGTCTTCCACGGAATACGCGGCTTGCGGGAAGGGACAATTATTTCAGCGTTATGCGTCGGCTTTTTTGTGAAATTTTGGCTTTCCGGCCTGACGAAACTCTTCAAGAGAGCGCCGGCGGACACAGAGTAACAATGAGCCAAACCTCTGTTAGCGGATAACAGAGATCCGGTCAGGTGCGATCGGAGAGAGCCGACACCTTCAAAGCCTTACTGATTCTATACATCGTCTTGAATTTTGGAGATCCTTCGGGACGGAACGCTTCCACAAACACTGTCTTGAGAGGCCTTGAGCTGAACTACTCCCCTAGTCTTGGCTAG